>Ga0209535_1001331_pt1 | contig 16909 bp, 28 predicted proteins | sample LinPmetageLP28_FD_184041 | JGI IMG/M metagenome (GOLD analysis project Ga0209535, IMG submission 184041) | Marine viral communities from the Pacific Ocean - LP-28 (SPAdes) (version 2) | ecosystem: Environmental > Aquatic > Marine > Oceanic | place: Pacific Ocean | collected 2009-08-22 | reverse complement strand
GATTGGGGAAATAGAACAAAAGTAACTTTAAGGTTTTCTGAAAGAATTACAGGTAGTGCCGATAGGTTTTATCAAGGTGATGCTTTTGTAACAAGTTGTTCTATGGATGCAGGTGTTGAGGATAATGTAACATATTCTGTAACATTTACAGGTACTGCGGCAACAACAACAGGTGAGCAATAATAATTAACTAATAAATACAAAATGAAAAAGGTAGAGATTGGCGGAGAACTTCGCCCAGTAAGGTTTTCGTATTTATGTCTTAAAGACATTTGCGAAAAAACTAAAATTAAGTTGGCTGATATGGCTAAACTAGGAAGTGAGGTAGATCACATAGGTATAATGACTTATTACGGTCTTAAACACGGAGCAAAAAAAGAAGGCTTAGTTTTTAAGCACTCAATTAGAGATATTGAAAACTGGTTAGACAACGAAGATTTTGGTAAGTTAAATGAGATTTTTGATGCTTTTCAAATGGATCAACCCCAAAATGAGGGAAAGTAAACCAGGGAAAGGAAATAGATGAAGATTTAAGTGAAATAAATTGGGACACTATTGAAATATCAGGACTAGGAATGTTGGGGTTGTCGTATGATGAATTGTACGATTTAACCCCTCGTTCATTTTCTAATAAATTGTTAGGGTTCAATAATTACAACACTCAACTGTTACAAGACACTTGGGAGCAAACAAGGCTTATAATTCACTCAACTTTATCACCACATTCAAAAAAGAAATTAAAACCGAAAGAAATATTACCTTTCCCTTGGGATGAAAAGAATAAGCCGAAAAAAGACATAGCCTCTAAAGAACACATACAAGAGGTAATAAAAAGATATAATAAGAATAAGATTAAAAAACTGAACTAATGGGTGGTTTAAGAACTATATCAATAATAGTAGCAGCCAATATCAAAGGGCTTGAAAAATCAATGGGCAAGGCAAATAAAACCGTTGCTACATTTGCATCTAAAGCAGCTCGTGTAGGGTCTATGCTAACCTTTGCTTTAACTGCCCCTATAGTTGCTATGGGAAAAGCGGCTATGGATACTTTTGTCAACTTTGAGCAATCAATGGCTAAAGTACAAGCAGTAACAGGAGCAACTGTAGAAGAATTTGCTATGTTAACTGATGAAGCAAAAAGATTAGGTGCTACTACTGTGTTTACTGCACAACAATTTTCTGACTTACAAATGGTTTTGGGTAGAAAAGGTTTTAGGCCTGATGCCATAAAAGATATGACTGGAGCTATATCTGATTTAGCTTTAGCAACAGGAGAAGATTTAACTTTAGCTGCCGAAACAGTATCATCTTCAATTAATGCTTTTGGATTAGAGGCTAGTCAAGCAAGTAGTGTAGCTAATACTTTAGCTAGTGCCGCTGCTAATTCATCACTATCATTAGGTACATTTTCTACTGCATTTGGTCACGCAGGTGCTTCGGCAAAAGCTGTAGGTGTAGATATAGAAGAATTATCTGCAATGATGGGTGTCTTAATGGATAATGGTATAAAAGCAAGTAAATCAGGTACAGGATTAAGAAAAATATTTGGTAAACTAAATGAACAAGGAATACCATTTGCTGAAACTTTAGATAATCTTGCATCAGGTCAAATGACCTTAAATCAGGCTCAAAAATTAGTTGGTGTAACCGCCGCTAATCAATTAATTATTCTTGCTAAAAATAAAGATAAATTATCTGAATTAACTGAGGAATACAAAACTAATACAGGTAGGCTTAAAGAAATGGCAGATATGATGGGTAACACCACATTTGCCAAACTTAAAAAGTTTACATCTGCAATGGAAGGATTAAGGTTGGAGTTTGGTAAAGTAATTACTAAAGTTTTAATGCCATTTATTGTAGTTTTAACAAAATTAGCAGGTGCATTTGGTCGTATGGATGATACACTTAAATTTGTAATTGTTGGTTTTAGTGGTTTATTTGCTGTAGCTGGACCTTTACTTTTAGTAATTGCAGGTTTATCTAGTATAATGCCAATTCTTGCTACAGGTATAGGGCTTGTTAGCGGAGCTTTGGCTACTCTTGCAGGATATTTGCTACCTGTACTTGGTGTGATATCGGCTGTAGCTGTTCTAGCTATAGTAATTCAGAATTTCTTTGATAATAGTAGTATTGGTGGCAATTATTTTTCAAATTTCTTTGATGATTTAGAGATAATGTTTTTAAAATTTGGTAAATGGTTGCTTGAACATAATCCTATGGATCTTTTAGTAGGTGGAATTAATAAAGCGTTAGTGTTTTTTGGAAAAGACCCTTTAATAGACCAAAGCACCGAAAAAATTAAAGAATACGCAGATACTATTGCAGATTTAGAAAAAATACAATCTAGTAGAAAACCTGCTGAATTTGTTGGATTTATTGAATCTGCGGGTAATGCGTTTGATAACGCAAAAAAACTAGCAAAGAGTGCAATGGGTGTTATGTCAGATTTCTTTTCTTTTGATTCAGGAGAAGGAGAAGAATCAGGTAAAAACAAAGCTATGGGTCAAAAGAAATCCCCATTTGATTTTAGCGATGAATACGAAAAATATTTAGCAGATTTAGAACGAGCCAAAGCAGCCACACAAAGGTGGAACAACTCTATAAATGCTCTTGGTGTATCTATGGCAAATACATTTGCTAGTTCTTTTGCAGATGTAATTGTAAGCGGAGAAAACTTACTTGATGGTTTAGGTAATATTTTTAAAGATTTAGGTAAACAAATATTGGCTATGATAGTAAAGGCTGCTATTTTAGCTGCTATATTTTCAATGATTCCTGGTTTAGGAACAGCATCTGCAAATAGTGGAGCTTTTAATGGAACTACAGGTTTTGGTGGAATTTTGCAAAATATGATGGGGTCAGGGTTACAAGGATTTGCCAATGGAGGTCGACCACCTTTAAATAGAATGAGTTTAGTTGGAGAAAATGGCCCAGAGTTATTTAATCCAGGTAGTCAATCAGGAACTATTATACCTAATCACGCTATGGGTGGTGGGTCAAGTATTCCTGATGTAAGAATATCAGGTAATGATTTATTGATTGTATTTAACAAAGCACAACGAATTAAAAACAGAAGGTAGTTATGGCATTTGGTAAATTTAGACACTCTAATATAAAAGGAGAAAAAGGTTCAGATTGGTATATTGAAATTTGGAAAGATGGTTTTAGCGGATCATCAACAGAATTTGATATGCAAGGTGAGGGTTTTGAGGTAACTTGGAATGGTCAAGGTAGCACAAGAGATAGAGAGTTTATAGCTTCTTCTTGTACTATAAATATGTTTATTAAAAATGCTACTGACGAAACTTTTACTTACGATACTTTATCAAGTGGTTTTCAAACTTATTATGTAAGAATATATAGAGGTGCTGTTACGAGTGATCACGCTAATATTTGGTGGTATGGTTGGATTCAGCCATCTTTTGATGTTATTGAAAACACACCATTTCCTTATGTATATAACTTAATTGCAACAGATTCTTATGGTTATTTTAATAAATTAAAACCTCAATTTTTTGCAACAGAACAAGATAAACAAGTAGATATAGCAACAATATCAAACTCTTTAATTTCACCTTTACTATCAACAGTAACTAATCCAAAATTAAATATTGGTGGTAGTACAGCAAATAATTTAAATCCTGTTCCTGATAGTTATAAGTTTTTTAGAACAAGTGCTAATTGGTGGAGAAATGGAGATACTTACGATACATCTGAAAATACTTTAAATAAGTATTTTGTTTCTCCAGGTGCTTATGCAGGTAGAACACAATATGACGAAGATGGGAATGTAACAAATCAACAAAATTCTTTAGAGTATAATTTGCAAGATGTTTTTAATGGTAGTTTAAGGTTGTTTAATTTAGTAGGTTTTTTAGCTGAAGGTAAATACAATTTTATACAACCAAATAATTTAGTTAGTTTTGAAGGAAATTCAAATATTACAGGATATATAAATAGTTTTATAAAAGCAGGTGGGGCAGGAAGTGGTACGCTTCAAAACTTTACTACCGCACTTACTATTGATCAAACAAATCATATTATATTAGGTGGTTCATCTCTTACTTTTGAACCTCCTTTAGAAAGTGTTAGGAGACGATTTACACAATCTGAATCATCATTTAGTGTAGATGTAGGTACAAATATAGAAGGAACTACTATTACACCTGGTTTAGTTGGAGTAAATAGTGGATTATACAGTTTTAATTTTTTTGTTTTAAATACTATAGTAGTTTTAAAATCTGATTTTAGTTTTTCTAGCACTAGTCACGGAGTTTTTTCTAACACTTTTTTAACAACAAGTGTTTTAACTGTAAAACTTACTGATGGTTCAGATAATTATTATTTACAAGAAGTTTCTAATAGTGACACTTTAGTTTGGACTCTTAATAATAGTACCCCTTTATCTATAAATATAAAAAGAGGTTATCAAGCTTCTTCCCTTATAAATCCAGTAAACACAAATTTATTAGTGCCTTTTCCTGGTGTAGAAAATAGTGGAGAATTTCAACCTATTTATAATTCAATATCAAATTATGTTGGTGGTGGAGGTGGTGGCAATTTTCCTTGTAAAAGACAACCAGATTTTGGTACAGGAGCAAGTAAGAAAAGTAAATTTGAAACTGTATTAAAATTTGAGTGTTTAGTACAAACACCACCAATTACAGGAGATATAAGTATAGTTACAAGCACATCAATTGATTATAGTCAAAGAAATATAACAGGTATTAATTTAATTACACAAGTAAATGATCCAACACCAGTATCTAATAATACTAATGTGCAGGAAATTATTTTTACTCCTTCTGAACAAAACAGTAGTACAAATGCAGGTTCATCAGTTACTTATAGTGCAAGTCAAACCACAACTACTGCTATTGAATCTTTAGACTTAGGAGAATCTGCTGTAGGTCAAACCGATGTAAATACACTTTATTCTGTAAAATATAAAGATAGCCCATTATATCCTCCTGCTACAACTGGTTTTAGAAGAGGTAATTCTGGGGATTATTTAAATATATTACAATTAGGTTTAAAAGAATATTTAGATTTACAAACAAAACCATTAGAAATATTACAAGCTGACATACAAAGTAACATTATTTCACCATTAAGACTTATTAAATACTCTATAAATGATAATAATACATTTAAATATTATTCATTTTTAGGAGGTACTTTTAAAGCACAAAGTGAAATAATGAGTGGAGAATGGTATAAGATAGAAGAATCTACTACAATAATTAATAATGACCCAACAACTTCAACTGAATTTTCTTATAACCCAGTAAATAATAATTTATTAACTTTAGGTTCGAGTATAACTAAACTTAATCAACATTCTGAAAATAATTATAACTTAAATATTTTAGGTGTTTTGGATGTTGCTTTATCATCAAATTCAGCAACTACTCAAATAAGTTTAGCGGCAAATGTAAAAGGTAAATATTATCAAGGACAGAAACTATTTTTAGCATATCCTGATGGGTCTAATCAATTAGAAATTACTTGTTCAGCCACAAAAACAGGTGTTGATCACATAGATGTAACTTCAACAACACCAAGTAGAGATTTTCCTATAAATTCATTAATATTAGTAAATACAGCAGATTTAACTAATGTAAGTTTTGGTGAAGGTGATTCTCTTATAGCTAATAATATTGGCACTATTTATAACACACAAATTTGTCTTACTGCTACTGATTTTGTTTCAACAGATTCATCTACATCTCCTGGTGTTCTTGGTACAAGTGGAGCTTTTATAACACCACCAACTAGCAGCACATTGTTAATAGCTAACTTTCAAATACCTTTAGGTTATAAAGGAGTTTCAGTTGTTGTATATGGTAATAATACAAGTTCAACATTTACAGTAAGAAGAAGTGAAGTGGATGATGCTACTTCAACTGAAGTAGGAAGTTCTATTGCAATAAATTCAACTAGAACATTAAGTAGTGGTCAAAATGGAGTTGCAGGAACTTATTGGAGTATTATAGTAGATACAGGTGCAACTAATAGAACTGTTACTGGAGCAAAAATAATAATTGCAACAATTTAAAAAACACAATTAATATAGGGGGAAGGTTCGATGGTCTTTTTTACCGCTACCTTTTCGATTGTCGTACTAACCCCCTTATTTTAATAAACATCGTACACTATCAATTAAATTTATTATAATGCTAGATAAAGATACTACTGAAACAATATTAGCTAACCTAGGTGCATTTTCACTTTCTTTTACTGATGTTCACGAAGGCTTACAAGTTTTATCTGTTGCGGCTGCATTTATTTTTACTGTAATGAAAATTGTTAAAGAATTTGACAAATGGCACTAGAAGAAAAAGAAATACAAGATCAAACTTTTGTGATTAGCGTAAAGACTTTTTTTGCTGTAGGTGCGGCTGTTGTATTACTTGTAGGAGAATATATAGTTTTGCAAGGAGATATAGAAGAAGCTAAAAGACTTCCTGTTCCAGAGCAAATAGAGGTTACTAGGTTAGAGGTTGATTTGAATAGTAAATTAGTTTTACAAAACTTTCAAGAAATTGAAAAAGATATAGAACAAATTAATAAAGACATAGAAGAGCTTAGATTAAAAATATATGAAGATTTTCATTTAATGTCTAAACACGAAAAAGATAATTATGAGGCTAAGTAAGAATTTTGTATTATCAGAAATTATAAGAAGTAATACAGCTAAAAGATTAGGAATAGATAATGAACCGAAAAAGGAACACCTTAAGAATTTACAAAGAATCATTACAAGTATTATTCAACCTATGCGTGACGATCTTGGTGCTATCAGGATTAGTAGCGGTTATCGTTCCCCATCACTTAATCGTGCTATTAATGGAAGTAATAAGTCGCAACATACTAAGGGTCAAGCACTTGACCTGCAATTTTGGAGAGAAGGTCAAATGTGTAATAAAGAAATATACGACTGGATTATAGATAGTGGATTAGAATTTGATCAAATGATTAATGAGTTTGATTATTCTTGGATTCACTTATCTTTAAGAAAGAAAGACAACAGAAAACAAGTTCTTCTAGCTTACAAAGATGAGGACAATGATACTAAATACAAATACGCACCAGACATTATTATATTATGATAAAGAATATTATACAATCTTTAGTAGGTCAAGCATCTACTATTATAGACGAAGTAGTTACAACAGATGAAGAGAGAGAACAACTTAAACAACAATTCAAGAAGGTTGTACAAGACCACGAGAAGGATATGTTTGCCCTCGAGGTTCAAGACAGGAAGAGTGCTAGAACAATGTTTAGTGACGATAGCCTCATTCAAAAACTATTAGCTATCATATTTACTTGTGCTTACTTTTTCTTATCTTACACAATGTTTAAATACTTTGTGATGAACACACTAGAATTATCAGATTATGAGATTGGTTTTATATCTACGGTATTTGGAGCAATGTCAAGTAAAGTAAATACAATTATTGATTTCTTTTTTGGGGGGTCATCTAAAATATAACACTCAATTTGCCTTACCTACCTAAACCTAGAGACAACAGAACTAAGAAAGAGAAGAACCAGTCTTGGGGTGGGGATACATCATTCTATCGTAAATCGGCTTGGAGAAAGTTGCGTAAGGTTGTTTTAAATGATAACCCTCTTTGCATACATTGTCTTAAAGAAGATATAGTTACTCAAGCGGATGTAGTAGACCACATCGTGCCAATCAAAATGGGTGGTGCATCTTTAGACCAAAAAAACTTACAAGGTCTATGTCACCCACACCATAATAAAAAGACACACGATGAGAATAACCCCAAATAGATACAGAAGTAAATATGAGGAAGATGTGTGTGGCCGATTGGATAAGGCTAAAATACCATTTGACTATGAAACAATTAATCTTCATTATCAGGTTACCGAACAACGAAAATATATTCCTGATGTTATATTATCAAACGGAATTATTATTGAACTAAAAGGTAGGTTCACCGCAAAAGATAGAAAGAAGATGTTACTTGTTATAACACAACACCCAGACTTAGATATAAGAATAGTTTTTATGCGACCTAATAATAGGTTAAGCAAAACAAGTAAAACAACTTATGCTATGTGGTGCGATAAGAATAATGTTAAATGGGCTAACAAGTACATACCTATAGAGTGGATTAATGAGTAATTAAAACTTACCACCTACAGAGCCATTAGGACGCTTTATAATGCCTCCAAATCCTTGCCCAATCACTCTAATCGATTCCATATATTCTCCGCAGCATTCAGCTTCTTTACACACAACCTCTTCATTTACAATAATCATAGTGTGTAATGATAACTCAATCTCCTTACTACACTTTTTACACTTATATTTTGTCATAATAATACTAATGTATAAAAAAAAGAGCATCCCCTCAAGGATACTCTCTCTTTATTAACCAAAACTTATATGCTACAAACACAAAAGTTATCAAATATAAAACATTTTTCCGACATTATAGTCAATAAAAGTAACATATTTATATACAAATATTTTTCTATTAAATTGTGTAGACTCTGGCATCGTTCTCCAAACCCAATTCTTTACCCTTAATTTGTTAAGATTAAACACCAACGCTGTGTCATCTTTAAAGAAGTTAAAATACAATCCTTGTGATCCTTTCTCGTTCTTAGTTCTCCTTAATATTCTTTCATACTTGTGCATTTCAAGAATAAGACCTTCTGGATACTTATCTTTTGCCTCTTGCAAAGTAAAATTTCTTTGCTTCATTTCGCAATAATACTTATGGTCTTTATCCTTATAAGTAAAATCCCACGAAGCCATTTCATCTTTGGTAGGCTTATAATCTATAGAATACTTCTCAGCAAATCTTTCTAATAAATTTAATTCTTTTTGATTCATTTGTTTTTTTAAAGTCCACAATAACCACTATCACATTCATTAAAATCATTAAAAGATAATTCTGACTGTGGATTGTATTGTTGAATTTCTTTGTAGGTTACATCTTTTCTAAATGTGTTAGGTGCATTTACTTCTTCCATTTTTGCAAACCACTCAATTTTATTAGGATGTTCTTGACTCATCTTATTTAAAAACATTGGACTTCTGTGAAAGCACCCCACACAATTATTGTAGTAACCTTTAGGAAAGTCTATATCATTATTTTTATTCCAGTATTCTTGTATTGCTCTATTATCTATACCATTATCAATTAAAGGAAAACTAGGTTTTCTCCATTCTACCATACCCCATTTATTACGAGTACCTGCTTTACCTACAATTACTTTAATTTCTTCGTTACCATTCTCATTTAATTTATTTAACATATTGTTTTGTCTGCGTTCTTCTCCTTTTCTAAAACCTATCCTCATATCGCAAACTTCATTAATATTTTTTTTCCAATAGTCAAATATAGGTAACATCTTTAGGTGGGTAGTACAAAACCTAACCATTAAATTAGGTAGATAACCACCTTTGAAATCAATAACATCTTCAAATGTTTCTCCAGTAACCCAATCAATGTCTATCTTTTCAGAAAGTTGTAACATAATTTTAATGATAGCGTCTTGCTCTGTTGTACCTATAAACTCGCACCCTATTTTATCCGATACTATCTGTCTTACTTTAGAGTCAGGATATAAACAAGATTTATCATTGGTTCTAACTAAACTAAATACATTGTAGTTAGCAGGATAGTTTAAGGCTATGTAGCTTGATGATTTGCCACCACTTAAAGAATTAACTGTTTTCACTTTAATTTATTAACAAAAGATTAGGGAGACGCATAGACGACCAAATCTTAAACTTCCCCCTAACCAAACACATAATTGCAGCGTTCAAGTAGCTTACTCACTATAATTATCCATACACCATATTGGTGTTTTATCTCCTACATACGCACCCATAGTATTAAAATTAAGGTGTTCCATAGCATCTCCCTCATCCATACCTTCAGATATAAGTATATCTAAACAAGCCTTGTAAGAATATATAAGCCTTTGTGAGTTGTAACACACGCCAATAACTGCGTCATCTAAACCATCAGCTTTAATAAATTCTTGGTCATAATAATCTTCAATTATTTCTTGTAATATATTCATAACTTAAAACATTGCGTTAGTTGGTGTTTTCTTTATAGTTTCTTGTATAGGGTCTATTAGCGTACCATTCTCATTTAAGTACCTGAATCTACGCATTTTATATGAATAAAACAAACAAATAGGTGTAGCCTCTGGTGTAGGAACGCCTACTAACTTTTGAAACTTAACCTTTTGTATGTGAATTTCTGTTTGATTCCATTGCTCACTTTGTGGATTACGATGAAAAACAATAAAGTTGTCGGCTCGATTCCCAAACATTGAGCCATATTCTACATCACTCATATTAGGTGCTTTACGAGTACCATCATCATTTCTTAATCTGTTAGCCGCAGTACCTGGATGTACAACTAAATAAAATGCTAAGTTGTGCCTCTTTACAAACCTTCTTATGTTACTTAAAGCATCATAGTAGTAATCGTACTTGTTTCTATTAGAAGTGGCTCGTAAATCATTAAGAGGGTCTAAAGAAACTCCATCAACTTTATTCTTCTTAATATAAATTTCACAAGCATCTAACAAGATTTCTACTGTAGGTGTCTCACTAAATGTAAGCACAGTAAAATGTTGGTAAGCCCAAGAAATAGCTTGTAAGAACTCATAGTGATCTATTCTATCTTTAAAATCTTTGTCGGCTGTCTTACCACAATACATCTCAGCAATATCAATCATCAAATCACCTACTGGTTCATTTTCTGGACAATACATTAACCACTTCCAACCATATAATTTGGATGTCATTATCATAAGAAAAAGTTGTGTAGTAGTTTTACCAATATTGGCAAACCCTGTCATTATAGTTAGTTCACCCTTTCTAAATGTATAGTGTCTGTCTAAAGGTGTAATACCTGTACTTAAACCCTTAGTGTAACCGTTCTTGTACTTATCAAGACAATAATTAATTACATCTAACTCAGGTTCTACTTTGCAAGAAATAGCCATCTTATTGCATATTTTTAAGTTGGCTGTCTAAATAACTTGCATCAGGTACATCTTTTGTGTTCCTTGCAATCCAACCTGAAGCTGCCATTTTCCAGTTCTTCATTTTAGCATTACCAACTTTCCAACCTTTACTCTCATAAAAATAGTAAAAACGCTGACCTTCCTTTTTGTTGCTTAATTTTTCAACAAAATAATCTTGAACTTCTTTAATATTATTGGGCTGTGATAAAGTGCCTACACCCTCGACACTATTATCTACTTTATATTCATCATCTATAATGTAGTTAACATTATTAGTATCAAGCAATTTTAGTATAGACTTGTGTACTCTATTGTTAGGGTTTAATTTTGAGCCATACTGAAACTCTATAAATTTAGTTAGATACCATCTGCCATTTTCTAATATTTTAATTCTTTCCTTTTCACCATTAATTATATTAAGAAAGTCTTTTATATTAACCTTGTCACCTACAAGTAACTCAAACAATCTTTTGTTCGGTTTAAATATACCTGCGTGATCAACATTATCGCAAATGTAAATCCAAAATAATTTGTTAGAAATAGAAAGGTCAAGAAACCAATCCTCGTTCCATTTAGTTGTGTCTGTAAATCTTTTAGCCATAGTCATATAAATTTGTTTTGGTTATTTATGTGTTGTAAAGTTTTGATTTGGTTTTTGTAGTGAGTAAGTTTTTCTAATATATTTATTTTTATAATGATATACTACAGGATAAGTAAATCCAAAAACCATTACAAAAGTATCTTTTTCTACTAATTTTTTATTCATTTAGTTTTATTTAAAAAGAGGCTCTCTTTTCTTATTATCTATGGATAAGCAGTATGAGATTACAAGAGTTTGACTGCTAGTTACCCTCGCCTCTTTTAATTATTTAAAACGGTAAGTCATCCTCAACAGAAGTTGTAGAGGCTACTTGACCTTCTTTAACGGTAAACACCTTCCAAGCATTTAAGTCGGTGTACCATCGTTCATTGTACTCTCTTGACTCAATGTTAAATGATACATCAACACTTTGCCCAACCTTATTGTACTTCATAAAGTTGTCTACCTTTTCCTGACCAAAGACAGTAAAGTAACAGGTTTTAGGATAATCACCGCCAGTTGTGACAGAAAAACCTAACTTCTTCCATTCGTTTCCTGATTTAGAAGTTCCATTTTGGATTTCAGAGACAGAAATAATCTCACCACTTAATTTTAATTCACTCATTTTGTTATTATTTATTAATTATAAATCCTGTTCATAGTACAGGTCAACTACCTTAAAAAAAAACTCTTTTAGTTTATCATTGCCCATCATCTCCATTACACATAAATCTACTAAATCACTTTCTTCTTCTTTGTAATTTAAGTGAACCCTGGTTCTAGCTTCAACACCATCTAAATCTTCTATAGAAACTACAAGAGCTTCTACTGTGTCCTCAATAATAGTTTCGTGACAAACATCTATTCTATTTATATCCATTAGTTGTAGTTACTTTCCATTCTATAAAATTTTTAATAAAATCTATTTTACCTCCTAAAGTTAAATTTCTATATGAATCTGTTTTTCTAAGTTGTTTATCTAACTTATATAAACTCATTTTACTTGTATAATTTTTATCTCTAGTAATATATTTGTTAAAGTCATTAAACTTTGTTTCTTGATCCTTAAATATATTAAACATCTTTATAGAATGTGAAACACTAGAGTGGTCTCCATTAGTTAAAGTGCCTATCTCTGCTAAAGTTAAATCTCCTGTAAATGACATAAAATATCTTAATGAATGTCTTGCATTAACTACTTTACGCAACCTGGTTTTACTTAACAACTCCTGTGGTGTCACAGCAAAAAATGTACATATAATAGGCACACATTCATTTAATCTAAGCCTACCTTTATCTGTAGATTCTATTTTCATAATTCTCCATATATTATATTTTTATTCTTAGGTTCTTTGTACAATTCTAATAACGAGATGTACTCCTCTCGACCTTGTTCAATAAAATTATCAGTACATCTAAATATACCAACTTGAAAAGGTGCTTGTGTTTCTATTACAATAAACATAAATTCTTTTGCACCAAATCCATCTAAATAGAACGCAGCTTGTCTGTGATAGTTATACCTATAAGCACTCTTTATAAACTCTGTAACAGGCTTAGAAGTGGTTTTAATATCAACTAACATATCACCTCCATCTACAACTATATCGGCTTTACCCTTACAGTCTACCATAGTATTAAAGTCTACCCAACACTTTGGTACTTCTTTCTCAGAGTTTTTAAGAATCTTACTAACCTCAGGCACACTCGTAAGTTTATCTCTTAAATTTAAACCCAAGAGATACTGATCCATAGTAAGTAATATCTTACCACTATTCTTAGCATCAAACTCTACTCGTTGCTTCCAACCACGATTTAACTTGCTAATCATCGTTTTAGTGGGTTCTGGTCTATCCTCTTTATTAAATACAATAAACTTGTTTTGGTATTCTTTAGGCTCTAATATTAATGTGTGAAGCAAATTACCAAATCTTAACGCAGCGCCATCTATTTTACCACCGTGTTTCATCATTTCATAATACTCCCAACCTTTCTTTATATAACCTAATTGTGAGTTTGTGACATAATTCCAGTCACCATAGTATTCTTCGTCTGTAGCAAATTGTTTCATTTCTATTTAAGTTTATCAATTAATCTATTGAATTTATCTGTGTCTGATATACCTGTTACAACACAACCTATAATGTGTACTATAAAAGTTGACCACACATACCAAGGAGCTGATGCCTTAAATAGTATCCAAGCAATTACCATTAGCAACATCATTTTGTAATTTGTTTTAGTAATTCAGCTTCTTGAGATTTAGTCATAATATATTTACTCATAGCCATTTCAACTTGCTTTCCTTTACCTTCACTAATTGCAAATTCCATTTGATCATAAATTTCGTTACTCATAGATTGCTTACTTGGCTTTTTATCTCGCACTCTTAAAGCATCTACAACTTCACCAAATGCCTTAACACCACTTTCTACATAAAGAGTTACTTGTTTGCCTACCCAATCTTGTATTAAACCACTACCTGCAACTTTCTCTATTGCTTTAGCATTAGTTCGATTAAGTATCATAGGCTTGTCAAACTCCTTAAAGAATACAACAAAGCAATCTTCTTTTCTACCTTGTTGTCCTGTCACCTTATCGGTGTCTAACTTAGTTATTGTAACTGTTAGTTCTCGCTTTCCATCTAATGAATACGATCCTAAATAATCATAGTTAAATTGTTTTTTCCAATGTCCTTGCATAGTTTTTTTTTGTTTTTAATTAATAAATAGGTGGGGTGGTATGTTTTTTATATTTCAGAAAAGGTTAAAAATGAAGATTTCATTTTACACCCTAGCTCCTATGACTTGCTTATACATCTTATCTGATATACAATCAATCATTTCAATAAAATTATCTGGACAAGATTTTCTCTTTTGGCTGTAACCATTTTTAAAGAATACAATAAATCTAATCTCAGGTAAATCAGTAGAATAACCTTTTAACGGAAAATGTTTAAAATAGACACTAATGTGTTTACATTGATTTTCAAAATTAAGATTCCAAGCCGTTTCAATCATTAATTCTAATCTTCTTGTCAGTTCAATTTCTGTTGTAGTCATAATATAATTTTTTGGTTTATTTTAATTGATGTTAACAAATCTAAAAAAATAAATCCAATAAAACAAATCTAATTATAATTGCCCAGGGTTTTATTAATACGCTTTAATTCCGACCCCCTTTCTTAGCCGACTATTTCAGCTTGAGATTTTTTAAATACCCAGGAAATTACATATATAGATTATTATATACGATAGGGTAGGAGGGAAGCAACAATTATATATGTATATTATTATATATGTTAATTTTTTACAATTATTTGGTTTAATTAATTAAATTTTGTATATGCGTGGGCGTGTTCCTTTGTTGATTTGTGTTTATAACTTAATTAGTATATATTTGCTTTATTATTAATCTAAACCAAAACAAGATGAATGCACACAACAAATTTTATTGGGATCCTGAAACCTTATCTCACTTTAAATTCGAAGCAAATTACACAAGCAAAAAAAACATAGTAAAAAATATTATTGCTTATGTCGAAAATGAATGTACTTGCGAAAATGGAGAAAGTGAAAACGATTTAATAAAAGATTTAATTCAACAAGTATTTAACAACTAACCAAAAAAACAAACCAAGATGAAAAAAATAATTAATTTTTACGATTTTGAAAGAGCCTTTATACATATGGGGCGAGAAAATCAATTTACTTATAAAGGTAAACAAGCCCTATTTGAATATTTAGAACAATACGAAGAAGAAACAAGCGAACAACTAGAATTAGATGTAATTGCTTTGTGTTGTGAATTTTCAGAATTTGAAAACTTAAAAGATTTTCAAAACGCTTTCAGCAATGAATACAAAAACCTTGAAGATATAGAAAACGAAACTACAGTAATTTATATTGAATCAAGTGAATCATTTATAATCCAAAATTTTTAATTATGAAAAATCAAGAAAAACCATTCTACACGATTACACAAAAACAATCAAAGCATTTAATACCGTTTTTAAAGTGGTTTAAATATTTTGTCATTTGTGTTTATCATTTTGACAAATTAGGTGAGGCGGTAAAATTCGCCCTAGACGAACAAATAAAGATTATTACTTGTAATATATCTAAAAAGGTTAAAACTACTCGCAGACCTTTTAACAGCCTTTTAACTTTAGAAGAATTCAAGCAACTTGCAAAAGAAAATCCAGTTTATTATTTAGGTGTCTCAGATTCAAGACGATTAAATATTGAATTATACTATTTCTATTTAGTTGGCTCGAATAAATTACACAAGCTACAAAGACATATAAAAATTAACCAATAAAATAAAACTATGGAAAATCAAAACAATTTACGATCTATGGATTTAATACTTCCTCCTATTAACGAATTTAGCAGTAAGGAAGAATGGGCAGAATTATGGAGAATAGATACACAAAAAAAAGCAATAGAAACCGAGAACAGAAAAAAAGGAATTAATACAATTAGATTTATTACTATTAAAGGTAAATACAGACATATTTGCGATACCTATAAAACAATAGAAGTTCATAATGTTAAGGGTATATTTAACGCAAACCAAACAAAAGAATATAAAGAGCTTTTAAATGAATATTGGAATAAAAACCAATGCTTTTTTTATACAAATGAAACCACATATAGAACCCCACATCAATTTACTAGATTATCTATAGGTAAAAATGAGGATTTAAATAATCCCTGTTTTGACGGTTTCTATAATGATATTTATAAGGAATTTAAAGAAGCCCAAAAAAATGCAAATTTTGTAAAATCTTATCAATTTAAACAAGTTAATTCTAATGTTTACGAATGGTAAAATTTTGATTAAACTAATTAACTAAACTAAAATAATAATAATTAAAATAAATTAAACTTAATTAATTAAAGCCCTTGCAGAGATGTGAGGGTTTTTTTTGTGCCTAATCCAATCACTTAAGCTAGTATAAATGTATTAATTGCACCCAATGAAAGAACATTAAACAATACTAAACCTTATAAACCATTTAAAACTGCCTTAGAGCGGTTTTTTTTATGCCTTGTATGTCAATACATTTAAAATTAATTTAAGTCTATCAGGTCGCCTAGATTTGCCTTATTTGATATATTTTATTAATGTATTACAATACACTATTATAAATAATTAAATAGAGCTTATCAAATACAAAAACGCATAAAAAACACCACAATCATACATATACTTATTTACATATATAGGTTATTGCTTCAGAATCAAGTAGGGGTCTTCAAATAATGAAAGATTTAACAATCCAAAC
>Ga0209535_1001328_pt1 | contig 16927 bp, 15 predicted proteins | sample LinPmetageLP28_FD_184041 | JGI IMG/M metagenome (GOLD analysis project Ga0209535, IMG submission 184041) | Marine viral communities from the Pacific Ocean - LP-28 (SPAdes) (version 2) | ecosystem: Environmental > Aquatic > Marine > Oceanic | place: Pacific Ocean | collected 2009-08-22 | reverse complement strand
TGTCTAAATTGCCACTCGTTCTTGCGATAGTCATAGCTGTTACACCATTTTTTCCATGCAGTGACTGTATGTGATGCGCCATATTTAGCTTCATAGTCATTACATAGTTTTAACTTTGCTTTGATTAATTTAGGTGGGTAGTCTAGAAAGATTAATTCGTTATTCATATTATTATTATCCATTAGTGATCGTATTTAGTTTGTGAAATAAGTAGATAGTTGCTATTATATTTATTACAACAAGTGATATTGTTAGATAATCAGTGTAAGAGTGATCGAACACTAGATGATTTTGTAGATCTTCTGCTATTTGCATTGAAGCTAGTTTACTATTAATGTATTCGCCTGTGAACACGGGTATGCTATCATTCATATTTCATTTATTTTATGAGTGTGTATAATTCCTAGTACATCAACTCTAGTTAATTCGTTGCTCATTTGTCTAAGTATAGCCCAAGTGAGATTAATTTCTTTTTTGTAATGTGTATTTAAAGTATATACCATTATTCGTAAATATAAACTGTAGGTAAAGTAGAATATAATTTAGTTTTCATTTCATTTAACCAATAAGCGGAACCCCACTTTTCTTTTACTGAACCATGAGCATAATCGCCTTCAGAATCTTTACAAGCGGCGCCATTAAATTCACTTTCTCTTTGCCATTCAAGTATTTCTTCTATAGTATTTATCATTTCTTTTACTTCAAATTGTGTTAATTTTACTGGAATTTCTACATTTGTAGTTGGTTCACTTGATTGAGCGTAAGATAAACCTGTGAGTGCAAGCGCTAATATACTTGTCTTAAATTTGTTTTTCATATTATATTTATTATTATTTAGTTATATTATTATCTTACTCTATCGTATTTAGATATTGGTATTAGTGAGATTAGTTTTCTCATTCTAGCTTTTGATTGACTAGTTGGTTTGAAGTTAGCGTGGAATTCATCAATTTGTTGAAGTTCGCTGTAGATTTTAGTTAAGTTCATAGTATTATATTTATTTATTAGTTGACATGGTGAGAATCGAACTCACACTAACCATTATGTCACAAGATGTTCAACTATATTTATAGTGTAGAGAGTACTTAACACACACTGTAGATTTTGTTATACTAATTCTACATTTCTTAACACTACTGGAATATTATTAGTAGCAGTATAACTTTTATATTTTATAAAACAATTCATTTTTAGTAAGTTTGCTTTCATGATATTGTACGCTTTATCGTGATTGTACACATGTTTTACACCTTTTTTATTAGTGAATTCGATAGTTACATTTTTTCCTACTAGTGACTGTCTGATGACAAATCTTTTACTGATTACATTTTTCATATTATATTTATTTATTTATTAATTACTTATTTGTTACATTTATATTATCCACACTTATTCGTATTTACTTTGTGATTTATGTGAGTGTAATATCATTTGTATTATTATATTAGTTATTTAGTATTGCACGCGAGTGCTAATTGTAAAATTAATTATTTATTATTATTATTACTTAATTACTTACATATATATTATCTACATGCAATCGTATTAGGTCTGTGAAAACGTAAAAGTATTATGAATAAATGTAAAAAAAACGTAAAAGTTTTACAAAAAAAGTAGAAAAAGACATGGGGCCCCCCAACGAGAAACGCATTTCCGTAATGTGCTGGTAGTCAGTAGGATAGTAGCAACACTGTACTTCTATATATATTACAACTTTTTTTTTAGAAACTGTGACATAAGCCTATAAAAGGTATATAGTAACAGGCTATTGTCACACTATCAGTATATATACATCTTATATAGAAGTAAACCTACCATAAAACCTGTGATATTACTAACCATAGTGCGCTTTACCCTAAGTCCGCTATTTAACAATGCAACAAACAAATAGCACATGGCAATAATCTCTTCATATCCAATATCTGTACCTCAATTTGCAGACCAGGTACTTGGAACTAACACGTATGACGCCACAGGAACGCCAGTAAATGGTAATCCCACGGTACAATACACGCTATCATCGGTTAAAACACTGGTTGATCAGCAATTCATTCAAAAAATATACAGTGCAAACCCTGCTCTTATTACACCTCCTTTAGATGCTACAGGAGCTATACTAATATTTGGTGCTACAGACATAACAACACCAGATGTAACATATACAGCAGCTACAGGTAAGGTAACATTTGCAGCAACAGGCACATACTACATACAACAAAAGTTTTTATTAAGTGCTACAGCAGCTAATCAGCCTCTTTTTGGGTTTAAAACAATGCAAGACTCCACAACACAAGTTGGACCAACATCAGTACAAAGATATGTATCCCAAGCATCATTAGACAGACTATCATACAACATAGAACAAATGGTAAATATTACAAGTGCTAGTACATTCTATCATTTTTGGGCAATAAGCGACTTACAAGGAGCTCAAGGCTTATTACAACCACAACTTCTTAATGGAAACTGGGGAACAGCAGTACCTAGTGCTTCATTAACAATATCAAAACTAATATAATGGCTATAATTTATTCTTACCCCACTGTAGTACCTACCAAAACAGACCTTATATTAGGAACTGACGTAAGTACAACAAATAAATCAACAAAAAACTTTACAGTACAAAGTATTATAGATTTAGTAACGGTTGCAACAGGAGATTTGCAAACAGTATTAGATCTAGGTAATATTGCTATAGGTAAAGACATAGTATTAGGTACTATTGCAGTTCCATCCAATACAATGCACGCAGGTGTGTTTACAACTGGACCTGGTCTTATTATTATAAGTAATAATACTGCCACAGGTCTTGCTAATGTTACCTCTACATTGTTTACAGGTACAATAGCAACTCCAGCTCAACCAAATATCACATCGTTAGGTACATTAACTAGCTTAAAAATAGGTAATGCAACTCCAGCTGTTACCTCTATAGAAACTGTATTTACAAACCCTGGAACTGATTTAGCTCTAGCTACAACTAAAGCTATTGTAGACTATATAGCCACAAAACCAAACCCTGAGACTTTAGCTGAGACATTAGCAAACGGTAATCTAACAGGCGGAACTGATATAGCGGTTTCTGCAGGTGATGACATTACCTTTACTGATACTAGTAAAATATTAATGGGTGCTAGTAATGATTTAGAAATATTTCATGATAGCTCACACTCTTATATTAAAGATACTGGAACAGGTGATTTAACTATTTGTGGAAGTACTATTGTTCTTAACAACGCTGCTGATAATGCCAACATGATAACCGCAACAGAAGGTAGTTTAGTACGTTTATTTCACGATGGACAACCTAAACTTGTTACAGCGGCAATAGGTGTTAGTGTAACTGGTGGTGTTGCTGCAACTGGTTCAGGTACATTTGTTAACTTGTTAAATTCAGGTACATACCAAGATTCAAGTGGAGATGTCGGTACATCTGGTCAAATACTATCTTCTACAGGTACAGGTACAAACTGGGTTACTGAAGTTCCTTTGTATAATTGGCAGTTTGAATCTACGGCAATACCTAGTGGAACAGATATAACAATAACAGATGGTAATAATATAACCACAACATGGAATGCTGGAACTTATGCTTTAACTATCGCTGCTTCAGGTGATGGTGTGACTGGTTCAGGCGCTGTAGGTCAAGTTGCTTTCTGGACTGGAACTCAAACAGAATCTGGTAATGGACAGTTTCTATATGATGCTACTAATGCAAGAGCAAGGATTATAAGTAATGCAGTTGCTGGATCTGGTGTTATGGGAGCAGTAACTTTTACAACAGAACTTACAACATTTCCAACTCCATCTTCCTCACCACAATGGGTGGGAAGTACTATGACAAACATGACATCTATTACGTCTACTTCATTTGTTGGGGCTTTAACTGGTAATGCAACTACAGCCACATCTTTAGCTGCTACAGGAACAATGTCTGTTTCAGGAGATGTTTCAACGGTTGGCACACCACCAACTTATACTTCTGGTGGTGACAAAGTAATATCAACAACTATAGCTGATACAGTTGTAACAGGTAAAGTATTAACTAACTTAGCAACTCCAACGTCAGCGGCTATATCAGCTGGAGATACTATACTTGCTGCAATGGCAAAACTACAAGGTCAAATAACTGGTTTAGCTGGTAGTCTTGCTTTTGAAGGAACATGGGATGCTAGTACAGGTAACCCGCCGAGTGCTACACCTTTAAACGGTCAATTTTGGATTGTATCCGTTGCAGGTAGTACAAATTTATCTGGTATCACTGATTGGTTAGTTGGTGATTGGGCAATATATGTAAACAATGGTGCTGGTACAGATGCTTGGCAAAAGCTTGATCAATCAAACGAAGTGTTGGGATCTGGTACTGCTCAAAAAATGGCTATGTGGTCAGGTACAGTAGGAGATGCTTCTCAAACTTTAGCCACTGGTCTTATAGAACAAGACTCAGCAAACACTTTAATTACAATAGGTAATTCAGGTTCTTTACTTGTAGAAGGTAATACAACACTTGGTAATGCGGCTACAGATACAGTTACAGCAACTGGTCCAGTAACATTTAATGAAACACTTAATATAAAGAAAGGTATACTAATTGATGGTACACAAGGTACAGACGGATATGTATTAACATCAGGAGCTGGTTCAGGTGCTGCAATGTCGTGGGCACAACCAACTGTTGGTACGGTTACAAGTGTTTCAGCCACTACAACTGGTGATGCACTTGATGTTGTGGTTTCAACTGCTACAACTACTCCAGCTATAGCTTTAACATGGGCTGGTGGAGCTGCTGGTGCTAATGATTATGTAAATGGTTTAGGTAATTTAACAACTTTCCCAACTTTAGATAATTATGTTAGTTGGACATTAGCAGGTGACAGTGGTGCCACGCAAACTATTTCAAGTTTAAATACAGCCACAATAGCAGGTGGAGCTGGTGTTAACACTCAAACTGGAACTAAATCTGTAGCTATAAATTTAGCGTATACAAATATAGCTAACACAAACTTTGTTGACCAAGCTACTGCAGCGACACCTTCTTCTGGAGATCAATTATTATTTAGTACTGCTGGTGATGTTAAAAGAGCTAGTATAGCATCCATTGTAGATTTAGGTAATGAAACTTTAGCTCAAGTATTAAGCAATGGTAATACAACTGGAGGAACAGATATATCGGTAAGTGCAGCAGATGATATAAAATTCACTGATACTAGCAAAGCAATATTCGGAGCAGCTAACGATTTACAAATATATCACGATGGATTGCATTCAGAAATTAAGCACGATGGACAAGGAACTTTACAAATTTTAAGTGATAGTTTAAGAATACAAAATGTTTTAAATCAAAGTTATATTGAGGCAGGCAGTGGTTCATCAGTTGAATTATATTATAATAACTTGAATAGGTTTAAAACTACAACAACAGGTGTTGAGGTAGTTAACACAGATAGCAGTGTTCCGCCAACCATATTATTAAATCAAGATTCTAATAATTTTATAATAACACAAAGTGTATCGGGTGGTGGTCAAATAACAAACAGCTCTGGATCGTTAGCTTTAAGAAATGATGCTAGTATTAATTTACAAAACAATGCTGGAACTTACACTAAAGCTAGTTTTGATAGTAGTATAAGTTTTAGCCCTGATAATTTAGCTGCAACAGCGACGGTACCGGGTGTTACTATTTATCAATCTACAGATGCTACAGCCGACGGAACTAGAACTAGAGTATATGGTGATTTACAAGTTGACGGAAATATAATAAACGAAGGAAGTGGTGGTGGAATATTCTATGGTGATCAAGCTGTTCCAGCAGGTGGAGCTTCTACATTAGCATTTACTTTAACAAGAGCAGCTACTGGAACTTTAATATTCGACGTAATGATTACTAGTGAACAAAGTAATGCTTCTTCACAATGTATGAAATATACAGTTGCACATTCGTATAACACAGATCCAGTATATAATAAAATAATAGATACAGGGCCTGATGGTACAACTGGTTTTACTGCAACATTTGCAAATTCTAACACAGGTGCAACAGGAACTTCGGTTACATGTAGTTTAGCGACTGTTGGAGGAGTTTCACAAAATATAGGTTACACAGTTCAAGTTGGACATGACAGTACAAATGCTCTTACATTTACTCCAGCATCATAAAATAAAATATGGCTAATTTATCTAATATAAATAATAAGTTCCTAGTAACAACTACTGGAGAAGTATTAGTTTCTGAAACAGGAGCTGCGGGTGCTGGTAAATTATGGGTAAAAAATGATTCATCAAGTTATACTAGAATAGCTAATTTTTATAATACAACAGATAATTCTATTCCTTATATTACTGTAGGTAATCAAGCGGCTGAAGGAGCAGATTCTTGTGTTGTATTTGCTTTTTCAGATAGCACAACTGACGCAAATAAATTTGGTTGGATTGGTATGGCAGGAGATGGTGTTGGTACAGGTATACATTGGAAACGTGGAGGCAACGTCGGGATCGGAACGGTTTCGCCTGGTGCGAAATTAGATATATCAAACGTTACTGGCGGAACTTATGCTTTAGAAATTAGCACACCTGAAAGAGATAGAGCTTTATTTTTTTATAATTCAGCTTCAACAACTGATGCCGGATATTTAGGCATAAAAAGAGGTAGTGTAGATGTTTTAAATCATAGGTTTGCAACTACAGGAAATTCTGCAGTTTGTATTGGAGAAGGAAACTTCGGGATCGGAAATGATTCACCTAGAGATAAACTTACTATTTTTACACCTGGTTCAGCTGAAGAAGAAATAGCATTAAGACTAGTAAATCCTATTGGCTTTACTAATGCTGGAAGTGGATCTTCAATAATATTTGCTCAAGATAGAAATACAGGAGAAAATATTCCCATGGCTAAAATAAGAAATTCTCAATCTGCCGGTGGAACTAGTTGTTGTGGAGAATTAATATTTTCAACAGCGCATTCTTCTTTTGGTGGAATGATAGATAAAATACAAATTAGTTCTAATGGAGCAACCACTTTTAAAGGAGCAGAACGTCCTCAAATTTATTTAACTTCAAGATATGATTATCCTAATAATCCAACTTTTGAAGCAAATACATTCGCAATTGTAGCCGCAAAATATATAGGTACGGCTCCTTACGAAGCAAACAGAATAATTGCATCAAACAGTACACACCTTGCTTTTGAAGCAGGAGGCGCAGAAATAATGCGTATAGACAGTTCTGGAAATGTCGGGATTGGCCAAGATAACCCAGATTGGCTACTTGAATTAAAAATGGATAGTTCTGCGGGTTCTTACGGTAACTATCCCGCGATAGTAGTTAATAACCCAAATGCTGGAGGTTATAGTGCTTTTTATTTATTTAACGGCACACAAAATTTAGGAGGATTAGAATATAATAACTCTAACAATATTTTAAGTTTATACAGTTATGAAGGTAATGCCGTATCTATCCCAAATGGAATATTTTTAGGTGGAACCGGTTCTGCTAATAAATTAGACGACTACGAAGAAGGAACTTTTACAATGACTATGACTAATGATGGTGTAGGAAATACACAACTTTCAAGATATACAAAAGTAGGTAGGTTAGTGTTTATAGAATCATATTTTTCTGGAAGAAATATAACAAATCCGGGAAACTGTAGAGTATCTGGTTTACCATTTTCAGCAGATTCTTCTGAGGGTTATGGGGTGTTAACTTATTGGCATGGAACTGCAGTTAATCAAAATAATTCTGTTGCTTATGTTGCGGGAACTATTGCTGATATAGTAGCTCCAGGAACAACAGCTTTCGCTCAATGGGCAACAGGAACTAATAAAACCATGATGTTAGCAGGATTTTATACAACAGCATAATAATTTAAAATAAATAAAAATGAGTTTATCTAAAAAAAGAATACAAGATAAAATTGAAATAGTTGGAGAATTTAAAACTATACAAGTTAGATATGCTGACCAGATTATTGAAGATGGTCAAGTTTTATCTCAATCTTATCATAGAGAAAGTATTGCACCTGATGACGAAGCAAAAGCTATCGAACACAATGTAAAAGCTTTAGCTGATATATACTGGACAGATGAAATAAAAGAAGCTTATACAAAAAGTTTAGAAATAGTAGGTTAAATAAAATAAATGGCAATATTATCTAATGTAAATGGTAAATTCGCAGTTGATTCTACTGGAGCTATACAATTCAGTGGATCTGCAGGTACTAGTGGATATATATTGAGATCAAATGGTAATGCAGCCCCAACTTGGGTTGATTCATCAACTGTTATTGGTGGACCATATTTACCTTTAACAGGTGGAACATTAAGTGGAGCTTTAGCTGGAACTAGTGCAACTTTTTCAGGTATTTTAACAGCTCAAAGTTCTAGCTCTGGAGATTATGTTAGATTGTACGGAGCAAGTGGAACAGGTAAATGGGATATATATGGTAACGGAGCGAATTTAAGAATAAGCGATAATGAAAGTGCGGGTATTTTAGCGGTTGATAGAGGAGCTACTTTTGGAGGAAGCGTAGGAATAGGTGGTTCATCTACTACAAATTATCCTTTAACATTAAGAAGTAAATCAGGAGATTATACAAAAATATTAGATTGGGGAACAGATGTTGGTGGTTCTTGGGGAACAATGCAAATATCTATGTCAGCCCCTTATGCTACAGAATTACGTTCTGGTGCTTGGAATTTTGCCGCAGGCAACGTCGGGATCGGAACGGGTTCGCCTGATTCTCTTTTGGTAGTTCAAGCGGATGCACATAATGAAGCTTTTGCAGGTAAAAGATCTGCAACTGAGTATTTATGGTTTTTAAGAAACGAAAATAATTCCGGTAGATTTCAATTATACAATAGTAGTAGCAATCATACAATAGAAATGACCGCGGCTAATGGTAGAATAAACCAAGCACAAATGATAGCTGGTACGGCTTTTGCTTTAACAAGTAATGGTTACGCTACATTTGGAAGTACAAGTTCTTCTGTACCAATAGCTTTTGCAATAGATGGTGATGGCTCATCACCTGAAATGTTTATAAAAACTGACGGCAACGTCGGGATCGGTACGGATTCGCCTGTATCTACTTGGTTAAATACTTTTGACCCGACTACAGGAAACGGTACTTTTAAATTAACTTCAGAAGGCTGGATAGTTACTCCTTATTTAACTGGTTTAGCAGCATATTATCCAGGGCAAGGAGCTAGGCCTATAATGTGGAGTGATGTTAATGGTACAAACATTCAGTCTTGGGATAACGATGCATCGGATGGTATTAGTTTAAGATCGTCAAATGGATCAACTAAGCTTATTGTAAGAGAAGACGGCAAAGTCGGGATCGGGACGACTGTGCCTGCTAATAAGCTTGATGTAAAAATCTCAACTAGTAATAGAACAACTTTAGAACCAGTTATGAGTGTCAGTGCTGAAGGTAGTGGCCCATATACTGGTTTTGGACCTAAAATATCTTTTAGTTCTAATATATACTATGGGGCAGCTACTGGAAATCCAGCGGGTATTATTGAAACAGCTTACATAGGTGCTGTAATGGGTGTTACTTACGCGACAAATAGTGATTTAGTGTTTGCTACTCGTGATGGAGCAACTTCTGTAACTGAAAAAATGCGTATTACAGGTGCGGGGTATTTATTAGCATCAAATACTGGAACTTATTATGGAGTTACTAATCTTTATCACCAATTAGTTCAAACAACAGGTGACCAGTGGAGTACAAAAATTAGCAACGACACTACACTTCCTTATGGTTTAAATATAAAATATGTTAATTCTTCTCCAAATAATGCAAATCATCAATTTTTATATTGTGCTGACTCAAGTGCGGTACGTTTCTATGTAAATAGTAATGGTGGTATAGGTAACTTTTCAAGTAATAATGTTAACATATCTGATGAAAGAGTAAAAAATAATATTGAAAATTCTGGGGATTATTTAAATAAAATATGTTCTATTCCAGTAAGATTATTTAATTACAAAGATGAAGAAGAAGGTACTCCTAAAAATCTTGGTGTAATTGCTCAAGAAGTTGAAGCCATAGCACCAGAACTTGTAAGCAATGATGGTTTTGGAGAAACTCCAGAAGATGGTATTCCATTAAAAAGTGTTTATTCAACTGATATGATGTATGCTATGATGAAAGCAATACAAGAACTAGAAGCTAGAATAAAAGAATTAGAAAACAAATAATAAATGGCAAATTTATCAAATATAAATGGAAAATTCGTTGTAGAGCAAACAACAGGATATATTGGTGTGGGAACGACTAATCCATCATATTTATTGCACATGTCTAGTGCGGACATACCTAATGGAACTAGATTAATAATAGAAAATACTAATGCCTCTGGTAAAGAATATGGATTAATAGCCGATAATACAGGTGTTTTTAGTATTAGAGATTTATCAGCTAGTGCTGATAGATTAAGTATATCTAGTTCAGGAAACTCAACTTTCACAGGAAATGTAAATGTTGGAACAGGTTTAGCAGGAACAGTTAATGTAGGATTAACAGATGCTTATAAAGGGGTTATTGAATATTTAGCAGCAGCAGACACAAACTTAAATATTAAAAATACTTATGATGGAGCAGCAGCAGCAATTAATTTTCAACTTCGTACATCAGGAACTACTGTAAATGCTTTAACTTTATTAGGTTCTGGAAATGTCGGGATAGGAACAACTTCGCCTAGAGCAGATGCTTCTACAATTGGGTTAACTATAGGAAATACTACTACAGGAGGTGCTCAATTAGTATTAGAAGAAAATACACTTGCTGGAGGATGGAGAATATTTAATAATGGTTATTTAGGATTTATTGCTAATAATGATGAAAGAATGCGTATTACAAGTGGAGGAGATGTTTATATTGGTAATTCTGCTATTACACTTGGAAGCACAGCAATATTTTTGCAAAAAAATGGAATTATAACAACTGTTTTGGCTAGTAGCTCAACAGATTTAATTCAATTTTACCAACAAAATACTGGTGGCTTAGGAACAATAAGCCGTAATGCTAATGGTATATGTATGAATGGAATTGGTCAAACTAATCAATTGGTTGTGGCTGATTCTGGAAACGTCGGGATCGGAACGACTTCGCCTTCAGCAACAGAACCAACTGGAGGTAATCTTCCTACCGGATGGACTAGAGCTAATAGTAAAGCATTAGAAATAGCAGCGCCAGATTTTGCAAACTCTGGTTTATTTTTAAGGAATTCTGGTTCGACGGCTACTGGTACTGACATTACAGGTGATCAATATTTTGGCGATACTTATATTGATAATAGATATGATAATGATAATGGAAGTATATATTTTAGAACAAAAACAGCTGTTTCACCTCAAATTAGAATGGCTATCAAAGGAAGCGGCAACGTCGGGATCGGAATGACTGCACCTGACGCTAGGCTAAATGTTGAGGGTGTTGGACAAGCTAATAATCCTACAGTAGCTATTGATGTAACAAATTCAGATTCTTTTAATCATGGTTTAGAGATATTTGATGGCAACTTAACAACAGGCGAAACAGTTTTAATGGCAATTGGTCATTCAGGTTCTACCAAACTTACTGCAATTTTTGGTTTTATTAGAAATGAAAACTCGTTAGACCAAAATTTAGCAACTATTGGATTCTGGGGAGCAGACAACAAGCTTACTGTTTCAGCTGGCGGAAATGTCGGTATCGGAACTGGGACGACTATTCCTAGTTCTAAACTTCACGTTGTTGGTAACGTTTTTTTAAATGCTGGTAGCGCGTATATAGCAAGCTACGATAATACTAACAATTATCAAGCTAGTATGAGGTGGGCAGGTTTGCAATTGGGAAACAATGGAACAAATAGAATAATAGCAGGTAGAACAAACACTGGAGGAGGATTTCAGTTTTGGACTAATAATACTAATGATGCTTCTGATCATACGGTAACACCAAACGGTATAATGACGATGGCTATGACCAACACCGGTAAAGTCGGGATCGGGGTAACTTCGCCTTCTGCAAAACTTACAGTAATATCAAGTGGTGCAGACGGTATTCAATTAGGCTCGGATACTAGTTCTACTGGTAATTCAGGTCGTCTTTTCTTTGGAAATTCTACTGGTAATTGGGCAATGATGGCATTAGGTGAAGTTCTTTCTGTTAGATCAGCAGCAGTACCAGGTAGTACTTCAGGTAATCCAAGAGTACAGTTAACTAATTACAGTTCGACTGCGTGGACTGCTTCTTCTGATGAAAGCTTAAAAGAAAATATAAATTCTATAGGAAATGTATTAGATAAAATAAATGACTACAGATGTATAGAATATAATTTAATTGATGATGAAGATAAGAATAAAAAAATAGGTTTTATTGCTCAAGACTGGCAAGAAGATTTTCCGCAAATTGTGGAACAAATGGAAGATGAAAAAATTGGTATGAAATATACAGAAACAATACCTATTTTATTAAAAGCAATACAAGAACTAAAAGCAGAAATAGAATTATTAAAAAACAAATAAAATGGCAATAATATATTCATATCCTTTATCAACGCCGAAACTAGATGATCTTTTAATAGGTACATCTGTTTATGATGAAAATGCAACAGTTCCTGTTATAGGAAATCCAACTGTTAGTTTTACTTTGCGTGATATAGTAGGAATGATTGCCCCTGTAATAGGTCTTCAAGATTTACAAAGTGTAACAACTGTAGGTAACACAACAACTAATCCTGTAATTATTAACAATAGTTTATCAGTTCTTACTACTATTAAAGATTCAAGCGGAAGCGTAGGATCTGTTGGGCAAGTGTTAAGCTCTACAGTTACTGGAACTTCTTGGACAACAAATGTTGTAAGTAATAATTACTTTGTAACTGGAGCTGCTTTTGATACATCAGCGGGTGTTTTAACAATAACAGGTAATAATGCTGCTGTAGGCGCTACGGTTAATTTAGATGGTAGATATTTAATAGGTAATCAAACTATAACTTTATCAGGTGATGTAAGTGGGTCGGGCGCAACAACTATAACAACAACTTTAGCTACAGTTAATTCAAACGTAGGTGCATTTACCAATGCAAATATCACTGTTAATGCTAAAGGATTAATAACAGCAGCTTCAAGTGGTTCAAGCGGAGGCACAATAACAGGATCTGGAGCAGACACACAAATAACAATTTGGGATTCAGCAACATCAATAACTGGTAATTCAAATTATACTCGAGACGCTTCTAATAACATAAGTCAAGGCGCGGACACAGATGTTAAAAATACAATTGGTAGAGCAGTTGTTGATGGTGGAACTATTACTTCAGATTTTGCAACATTTACTCATATTGATAGACAAGGAGCTTTAAACTATTCTTTTATGTCTTCTTCTGCTGGATCTACTTTTATCAATGCTAGTGGTGCTTCTCAAAGTGTTCAAATATTAGATGACGGTTCCTCAGTTGCAAGTTTTACCAATGATTTAGTTCAAATAAGCGGAACAAATGTTCGGTTAACTCAATATGGCTCTGGTACCGTAACAGGAACCCCAACTTATAATTTATCTGTTGATTCAACTGGTAAAATAATTGAAACAGCAAATTCAAGTGGTGGAAGTGGAATAACTGTTGCTAATATTACAGTGACAGCATCTGAATTGTTAAATCTTGTTAATGCTCCTATAACGTTAGTAGCAGCTCCTGGCGCTGCAAAAGGAATAAATATTCAACAAGTTTTATATTTTTTTGATTCAGGAAGTGATCAATATAATTTTGGAAGTAGTTTTTTAATAAACGGTTATTCCACTAGAAATATGAGCATAAGTAACACAGATATAAACAGTTCTTCGGATTATAGTAATTTTTTAGAACCTTATGGAGTTCTTGATTTATCAGCCCCAGGTTTTTCTATAAATTCTGCATTAGTTTTTTCTTTAAATGGTACAGGACAAGCTACTCAAGGAAATGGAGTGCTTTATTTAAGTGTAGCATATAAAATAATAGATATAGGTCCAGGCATACAGGCTGGATTTTAACAATTAAAATAATAAAAATGGCAATAACTTACAAATGGTCTATTAATCAGATGAACGCTCACATTGAGGCCGAAGGAGAGCAAAATGTAATATTCACAGTACACTGGACATATTCAGGCTCTGAAGAAGTTAGTGGACAAACTTATCAAGCAAGCTCAATAGGTGCTCAAAGCTTTACTTATGTAAAAGGAGAATCTTTTGTACCTTATGAAGATACTGAAGCTTTTGAAGCTGTGGTAATTGGTTGGCTTGAAGGAGCATTGGATGTACCTTCTATGGCAGCTAGTATTGCAACTCAAATACAAAAACAAATTACACCAATAAATGAAGATCTATACTTTACGTGGCAAAACCCACCTATCCCACCAGTTGAAGTGTAAGTTTGATAAAAAACAAGTGATAGTATAACTAAGAATACCCAAAAATAAAGTTTAACCCTAAAAACCAAAATACGATGACTTATTTTTATTCGTTGAGCTCAAGCATGGGCCAACCACAAACACCGCAGATTACCGAAGAAACTATTAGAATTTGGAAACACTTATCTAAAAAGAAAAATTGGAGAATAGTGCAACTACCTAATGGTTATTTTCAAACCGAGTACAAAGACCCAAACTGTAAATGCAATCCTGAAAAGGAAGGATGTTGCGAAAAATGGTTAGATGTCACAAGAAGAGAAACTATGGAAGCCGCTGAAATTGCTATTGACGGTAGTGTTGATCACTACGGAAAAAAAATAGATTTTTTAAAAGGCCCTAAAATAGTAAAAACGTTTAAATAAATCAAATCAAATCAAATCAAATTATGTCAAATGCAATTGTAAAGAATTTGAACTTCGGTTCGAATGCTAAAAATAGTGTATTTGCCGGCATTACAAAACTTACACAAGCTGTTAGCTCCACACTTGGAGCTAGCGGTAAGTGTGTTATTTTGGAAGATAATACTGGTAAACCTATTATAACTAAAGATGGTGTGACTGTAGCAGAGGCTGTAACGTTACTAGATCCTGTAGAAAACATGGGAGCAACGTTATTGAAAGAAGCTGCTAGAAAAACAGTGAGAGAAGCTGGTGATGGTACAACTACCGCAACAGTTTTAGCTCATGCTATTTTAGATGAAGCTTATAAAATATCTGATGAAACGGGCAATAGAGATCTTAAGGATGATATATTTAAAACTGTTCAAAAAGTAATTAAATATTTAGATGATATATCAATTCCTGTAACAGGAGACATGATTGATCAAGTAGCTACTATCTCTACTAATAATGATCCTATATTAGGTAAAATTATAGCTGATGCGTTTAGATCAGTTGGTAAAAATGGAGTTGTTATATTAGAACCTACAGATCTTTCAGAAACTTGTTTTGAATTAATAGATGGAGTTCAATATAATAGAGCTCTTAAAAACGTTCATTTCATTACAAATAAAGAAACAAAAACTGCTGAACTAGATAAACCTTTGGTTTTACTAGTTGAATCAGAGATTGAAAATGTTAGAAAAATACAAGGTGTTCTAGAACATGCTATTAAAACTAACAGATCTTTACTTATTATAGCGGATGTTGACCCACAAGTTATGTCTGCGCTTGCTATGAATAAAATTAAAGGTAATATAAAAGTTAATGTTATAGATGCTCCAGTTTACGGAATAAGTAAAAAAGAAGTGTTAGATGATTTATCAATACTTACAGGTGCAACTATAATCAACGAAGATTTAGGAGATGATATAGATTTAATTGAACCAGAACATTTAGGTGAATGTTTAAAAAGTGTAACTGGTGAACTTGACACTGTATTGCAAATAGGTAAGATGCCTCAGAATGTTTTAGATTTTATTAACAAACTTGAAAAAGATTTAAAAGAAACTAAAGATCCTGTTCTTATACAAAAGCTAGAAAAAAGATTAGCTAGACTATCTGCTAAGGTAGCTATTGTAAAAGTAGGTGCTAATTCAGAGGTTGAACTACAAGAAAAACAAGCTAGAGTTGAAGATGCTATATGTGCTACAAAAGCTGCGATAAAAGAAGGTATAGTACCAGGTGGTGGTATAAGTCTTTTAAATGCTGCTCAAAATATTGATGCTACGTCTAAAGGTGAAGAAGCTTTACTACAAGCTATCCAAGCTCCATTTAGAACGATTCTAAATAACGCAGGAATAGAAGGTTATAAAATACCTACTAAAAAAGGCGAAGGAATAAACGTGGTTACAGGAGATATGGTAAATATGATTAAGTCCGGAATTATAGATCCTTTGCTGGTAACAAAAAGCGCTTTAAATAATGCTTCTTCCGTAGCAACAACAATTTTATCTACTGATTGTGTAATTAACAACTTAAGAATGTAATCATGCAAGCAATAGGTAAAAACATAGTGGTTGAAATGTCTAAGCTAGGCGTTTCAGAGACCAAGGGAGGACTTCTCTTGGCTGAAAAACAGAGAGAGGATATAAGATATGCAGAAGGTAAAATACTATCTATAGGATCAGATATAATTGGTTTAAAAATAGATGATATTATATATTTTGATAAAAATAACTCTCATCAAATAGAAATAAAAAAAGAGATCTACAATGTTGTTCATTTGAACAATGTAGTTGTGGTGATATGAGACTAGAAGCTGGTGATATTCGAAATTTAAATTTATTAAAACATTATCGTATAATCAGGAAATGGGCTTGTAAAAACTACGGTTTAAACGACGCAGATCTTGAATTACTAATATATTTCGATTGCATGGATCTTTTCACTAGAGAAGATTTTAAAATCGGTACGTACTCTTACAGTTGGGACAACAGACGCTGGAACAGATTACTTAAAGAAGGTTGGATAACCGTATGGCGTGTCCATAATCGCACAACCCAAAAGTATAACATCTATAAAGTTTCCTTTAAGTGTAAACAACTAATAAG
>Ga0209535_1001327_pt1 | contig 16929 bp, 20 predicted proteins | sample LinPmetageLP28_FD_184041 | JGI IMG/M metagenome (GOLD analysis project Ga0209535, IMG submission 184041) | Marine viral communities from the Pacific Ocean - LP-28 (SPAdes) (version 2) | ecosystem: Environmental > Aquatic > Marine > Oceanic | place: Pacific Ocean | collected 2009-08-22 | reverse complement strand
CAAACTCGCATCAACCTAATCCGGGAGGAGTCTAGGACAGTCTCTTATCGTATAGAGGCCTTAGAGGAAAGACGCAAAGAGCTCCAAGAGCAGAAGAAGAATTTAAAAGATTTACTTAGTAGTATGTAGTAATAGTTAGTAGTATGAAATATTATCCCTCACTGGTTTGTGGCATCACCAGTGGGGGTTTTTTTATTTCCTACCCTCTGTGCGAGCTTCTCTCTTTGCTTCTTCTTTAGTAGCTTCGTCTACTAACCTTGATCCAATCGGAGAGAGCATATAATTTCTTATTATTCTTTCGTTAACCTTATTGGCTTTATTGTGAGTCAGTAAAACACGCATCAAGTCCGGGTCTTTTACTGCATCAATCAATAACTGTTTTGCTCTGTCTGCGGTTAAGTTATTTAAGAATTTTCTAGCCGCGGATGAACCGATACTAGCGGACTGTATGGAGCCCCCAGCAGTTCCGGATAATTTAGCACCAGCTTTTGCACCCACAATTTGAGCAGCTTTTTCAAGTAAGTATCCGGCTTTGTCATTTATGACGCTTTCACTAGCTTCCCTCATAGATACCTTTTGAAGGGCACTCATTTGTTTAGAAGCTGACCTAATGTTAGCCATTTCTTTAGCGTCAAAAACTTGCCTCAACGTATTTGTAAAGTTTTCATCCAACAAATTCCTATCAAGTTGAAGTGCGTTAATGAATGGTCTGTTTGCTATATCCACCTTGGACTTGCTTGTGACAATATTAATTATGTGCTCAGATACAGCAGCCTTTAATCCTTTTAAGGCTTCTCCGCTCCTATCCTTTCGTGCAGTTTTAACTAAAGTTTCCATAGATCTCGCTGGATCTGGAGAATTAAAAATAACAGCAACCTCTTTATTGACATTTGCGTTTAACAATCTGTTTATGGATGATACTGTTTTATTATCAAATGCTTTTCTGAATGAATCCCTACGGTCAGTGACTCTTCTAAGAACGTCATCAGTGCTCTGTGCTACGGATAATTGTTGTTTAACACTTGGAACTAAATCGAGTAATTCTGCGTTTTGCCTAGCAAATGATTCGTATGCCCTAGCCGGTATTCTACCAGTATTTCTGTCGGCCGTTCTAAGTAACTCACCCCTTAAATACATAGCTATACCTTCAAGTGCGTTGGGATCGTCAGTAGCTCTTTTAAGAGCTTCTACTCCTAGCTTACCTTTTACTTTCCTACCCCGAAGAAGTGTATCGATGGTTAATTCTTCATCTACCCTAGATCCGCCTTGTCTCTTGTATCCTAAAATTTTACCTAAAGGTCCTTGAGAGAACTTACTGTTCAAGTCCGAACTGTATGCTCTAGCTGCTGAAACAAGTGCCGAAACATTTTCGGGACCAGTAAAAGAATCCAAATCGTCTAGTATAGATGCTCTAAGTTCTTCTGCTATTCTAGCTTTGTTGTAGTTCGGAGTATCTCCAGCCCTTGCGTTAGAAGCTACTTGACCTAGCTTCTTGTACAATCCGTAGAGTTCTTTGACTGAAGTTCTTTTTACCTTTGCTCTAGCAGTTCCCTTAGGTCCTTTCTTTGCTTGTGCCGAAGGTCCTATTTTATTTTTAGCAATTAAAGGAATGTCATCCAATTCAGATGATGAAAGTTGGGACCTTATCTTTTTGTACTTTGCGATAGTTTTAGAAACTCCACCCCTAGCCCCAACTGGTATAGATTGCCAAAGCTCATCCTCTTGTAATCTAGCTGTTTTAAGTGCATCATCTATAGAACCTCTTACGATTACATTGGCTGACCTCTGCATTTCTATAGGGTCCAAACCCTCTCTAGCCAACGCTGTAAGGGCTGCACCAGCATTGTCCGCAGCTTCTTCTACTTTAACATCAAGTGTTTTACGGAGCCTTATCACTCTGTCCCTCAAGAACTCTTTGGTGTTACTGATTTTTCCGGGTTGAAGTATTTGATTCTTTAAATCATCTGCAAGTTGTGCTCTTTGTTGACTTACTAAAGTTTTATCAGCTTGATTCATATTCTTAAAAACAGCTTGCTCTAGAGACATAAGACCTTCATCTCCGGTAAAAGCCGCCGGTGAAAGCCTACCGCTTTCTGGGTACGCTTGAAGTAATCTTGCTGTTTCTTTAGGGTCGGCTACAATGGATTGGAGTCTCTTTGAGGCTCTTACTTTTCCTCCAGCTTTTGTGAAAGGAAATGCTGTTGCTTTTACGGCGGATGCAACGGGACCTCTTGTAACCGTAGATACCGCGACGGATGGTGTGAGACCACCAGCAATTTCAGCGAGCATTTGTTGAGTAGGAGAAAATTCGTTTCTTTCGGATATATCCCTAGCGAGTGTAATTCCGGGTATAGCTGATGATTCAATAGCTAAAGATTTTAGTGGGTTTTGTATAACGGGGTCAAACAACTGTTGACCTACTCTTCCGGCAGTCCCACTTGCTTTTGATAACATTTGAGCACCCTTTACCGTAGGTAATCCAAATCCAAGAATATCACCAGTTACTTGACCAGCTTTTTCTAAAAAAGTTTCTGGGTCTCGGTCTGGTGTATCTCCGCCTATACCGGTTACACGCATCGCATCCCTAATGCTCTGAGATCCACCTATTGGGTCATCGGACCCTAAACCTACTGTATTTAGTAAAGCGTTTGTGATATCCACTGGAGAACCAGCTAAAAAAGCAATTCTTTTATTTACGAATGGTAAAAATCCAGAAGGACCTTCGGGTTCTGTTGATTGAACCTTAGTTGGTTCCGCACCTTGAGATGCCCTCCGTTGGAACTCTTGAGACAATATGATAGCATCTTGTCTAGCTTCTTCGTTACCTTCTTGTGCTAAAGCATCAGCTTTTCTTAATGCCTCATTAAGTTGTTCATTACTTAAATCCATTATTTAATATTTAAATATTTGTTAGCTATGTTGGATATGTTTGATGTATCGTCGGATTGCTTTGGAGCGAGCACAGTATCAGTTCCAACGGCTGGGACTTTGAGGTACCTTTGGAAGTTAACTAAATCTTTTTCAATTCTCATAGCTTCAGCCCTATCCTTTGAGGCTATGTTCATATCACCGTAAACCTCTCTGAGAAAATTAATTTTATCATTTATAGTTATGTTTAAAGCATCAAATGTGGATTTCATAGTTTGCACATCCTTGAAGGCTCCGGGTTTAATATCAAACTCTTTCATCAATGCTTGCATTTCGCTAGCTATAACCTTAGAGCTGGACCTAAGTGCTTTAACAAGAGTACGCTGAGTTTGCTCAAACAAAGCAATCTTTTTTTGATTCTCGGGGTCAATAACTTCTATGTTTGGATCAATCTGACCCAAGACACCTTGAAGTTTGTTTTGTAAAAAAGGAACAAATCCAGTTGTTTCCGCCGTAGCCATATCATATAAATTAATACTATCTTCACTGGCATCTACACCCGGAGCTAATGACTCATCAACTAGTTCTTTTGGATTCACATCCTCCGGAAGTTTTAATTGTCTTGTTACGCCAGTTCGTATGTTTACGAGTTGTGTGTTGCCACTTACTGGATCGGTATTTACCCTTTTGTTTCCGTCTACTAAATCTAAAGCTTCTTGTCTAGTCAAACCAAAGGTACTCATATTGCTTTGAATCTTTTGGTCTCTTGCACTAAGACCTCCTCCAGTTGGAGCGAATTTAAATTTACCCGGTTCAGTTTCAAATAATTGTTGTCCTCCAACATTTTGAACGGTTGGTACAAACGGTTCTTCTTGTGCGTACTTCATAAGCAACTCTTGCTTTTTGAGTTGAATGTCTTGAGATTGTTTATAAGCGTCTCTTACACTTTTGTCCGCGTATATTGCACCAGCTAACTTAGGATCATCTATGCCCATTAAGTCTTGAATGGACTTGATACCAATTTCTTTTTGTTTTTTCTCTTCTTGTTTTGTCTGATAGTTTTGAACAGAATCCAGTATACTCTTATTTAAATCTACTAAAGACTGCTGCTCAATAGCATTGGCTTGCATTATTGGATCCAAGTTTAGTGCCCCTAGTTTGGGGTCAACTGCTGTGCTTCTTTGTAGTGCCATAATTTTTATTAACCTTTAAATAGATTATCGAAAATACTTGTGTTAGGGTCTCCGGTAAATCCTCCAGCATTCGCAAAACTGCTCAGTATGTTACTGCCTTGAGTAGCTTGGTTAGCTAGTATTGCATTAGATGAAGCGTTACCTACAGAACTTATAGCACCCTTCCCTAGCATAATTCTAGCAAGGTTTGCGTCCAATCCCATTCCGGTGTTAATAGCTTGTCCCGGATCTGTGATTTGTGGTCCAAGTTGTTGACTCAAGAAAGTGGTGTTCATAGCGTCCGCAATGCTAGATTGCCCACCTAAGAAACCAAATGGGTTAACACTAGCTTGATTAGCTGATATTAAAGCATTTTTTCTAGCGGCAGCTGCTTGGTCTTGTCTAGCTTGAACTGCGTCTTGTCTTCCTAGTGCAGCCCTTGCTAGCTGTGAAGCATCTAATGAACGTCCAGTGGCTAAACCAAACTGAGCCGCGGTTTGTTCTGCCCCTCTAGAAGCCTCAAACCCTAAAGGTCCTTGGGCTTCTTGTGTAAGTCTAGTAGCTTCAGCTAAGTCAGCCTCTGCGATTTGAGCTAACCTTGGGTCCTCGAAAAGGTCTCTAGCTTGTTGGCCGTACTGACCCATAAAGCCTAGCTCTCTAAGTCTGGACTGCTCACCTAAATCAAATGTACCTCCTTCGCCTAGTGTTTGACCAAAGGCTCTTTCTTTTTGTAAAGCTGAGTACTGTGGCAGTAATTCCCTTTCTCTACCTATAATTAAATCTTGTATGTCTTGACCTAAAAATCCTTCCGGTCCGTACGTCCCTCGTATAATCTCTTCCGGTGTTCTTTGTGCGGCTACGGCTTGGTCAATCATTGAGTTAGTACCACTAGAAACTCCTCGGCTACCACCGCCGCCTAATGCTTTTCCAACTGCTTTACCTACTAGTTGTGTACCTATGGTTTGAACGGCTTTACTTCCTAAAATTTTTCCCGCGATAGGTGCTAGGAAACTTAAAAACGGTTTTATACCACCTATGCGAACAAGGTGGTTAAAAATAAGGGTGTCCAGAGGACGAAATAGTTCTATTAAAAAGTTTTTCATAAATTTTATTAAATTTCTTTATCTACCTATTGCAAACCAATATACTTGTCCCGCTATATCCGCTCCATCACTAATTGTAAATTGAGATGCGGAAACATTATTAACAGAGAGTACTCCCTCACCATCCACTTTTATGGAGCAAATTTTTGATACTTGAATTGATACGGGTGCTGCATTAAAAGCAGTACCAAAGTTTATTGTTACACTACTATTAGGGCCAACAGAACTAGAAATTCCCATTTTCATAATTAAACCATTTGGAAGTGTTACACTCTCTTGTCCAGTATATGTAGCATTCGCTACACCATTTGCTTTCATCTGTGCTTTTGGTGCAGCATTAGCATAAGCCTTAATACTTTGTTGAGTAGCTAATGATGTAGCACTATCACTAGACATTGTGTCTTCATCGAGGATTGCAACTTCAGCTGGAGCTGCTGCTCCACCGGATACATTACCTAATACTTTATAATCAGCTAAGTTTTCTATTTTAGCTTTGGTAACGTTAGCGTCTAAAATCTTAGCCGTTATAACCGAATTACTAGCTAGTTTTGCTGCCGCTATATCTGCGTCCTTGACTTGCAGTTGACCTCCGGATGTGACCTCTATCCCACCACCACTTACGCAAGTCCCGGTAGTCGAAGCTGAGTTAACGGCATTTCCGCTTGTATCGGTAAAATCCGCACCATCTACTAGATTGTCTAACTTAGTTGACGTAACTTGTTCAGTTGCAGTAAAATCTGTTCCTTTACTTAAAATTGGCATAATATATTATAAATCTATTTATTACTATTGTACACTACTTGTCGATCTGAATGTTTGCGCTCCGGCTACCTTAACGGCTCGGATACTCGGTCTACCTAATGTGTTAGTTAAAATCATTTGAAATCCGTAACTCCTAGGTTTCCCTATGCGACCCCTTATAGAAACATCTTCGTCCGCTGGTATGTTAGAACCTAGATAAAAACTAGCTGTCTTCAAGTCCAAGGCTGGCTCGGAGTCAACATTTTCCGTTATACCAGATATGTTCATATCGGACACGTTATCAGCACTGGACTGCAAATGAAGCTCAAAATTATTCCATTTTTTTCTATCTATTGAATTAAGTGTAAACATTCTTGTTGTAGCAGAACCTTCTACTCTATCAGTTCCGGTACTTCCGCCGATTGCTGTAATAACTCTGTCAATACCATCAGCCTCTGTCTCCAGCTTGTGGATACCACCATCTGTGTTAGTTACATAAACACCGCGTTTACTTCCACTACCAGCTACTAACAAGTTAGTAAACTCAAAACCAGAGCTGTTTACCTTATCTACAGATTCCCAACTTTTATTTAAAAAGTTGTATATAATAATAGCATTGTTTGTAGATGAACCATCTAGCGGTACAGCCAAGTAATAACGATTCTCGAAGTAAATGCCTACTGCGTTCTCAGCCGCGTCCTTGTTTATGCGGTCAATAGTTTTTTGAATAGCTTCAGATAGTGGGACTTCATTTCCGCGAAGATTGTACAAGTCAATAAAGTTAGCTCCGTACACACCGTTATCGGATAGGAACAGCACTTGATTACCCACTTGAATAACAGAGCGTCTAGCTACTAATCCAACCTCGTCAGTAAGTAATTGATTCTTAGCGGTAGCTACATCCTCGGAACCAATCACAATGTGTATACTATTTCTGTTGAACACAATTAATTTATCGTCCGAAAAGGAGTGCATACCTACATTGAAGTCCGCTTTACCGGCATTGAATCTAAACTGTCCTTCTAGGTGTTGGTAAGTGTCCGAATCATTTATGTCGGATAAGATTATTTCATCAAATATTTTTCGGTCCGTAATTGTTTCTGTACTAGACAACGAATATCTGAACGGAACCGCTAGCCTACGCTGGTGATAAACGCCGTACTTTGGAGCTGGCATATGTACAAATCCCAACTCTAAAGGAAGTTCTTTTATGAATGTAGGCTCATTGGAAGTGATCGAACCAAGGTCCGGAGCGTTATTTACGAAAAAGAAAAAATCATTGCCATCAACTTTTGAGACCGTAAATGTATCATTTAGAGTTAAACCACTATCTCCTACGACTGATACTCGGATAGCATCACCACTAACATATCCGTGGCTTGCTTTAGTTCCTTTTGCTTCGCCCTTTGTTATTTCAAAGGCTGTTGTTAACTGAGCTGATGGATAAGTAAAGGCTCCCTTTTCGACAAGTGCAAATGCCGGGGATCCAGTAATATTATTAGTAGCTAGGTCTACGCTCATTGCTGTGTCCCCATCTCTAAATATAAATACTTTATTAAATGTTTGTACCATATCTATTTGAGTAGATACAGTTTCAGTTCCGGGATATAATAAATCGTATGTAGTATTAGGGTCCGATACCTTTACGGCTACTACCTTAGTGTTCGCAGCTAGGAGTATATAACTTTCTGAGTTAGCGTTAGGATCCGAGAATATACAAGAACCGTATACTTCGTTGACGGCTGTATCAGCTAATGTTGCACTATCTAAGTCAACTGTTCCACTAGGAGTTCCGCTTGTATAAGTTACATCATTAACTCTAAAAGTTGCTGAACTAGAATCAATAGCAGTTATTCTTACGCTATGATTAGATGCTGTCATAGCAACACCCCCGATATTAGCTGTGTCTATATACACTACACCACTCATAGCCAAGCTAAGTTTGGCGGTTAAATTTTGAGGAATTACTACATACAATCTTTGTGTGTCGACAGCTAATGTACCAGTAGGAGTAGCGGTCATACCGGTTACTACAATATCAAAAGAATTAGTAGATGCGTTGGTTACCGTCCTAGTTCCATTTGGATTAACTCCTCCGCTTACGCTTAGACCACTTATTGAAAATGTATCACCATCAATTAAAGTATGACTATTAAAATTTATTGTTAAGGTTTCACCACTCCTAGAATAACTACTAGCATTAAATTTAAAAATACTTGCTGCCACTAAAGTATTGCTTGTATAGCCGGTTGCATCATTTATTAAGAAAAAAGGCAAAACCACTGCAGTAGCACCGGTACTTAACGGAGCCTTGAAGTTACTAATACCTTTCCTAGTCTGCCACTCACCATTTACGGCAAGTCTACCGTTCTGACTATCCGCTAGGACACCCTTAACTAGCTGGTCCGGACGTAGACGATTATTGAACCCAATGTAGCCACTGTCCAAGTCCTCGGTAATTCTGTCATCAAGTGCACTGTATGAACTGTATCTACTCATTTAACAATCCCAAGCCCTCCTAGACCAATAGTTAGCTGACAGTTTTCCCTTGCCGCCCTTGATACCAGCACTACGTGCACAGTAACTTTTTTTACGAGCTGGGCGATTTTTCTTAATTGTCATATTCGCGTCTCCGAAACGAACAATCTTTTCTTTACCATCTTGGCAAGCTTTCACAACAAACTTTTTACCGCCTTGAACTTCTCGGCGGGGTACGTTGCACTTCATTTTGTTTTTGTCTGCCATTATGATTCGTCCTTGTGTTTATCTATTATATGACGCTCTTGGATCAATATCTTTAGTTTCATATTTAAACGAATCATATCGTTGTCCAAGGACTGTACTTGTTTCTTAAGTTTACCTAGTGAACTTCCGCATTCATCCAAAGCTGGGTTTACCGTATTGGTCACCCACTTCCAAATGTGCCAAACAAAAAAACCTAATCCTATCAGAGCAATTAGTGAAAAACCAAATTTAGCGATTAAGTCCGCCCAGTGTTGAAATTCGTATCCACTCATCAGTCATCCCGGCAATCCTCTTTGCCTTCACTAGCTGCGATTCTGTCCAAGTTTGGTTCGCAGTTAAATGCACAAGAAAAATGTGCATCTATCTTAATTATGTCGTTGTTCATATTGTCTATTTTATTTTCTAAAGCAATTAAAGCACCGGACAATCCGTTGATTCTATCCGAAACTTGTTGTAAAATAAACTTTAAGATAATGAAAAGAAACCAACCTACCGCCAACGCGGATGTAATAGGTATCCCTATTTGTTCTACGAAATTTAATATATCTCCTACCATTATGCTTTTCTTACTTTTGCTTTTGGTGTATTTGCTACAAATTGTTTTCCTTGTGATCCTCCAGCTTTTTTCTTTCTAGCTGTTGCAGCCCTTTCGGACTTTGTAAGACTCTTGGCCTTAGCCATTGGAAGGCACCGATCCGGGTTCTTCTTGTTCTTTGAAGTTCCGCAAGGTCCTTTAATCGACCCATCAATGCCGATGCGAACCCAGTTTTGTTTTCTCCAGTTTGCAAGCTCACCCATTACTTATTTAGCCTTAGCTTTAGCCTTAGCTGTTTTAGATAAGTCGCTTAGGTGATATAGTTTCCTAGACGATTTAGTGTGTGTTTTGCCGGAATGGACACTACCGTTGGGCATTTTGTGCATACCACCAGTGTGTTTTGATCCATCTCGGAAATAGTGTTTTACTCCTTTAGCCATAATAATTATTTTTTGCTTTTCCGTTTAGAACCCTTTGCGTAGTTCGGGTCCTTGCAATACTTACTAGCCGCCATATTTGCATAGGCACTAGGATACTTGTCGAAAGTACGACGAGCCCAAGCTATACCTTTTTTGCATATTTTAGCCATTAGGTATTCTTCTTGTTTGATTTTCCTCTAATCTTTTCTAGATCAGCGGCTGTTATTTTATCAAATGGTACTGCTATCTTAGCCAGTGCTTTTTGTTTTGGACTGTATTTATTGCCGGGCATTATTTCATTTTCCCTTTGCCTTTACCTTTACCGCCTACTCTTTCGCCGCAACTTCCTTTTCCGTATTCCATAGTTATTTTTCTCCAGTTAGTTTTTTATATATTGATTTTAAAGTATTAACAGCTTTGTTAGTTGTTTTGCAAAGTACGCACTTGACGCTATCTTTTTCGCACCACAACATTTTGTAAGCAATAAAAGCAACTGCCATTAACCCAACAAGTAGACCAGCGTCCGCCGGTTCCGGAACTGAAGGGTATTCTAGACCAAGTCTGTAATCAAACTCATCCCAAGTGTATGAAACGCCCTCAAACTCTAAGCCCTTAAAGTTTTCACGAAGAAATGGGGGCTCGTCCGGAATGTAAAAAAATAAAGGTTGTTCTACAAATATAGGTTTTTTATTCACAATAGGGACTAATTCTACTACGGGCTCAACTATTGTGTTTCCGTAGGGGAGTTCTATCTCAATAATGGAATCAATTTCAAATGGTCCATCTTGGTTGAAAATGTCTTGATCTTCGTTTGAATTAAATTCGTGGCTCATCTCTTAAATACTGAAGTTATGATTGTTAATACGCTTTTGAGGAATGCTACGATTTTCCTAAAAGGAAAAAACATCAGCACTATTGATATTATACCAACGTAAGCAAGCGTCATTGTAAGGATGTCGGTTCCGTAGTTACTAAAGATGTGTTTAAAGAAATTCATTACATTACTGGTGATACTATAGTTGTGTCGTTTTCTGGTGTTACTACCCTAGGTAGTTCTATTAAAGATTGTCTACTTTCATTTTGTGCCTCTGAGTTTAATTCTTCCTTGACTTCCTCAGCTTGTCCCTTAACCTCTTCTTCTAATGACTCTTCTTGAGATTCTAGTTCGTCTTCAGTTTCTTCTTCTTGCTCTGATTCTGTTGTATCTTCCTTGGCTTTTTCTTCGTCGTTAGTTTTCTTAACTTCTTTTTCAGATGACTCCTTTACTTGCTTTACTTCTTCCTTTATTTCTAGCTTTTGTTCTTGCTTATCTAGTTGCTTGGAGGAGTTCGAATCATCAGAGGAATCGGAAGAAACGGTTTTTGGTATGGAAACCTCAATCTCGCCAGTTTCTATCTTGCTCTGAATCTGCTCCGAAACGTTCTCGGTGTAAGACTGAGCCTCGACAAACTTCTGGGCGATAACTTGCTCACCCCAGTTGTTGTAAACAGCATCGAAATCAACAAAGTTATCAATAAAAGCGGGGGGTTCTATCCTTTCTTGTACTATGTCTTCAGCAACCTCTGCTACGAAAACTTCCGTTGTATTCTTTGCAATCTCGGTCTGAGTGACTGCCGCTGATGTAACAGCCACAGAACCGGCTACACCTAAATTTGAAAAGGTTTCTACTACTGGTATTTTTTGAACTTTTTTAAGAGCTTTTCTAATGAATGATAACTTTTCGTCCCGGTCTTCAATACTGCCTAAAGTTTCATCCGCGTCCACATCCTTGGACTCAAGGTCTTTTAAGCCCTCCTTGTGCAAAAGCACATTAAGGGCATTAGAATGCTCTACAAGGAGTTTCTTCGCATCCTTAGGGTCCATTACCTCTTTCCTCCGGGAGTGAAGTAGAAGCCAATTATAGCCCCTAATGTAGTAATGGCTACTAGTGCAATGTGTCCAGTACTAATTGACGTGGTAAGATCCGTTCCAGATGGGAATGATATGAGTCCCCATAGGATCTCAAAGTTTTCTTTGTTTTCTGGTGGGGTAAAGGTAACGAGGTCAATGCTGGGGTATATCGTGCACCATATTGATATAGCCGCAAAGTTGAGCATTCCGATGAGAGCAATAAGCCTACGAGTAGCACGAGTAAAAATAGAAGTGTCAGCATTGGCTTCTCCGAACACAGCTTTTTGGAAGTCAACATTAGTGTTCGACATTGACATATCTCGAACAAGTTCCCTTTTTGCTTTTGCTTCTTTTGCGTCATTTCCGCTCTGTACGATGCCGCCTACTATCTTGAGCATTGAACCCATACCAGTTGCTCCCAGTGTGGTGAGCAGCATTGTAACTAGCCCAAACATACATTACTTATTGTTAAGAAGTTTAAATATGGATATAATAGTAAGTACACTTACTAACGCCGAACAAGATATAGAAGCCAAAGAATCAACACTCTGTAGGCTAAAACTAGCCCAAGTACCAAACATAGATGCCGATAGTCTTTGGATTATATCCTCCATATTATACGTTCTCCGGAGTTGGGAATGTTACGCTAGTAACGATTGAAGCTTCTTCGTCCTCTGTTAACTCGTATCCGTTCACTACTAGGGCGAATTTATTAGCCGCAGTCTCTTGCGGATATGTAGAGTATCGAGTACCGCTCCCCACTTTGTGGTAAGCATAGCCTCGTCTTAGTCCTTCCGCATCTGCTTTTACCAAAGCATCCTCTAGGGTGTCGTATATTATATAATTTGTTGTATCGCTCATAATTATGAAAGTGTTATACTGTAATGATTTGCTATTTCTAATTCTATATCTCCTCTGTCTGAAGATTGGTCTGAGTTATAAATAATAAGTTCGTTCATATGTCCTTGTAGGTGAAAACCTAAAGCATCCGTAGGGGGTCTACTAATACCATCTAGTACCTTTGCTTCGGCTACATCTACATCAATCATCGTAAATAGTATTTGAGAATCAACCGCTAAGTTATCAAAGGCATCATCTCTGTCCGCTAATGTAACTGCCGAACCATTTTTAAACTGAGAACTTCCTTGCTCCGCTCCGCCTACTGTAGAGTTTTTATATACTTGTGTATTTGAACTACTATTATCCATCATTGGAATCATAGTTCCGGTACTAGTGCCTACTGAACCACCGCCAAGAAGTATTTGTTGGTCAGCAGAGCTATCTATGTTTACTACTGTAAATATTGCAGCATCAGTTAAAGTTAAATCAGTTAAGTCCAACTCGTCATCTCTAGTGTCTCCAGTAAATAATACAGATGGGCTACCGTTACTTTTGCATATACCACCATTTTTAACTATTGATGGTTGGTTACCAGCTGTAGCTTGAACTGCATTATTACCGCTAGTGCTTTGGTCATACCAAGTAGGAACAAAACCATTTCGTTCTATGCGAGATACTTTTATATCACTTATTGTAAATATAACATTATCATCTCCTTCTGACCACACAATACCACTAGCATTACTATTCGTAGAAGTAAGTGCAAATGAATTAAATCCTTCTGTTATTACTCCCTCATTGGAATAAACAGTTCCATTAAGTGCTGAATCAATATCTCTTAATCCTACCTTTGGACTAGCAGTAGCAGAACCTTCATCTAAGGAAGCATTAAAAGAAACATATATAACATCACTACTTACTACATCCGCTGAAAGTTTTGCTCCAGCATAACCAGAAGCAGTTTGTACATCTAATGTGAATTTAGTTAAATCAGAGGATGTACTTGTTCCACCACTTCTTTGACCTAAAAATCTAAAGGCAGTTTCGTCACTTGCAAACTCATTCGCATCATTGTACAAACCATAATAGTTATTGATGTTGGACTCAATCCTAAAGCGATTATCTGATTGGTCAGATGTGTAAATAATTAATTCCTTTAAATGACCATTTAAAAATTGACCAGACTCTCCGTTGTTAGCTCCAATAACTATTTCGCCATCAGCAGCTTCAGCATTACTTACAGTTTGTTGACTACCAGATTGTGCTGCATTCCTAAAAGCATCAGCAGTATTTGCTGATTCATCTAGCACATAGGTAAAAAGAAATTGAGTTCCATTTGAACCAACTGCTCCAAATGTTTTTGCACTACCTCCTATTATTGAACGAAAGTTAGAACTTATAATATCTGTCCAACTTCTGCCTTGTCCAGTACCGCTTTTTTGTGAAATTATAGTTTGAATACTAGTTATATCATCTGACTCTCCTACTATACTAAATGAAATATCAGTAGATGTAGTTACAGAAAGCCCGCTTGAAGAAACTAATCTATCATTAGTTCCATCAAATTCCAATCCATCAGCAAGCAATGCTCCATTCTCTGCAATCTTTGGTTGGTTAGCAGAGGTTGCTTGAACTGCATTGTTTCCGTTACCGCTTTGGTCGTACCAAGTTACTACAGTCAGAGAATCCCCCTCGGGGTCAACTGTATTCAAAAGTTCACCTATTGTTGATACATTATGGTTCCCACTAATTCTTGTTACAAGTGAACTTGTGCTTACTTTATCATTTGCATCAAAACTTACATCAAATTCTGACCCATCTGCGACTAATTGAACTCTCAGTGCAAAACCACTATAGTCAGATTTTACCTTACGAAGACTAAAAGCAGCTGCGGCTGTTGCTACATCTGCTGGTAGTGTATTCTCTAGTTTACCATTGACCCAGTTCTCTAATGTACCGCTCTGTACTTGGCTTGCGGAAAAATCTTCTTCAACATCATCCCCATCTCTGCGAACTTTTACTACCTCACCATTCATTGCACCAATGTCTCGCAATGAGTAAGCTGCAGAAGAGCCACCGAATCTACGAGCTATACCTAGATCAGTGTACGCATCTTGGTATCCGTTGGTAATATCCCACGCACCACCAAGGTTGCCCTTGAGTACATTCTGGGCGGCACCTAGTTGTTCGGAGGACATAATTAATCAGTAAATTCTGAAGCGTGAATACTTGCTGATACGCTACCGTCCCGGATAAATTTAGCTGCGACTGCCGCTTGTTTACTCCAAGTGTATGAACGTCCAGCAAAAAGGATGTGACCGTTTGTAGTTGTAGGAGCTGAACCGTCATAGGTTACTCGAACGTCTGCTAGTTGTACATCTAGTACAATGTATCGAGTCAAGCTATTGAACGCAGTTCCGAACTGCACAGCAGCATCTGCTACCGCAAGGGTTTGGTCCGCCACTCCAGAAGTCGGCTTTGGATATAAGTTGGTTACGAATGAGTTTGCCATAGGACTATTTTACATTAAGTGTCAACGACTTTGGCGGTTGACGTAGGTTGAAAATTTGTGATTGATTGAGTTATTGTTGTTACGAATATCTATTTGCTCCAACTGGGAATCTATGTAGCTCTGTGCTACCTCTTCTTCAGTCAAAGCTTTTCCGTGTTGGCCGTCCATACGTAGGAAGTCCGCATAAGCTGAGTGAGCTAAGAAATTAAAGAACTCTCCCGGGATGTCTATTGAATCCGCTGTGAAGAGTGGTAGTTGTATTTTATAAGTTACGAATACTTTACTATCAGTGCTGGATACAATGTTTAAAACATTTGCACCCGTTGCATCCACAAAGAAGTCGTACTCCAAAGCAGAGTTATTGTAAAAGGCTTGCTTTCTATGGATTCTAGTAAAGTCCCCTATAGTGCTTTTACCGGTTTCTGCGTAGGGTATAAGGTTCTTTGGTTCCACTAGTAATGAATCCGAACCAGCTCGTGGTGTCCAAGTTGTAACATTTTCTAATACATCTTTTTTAAGTGTATCCGCTTCTGTAAACTGAGATGTGCCAGCTGTTACTCTATATTTGCCGTCGGACTGAATAGCAGCCGAAGCTCCGGTCTGTACTAACCAAGCATTGTTTGAGTCCTTGTAGATGATTACTGTAGTAGTTGTTACACCTTGGTAAACATTTGTACCTACTGTTCCTACGTTGCCATCATTTGTTCCTAAGAACTTATAGTTCTGATTTACACTAGTGCTTGTACTAGCAGTTGCACCCGATAGTGTATAAGCGTTAATGTCTCTACCTTCGGAAGAAACTAAATACCTAGGCCAAGATGGGCTCATATGATAAGCTTGGGACGCACGTCTGTTAACGAAGTTAACAATGTTTGCATCCTCCTCGGTAGTGAACGAACCCACTCCGGACAGTGCTTGTATAAGTGCCTTTAAGTCAGCGTAAGTTCTATCTTGCATTATATTTGATTAGGGCTCAGTTCTGGAAACTTTTTGTTGTAGTACTTCAAGAACTCCTTGGAGTGCACTTGATCGTGTCCGTATTTTTTAGTTAGTCTAAAGAAGTCCCTAGCCGGAATAGTAGCCACTGGTCTACCTAATGTAGGGTGGCACTTGCCTCTAAGGTCTTTAGCTTCTTTTTGTGCTTGAGCTACACGTAGGTGCTCGGTTTCTTTTTCTAATTTGAAACCACTCTTGATTTCAGCCAAGAAGGCTGCATCAATCTCACCGTCAGTAAAGCTACGAGGTATGTCCGTAATGATATCCATTAAACTAATGAATCGGGTTTACGATCATTTAATAAAGCTAAGGGATCTACTATAGAAAACCATAAAATCCATCGACCAGCTGTTAGATTAGCTATAGTACCATCAATTTGCATATAAATAGTTTGACCTATAGTCTGAGCTGGAGAATAAATATTATAATTAGGTCTTTCAAATACTACTCTTTCTCTATTATTATAAAGAGCTAAAGCAGCCGCTGCTCCATTAGCCGCATCTGTTCCGCCAGTCAATCCATTCAATCCAGTATCACTTCCGGTAATAAACGAATCTAAAGCTTGATGGAATACCGTTCCATTGTTTTGTAGCGAATAACCAGCAGCTCTGTTATCAAACTCTGTATTTGAAATTAAATTTGCATTAGTTGATGTTATTTGAGCTAAATTAGTGTCGTTTGCTTGTAAATCACAATAAAATGCCAAATCACTAGGACCAGCAGTAGCTTCTACTGTAGTAATACCAGCGTTTAACACGTACCCACTTCTAGGTACTTGTGCAATTACTTTTTGATTAGCGAATCCATATTCTTGAGTTGAGCCAACTCCAGTTAAAGCTCCTACTGTGCCTAAAAATCCGGGCATCTGTAGGTCGTTAAAATCAAATTCAAAAGAGTGAGTAATGCCTCCTCCGAGGTTTCCAGATTGTAATTTTGCCATAATATTTTGTTTGTAAAATTTTTTAAAAAGTAGCTGAGGGCCACATTGCGTGACCCCCAACCAAATTTAAGTGTTATACTCCAGCAGCAACATTACTAATATCAAATTTTAGTAATGCTTTTCCTTGAGTAGCTGAACCCATTCCAACTGTTGATCCGTTAGAAACAA
>Ga0209535_1001326_pt1 | contig 16954 bp, 25 predicted proteins | sample LinPmetageLP28_FD_184041 | JGI IMG/M metagenome (GOLD analysis project Ga0209535, IMG submission 184041) | Marine viral communities from the Pacific Ocean - LP-28 (SPAdes) (version 2) | ecosystem: Environmental > Aquatic > Marine > Oceanic | place: Pacific Ocean | collected 2009-08-22 | reverse complement strand
CACAATTGAAGAAGATTATCAAGGAAGAGACAGCAAAGCTACTAAATGAGATGTCCAACGACGCTCATGAGGACTGGCGCAGAGCACAAAGAGAGAACCCATCGCCGCCGCCGACCGATCAGGAGCGTATTGAAAGAAAAGCTCTAGATATAAAGCAAACAATTTCTCTGCCCCAATACAAAGATGCCATCTCGCCTGAAGCGCGTCGCTACATCGAGGAGTTCGTGAATATTCTGCTGAACCCACCGGTGAGTATGCAGGCTATTAAAAGCGCAATTACAGATTTAAAGAATATCATGGACGACCGTCAGCACCTGCGCAGTTCTGGCGTACACTGGGATATCGAGCAGTTGCTGCTTATGCTTTAGAAGATGGCTTGATGTTAACCAAAGACAAATGGAGAGATAAAAATGAAACTAACAAAATCACAACTAAAGCAGATTATCAAGGAAGAAATGGGGGAAGAAGTGCTGGAGGTTACAAAACGAAGCAAGCCAGTGAAAATCGATCAGAGCAAAAATGGCGTGAAAGTGATTGTGACGAGATATCCAGACAGGGGTTCAGTTGTCGAAACAGACTGCGAATGTTTTGGTATAGAAGGAAGAACTCATTCAAACCAATTTTGCACTCTCTTAAGAAAACATCACAATGAAACTAACAAAATCACAACTAAAGCAGATTATTAAGGAAGAGATAATAGATCTCTCCGAAGATGATGTTGGTACTCCAATCTATTCGGGACAAAGCGAAGAGTCACCAGATGTTGAAACTTTGGAAGTTATTTTTAACCTTTGCCAAGATATTGGAAAGATGTTGATGGGAATGAGAAACGAACATGTCAGAATTGAGATTGAGAAACACATGGTAGCTATTATGAAAGCAGCTCAGGAGAATATGTAATATGAAACTAACAAAATCACAACTAAAGCAGATCATCAAAGAGGAGTTGGAAGGAACAACTGGTCAACAAATCTATATTGTAGCAGAACCTAGTAAAACTTATGAGGGAGAATACATTGAGATAAAGTTGCTCGGCGTGTTTTTGGATGAGCAATCTGCCCAAGATGCTCTAGAGTCCCTCAATCAGCTCTGGGGTCATGACCCCCATATATTTGCTGTTCCAATTGGCAAGATCGACCGTAGTGGATATACAATTTAAAGGAAACCATAGAATGAAACTAACAAAATCCCAACTAAAGCAGATCATCAAAGAAGAACTTTCCAATCTTTCTGAAGGAAATATGGAAGAAGCATACTGCGAAAAGAACCCAGAAGCAAAAGGTTGCGAAGAATATCGCGCTAGAATGCAAGCGCAAGATCAGAAATACCAAGGAATCAATGAAGCTGACTTCTCTGGACTTCTTGACCCAGCAGTTCACCAGACACTTATGGCAGCTGCCCAAAAGCTAGCCCTTGAGGTGGGTCTTCCTGTTGCTGTTCTATCTGCCGCAATGATTGCTGCTCATGATGCTATTGATAAGCTTAAAGGCTCTGATAAAGTAGATTAAGGAACAACACAGTAAAGTTAACAAAGAAGCAACTAAAACAAATCATTAACGAAGAGCTTGGAAAAGTTCTTTCAGAAGCGCTTCCGGGGGCAGCTGCTGTAAAGAGCAAACGACAAAAGAGAAAATTTATAGAGCACACGCGGCAGCTCATAGCAGAGATAGAAAATCTCCAGAAGTCAAAAACAACAATGAAAGAGATAGAAGCAATGTTTGCACGCCATGGCAGCACATATGATAAAGATAATTTCCCTGTTTGGCATGATGCTCACCAAACATTGAAAGAGCGCCTTCGAACCCTTTTGAAAGGCGGGCAACACTTTGAAAACTTTAAGTTTTCTCAAGATCCTGATTATCGATTTGATTCACTGCCTAAACATGATATTGGCAAAATGACTAATGCCGAGCAGGAACTTAAAGAACTTCATAAACAAGTTCAGAAATTTCTCTCAGAGTTGGCGGCTTATATGCAGAAGTTCGCAAGAAGACCATGGCGCACTGATAGTGCGACAGGCTCAGAGAGCAGATATGAAAATGCTACAACATGGAGTCTTCTGCCAGATGAGGATAGAGATTTTATTGTGGATTATCTCGATCACTCACAGAAAACTTTTACGCAGCCCTGGTGATAAGGTTGCGGAAGCCTGGTTTGACAAGACACAATTAAGCTAACAATGAAATAATGCTTGACAGTTAGTCAAGTTTATGTTATATTATATATTCAAGTGAGGGGTTAGCTTGAAGATAGCGCACTTAGCGGACACCCATATCCGCAATTATAAATATCATAGAGAATATCGAGCAGTATTCGAGCAAATCTATGAGAGATTAAAAAAAGAGAAAGTTGATTATATCGTTCATTGTGGCGATCTTGCTCATACAAAAACACAGCTTTCACCAGAATATTTTGATTTAGCAACATCGTTCTTAAAGAACCTTGCTGATATAGCACCAACTTATATTATTCTTGGGAACCATGACGGAAACCTTAAGAATTCTCATAGGCAGGATGCTATTACACCGATCGTCAAAGCCTTGGGACACCCTTGCCTTCACCTTCTTAAAGATGCTGGCGAGGTTGTTTTGGATCAGGGCCTTACTTTCAATGTCCTTTCTGTCTTTGATGAAGACAACTGGACGCCTATTACGGATGATACGCGCATCAACATTGCCTTATATCATGGCTCTGTGCGCGGCGTACAGACTGACACCGGTTGGGTTATGACCCACGGTGATCATCCTATTGAAATCTTTGAGGGATACGATTTTGTATTCTTAGGAGATATTCACAAAACAAATCAAATCCTCGACCCAGAGGGACGTGTACGGTATTCGGGCTCCACAGTTCAACAGAACTTTGGTGAGACAAATGATAAGGGATTTTTACTGTGGGATATCCAAAGTAAAGATAACTTTACTTGTGAGCACGTTGTAATCGAAAACCCCAAGCCTTTTGTAACCATAAGCCTAACCCCCACAGGGCGCATGCCCAGAGGCTTGACTGTAAAGAAGGGTGCTCGATTACGATTAGTGTCTAACAATAATTTGTCACTTGAAGCGATGCGAAAGGCAGTAGATGTCGCAAAGCAGCGCTTTAAGCCCGATACCATTACGTTCCTAAATCGAGCAGCAGGAGATAGACCCTCAGAAGGGGATATAGCAAAGGGGCTCCATCAAGACGATATGAGAGACCCAGCTATCCAAGAGAAGCTTATAAGGGAATACTTAGAAGATTATCAAATAGAGGAAGAGCTTATGAAAAAAGTTCTAGACCTCAATTTACAATACACAAAGAAAGCAGAACAAAGCGAAGAGATATCCAGAAACATCAAGTGGAAGATCAACGAACTACAGTGGGATAATCTGTTCAACTATGGAGAAGGAAACAAGATCCGCTTTGATGGTCTAAGCGGCACAGTTGGAGTCTTAGGAAAAAACTATTCAGGTAAATCTTCCATTATTGACGCTCTTTTGTATATTATGTTTAACACCACATCTAAGAATGAAAGAAAAAGTGTCAATGTAATCAATCAGAACAAGCAGCACGGATCCGGAGAGGTTACTATCTCTATTGGAGATGATCAGTATTATATCAAAAGAAGCTCTTCCAAGTACACGAAACGCCTTAAGGGTGTAGAGACCCTGGAAGCAAAAACTAATCTAGATTTCTTTAAGGTTGACAAGAATGGAGAGAATATCAGCTTAAATGGCTTAACAAGAAGTGACACTGATAAGAATATTCGAAAGATCTTTGGAACAGTTGAAGATTTTCTCTTGACAAGCTTGTCAAGCCAGCTTGATAGCTTGTCTTTTATTAAGGAAGGAAGTACAAAGAGAAAAGAGATAGTTGCAAAGTTTCTAGATCTTGAAATCTTTGAGAAGAAATTTCGCTTGGCAAAAGAAGACGCAGCAGATATGAAGGGTGCCCTAAAACGTCTAGAGGGCAGAGAGTACGACGAAGAGATAGAATTAGCAGAAGAGGGCTGTGTTATTAGTGAAAAGGAACTGCTGAGACAACAAACTATCTGCAGTCAATATAGTGAAGAATCTGACAAGCTATTGTTAGAAATAGGTGAAATAGATGCAAAAGTTTCTTCAATTCCTGCAGAAGTTATTGATATTGTCGAAGTTAGAAGAAAGATTCAAAGAAATGCAGTAGATTATCTTTCAGCACAGGGGCAGATGCTGGAGCAAGAGACAACTCTGGTAGGACAAAAAGATTTACTCCAGAAACTTAATGGCTTCTTGGAAAACTATGACATCGATAATCTTACAAAAAAGAAAGATCAAATCGAGGAATTACAAAAAGATGCAGAAGACCTTGAGCACGAAATAAAAAGGATAGAGAAAAAAGAAAAGCTCCTGGAAGGCACTCCTTGTGGGGATAGTTTTCCAGGGTGTAAGTTTATACGAGATGCTGTGGTAGCAAAAGCTAAGAAACCAGTGATACTAAAAGAAAAAGAAGACCTAAAGGCCAGCTATTCGAAACTTGAGCCAGAAGTAGTAATAGGCACTCTAGATAAATGCAGAAAAATCATTGACAAAAAAGATAAAACCTTAAAGACAATCTCTACTTTAGAGCTTAATATTTCTCGAAATAAGATCCTTCTTCACCGTTTAGAGAGCAAATCAATAGCGCTAAAAACAACAGAAGCCAGTTATGAAGAAAACAAAGAAGCAATCGAAAATCTAGAAGTACTACTCCAAAAAAAGAAAAAGAAAGAAACAACGTGGAAAAGAATAAACTCTTCGCTGAAGTCTTGTGAATCTAAGGTTCTGGACCTTCATCGCAAAATAGGATCCTTGGAGCAGAAGGTAAAAGATATCAAAGAACAGAAGGCAGAATATGAGCAGCTTAGGGAGCAATATGCAGCCTATGATTTGTATATGCGCTGTACTCATCCAAATGGAATAGCCTATGGAGTTATCAAGAGAAAGCTTCCTGTGATCAATATGGAGATTGCAAAAGTGCTAGCCAATCTTACAACTTTTGAAGTTATGTTCAGAGAGGACGGGAAAAGGTTAGATATTTTAATTAAGCACCCAAAACATGAGCCAAGACCTTTATCGATGGCATCTGGGGCAGAGAAGACAATGGCTGCGATGGCTATTCGCTTGGCCTTCTTGGCTGTTTCAAACTTGCCAGTCAGCGACATTATGGTTCTTGACGAGCCAGGAACAGCCCTGGACGAAGAGCATTTGCAATCTTTTGCACAGTTGCTTGATATGATAAAGTCATATTTTCGCACAACCCTTCTTATCTCTCATTTGGATTCCTTAAAAGATGTTGTTGATACGACTTTGGATATTTCCAAAAAAGAAGGATACGCTTTCATCAATCAGTAACTATTTATAGTATTGGAGAACCTCTTTATGAAACTAACAAAGTCACAACTTAGAAAGATTATCAAAGAAGAGCTTGGAAGAATGATGTCCGAAGATGAGACTCTGGGAGGGATTGAAGCATCCCCTCTTATGGCGAAAGCACTAAAAAGCAACAAGATTCCCAGTCTAAACTCTTTGATACAGATTTCATCCCAGCACGCAGATCTCATAGTGGGCCTAAATGATGCTTCTGAGAATACTAAATATAGTATGGGTAATGTAATGAGTTTGTCTCTCGCAATATTACACCTGACCCAAAACAACACTAGGGCTGCTGAAAGGTGGCTGGAAAAAACCGGTTAAGGAACATTATGATGAAGCTAACAAAGACCCAACTAAAGCATATCATCAAAGAAGAACTTGAAGGTATGCTAACAGAAACTACAGACTCTGAAAAGTGGTCGACAATAACAATGGGAGCAAGAGTGCCGTTTCCAGAATGGGAAATGCTTTCCGGTGGAGGCAGACTCAAGCGACTTGGTAAAGCTTTAGAAAATCCAAAGATCCGTGCCGCGTTCGACGAAACTTATGAAAAGATAAAACATATCGAAGGCACTGATCCCAAAGATGTTTACAAAAAGGGCAAACTTATTACTATGTCTTTCCTAGGAAAGCTAAGAGGAACCATTTAACTATGAAACTAACAAAATCACAACTTAGAAAGATTATCAAAGAAGAGCTTGGAAAACTCCAAGAAGCAAAAGAGGAATGGGTTTTGGAAAGATCGGGAGTTTCTTTTTCGAAAAAATTTGTAACCGGTGGCTCCCCAAGTGACCCTAAGTTTGGATCTTTGGGAAAAGCGAAGATTTTCAAATCTAAAAAAAGTGCTAAAGAATTTGCTGATAATTCAGACACCTATGTTAGCGTGCAAAATAAGGAAAGCTTTTCAAAATGAAGCTAACAAAGTCACAACTTAGAAAGATTATCAAGGAAGAACTAGAGAAAGTTCTAGAAAATGATAATTCACATTTATTGTCAACAATCCGTGATAATTTGAAACATGTTACAGGGTCTAAAATTGAAGATTTTATTGAATCAGTGTATGTTATCTCAAACATGTTCAAGAAGATGGACAGTTCGGTAAGTTCGGGTTTAGCCTGGGATGATACAGCTGATGACCTAGAGCAGAAAGAAGCAGACTACGAGAATTGGCATGATCATCTGAGAGAAATTGAATATGACCCTGCTTATAGAAAGGCTGTAGCAGACCTAGTAGGAATGAAAGTAACCACTAAAAAGGGCACATACCCTATTGTAAATGTAGAGATGCGGCAACATGGACACACACAGGATACAGCAGCAGATATTGAGTTTGCTTCGCCGGGAAGATGGACCAAGAATATGCCTTTTAAAATTGAAATCAGCGACATGGGTATCTATGGTGGAACTACTGGTGCTAAACAAATAATGGAGATTAATTGACAAATGAAACTAACAAAGTCACAACTTAGAAAGATTATCAAAGAAGAGCTTGGAAGAATGAATATTGGTTCTTCAGGAATTCCTTCCCCTCCAGTTGAGCCACTAGAGCAAGAAGAGGAATTTCCAGACGACTCAAGAGCAACACTAGACGAACTCTATAAGATGACTAAGAGTGCCCACAGCGTGGCCAAGGCAGATCCTAGTGTTCCAAGTCACGTTGTAAGAAGCCTTAGTAACATCGCAGCCAAAGTGGCTAGCCTTTTGGGAGAACAATGAAAATGGTAAAAGGTGCTTTAGATAAAGTTTTAGAAAAAGCAGTATCGCGCAAGCTTTTAGTTTGGGCAACTGCTACAAGTCTTATGTTAGCTGGTACGCTGGAAAGCGGAGATTGGCTAACCATCAGTGCGTTATATATTGGAGGGCAAAGCGTTATTGACGCGATTGTTAAACTCAAGAGTGCTGAATGAAATCTGTTTTTATATTTGTGGCAAACCATTGGAAGGAACTACTTTTAGTTGCTTTTGTGTTTGCCCTTTCTTTTATATGGTATGGTGATCATAAAGCCCTGATTGATGCTTATGATGCGTCAACGGAAGGCTATGAAGAAAGAATAGAAGCCCTGAAGGAAAGCCATAACAGAGAGGTTCTCAAAAAAGAGGACGCCATTATGGAGTTTCGAAACAGGGTTTATGATCTAGAGACACAACACTTGGAATACCTTGAAGAGTTGGAGAAACTCCGTAATCGTAAGGTGGAACAGTATATCACCTTGAGGAAAGAAAATCCTGATGAGCTAATTATCAAGATTGAAAAGTCTTTTGGCTTTGAGTATGTGGATTAAACTCTTACAAATATCAGCTCTAAGTTTGTCTTTGCACAGTTCCGTGCTAGCAAGCGAAGGTCAGTTTGCCTTGGTGCCTCAAGGGGGAAAAGTCCCCTTTGAGGCTACTTGCTTTGATGATGTGGCAACGGCAAAGCTCCTAACCTGGAAAGAACTCCTCGTAGAAGAGATGAAAGAGAAATGCAGCTTTGAGAAACAGAAGATCATTCTGGAGAAAGATTTAGATTTTGAAAACCTTCAGATTACTTTAGATGAAACCAGTTTTCGTTATCAAGCGGAATTAGCAGCAAGAGATAATGAAATAGAAAAACTAAGAGATATAATAAAGAGAAGTAACAGAGCGAATATTCCAGTTATAATTGTAATCAGTACAGCTGTAGGGTTCGGTATAGGAGCTGGAACATACCACATAATATTGTCTAGTGAGAGATAGATGAGCAAAGATTGGAACAAGTTGGCACAATTCGAAAAAGCAATTGCAGACAAATATGGGAAAGAAGCGATTCAGGATCCTAGAAGCAATTGGGATGAAATAAAGGAAAACTCATATAAAGAGCAGCTCAAGAAACTGAGTGAGAAAGAGTACCTTACTGATGAAAAAGATGATAAAGTTGAACAAGACGGCTTTTTGATCTCTAAAAAACTACTTAATAGAGAGACTACAAAAAGAGTTTGTCCGGTTTGTCGAACATATTCTTTTAAAATTAGGGATGATGTTTTTATGAACAAGTTTGAATGTTGCTATTCTTGCTATATAGATTATGTCGATGGTAGAGAGGACCGCTGGCTTTCGGGCTGGAGACCAAGTGATACAAAGTTAAATAAGGAGAATCAGTAATGGCCACACCTTTGGAAATTGTAAGAGGTATTTCGCAAGTTATGGCGAATACTTACGACGGTGCATTAGACGCCGATGGCGAACCAGTCAAGATCGGACTAAAAAGAGAGGAAGGTCATCCCATTAATGACGCGAGAGTTATGGATGGGTTTAGTGTTAAGTTCGAAGGTGAAAAACTTTGTATTTATTATCACGCAGAAGTCCTTCTCAAAGACGTTTATGGAAAAGATTTTGAAGGAGATATTGATCAAATGATTACTGATATTTCCACCTTCCTCAAGAAGGAATACAAAAAGATTACCAAGAGTACTCTCACTTTGACTCCTGCAAAGGACGAAGAAGTCCACGTATTGGTCCAAAACACTTCACGAATTCGAACTTGGGTCCAGGCCTATAAAAAGTTTGATATTGGAGGCATGGGAGATACTGAAAAGATCCGCGATGCATCCGAGGACCGACTAGAGGATAGCTTTCGTAAGTTTCTCGATCAAGGAGATCTAGGGAAGCGAGCAAAGAACGACAAACGTAAGGAATAATGAGCCAGATAGATAGAAAACAGGCTATTAAAGAAATAGTCAAGTGTGGTCAAGATCCTGTCTATTTTATCAACAACTACGCAAAGATTTCTCACCCTCTTAAGGGGCTTATTCCTTTTACGACTTATCCTTTCCAAGATGACCTGCTAGAGAACTATAACGATTATCGTTTTAATGTTATTCTGAAAGCGAGGCAGTTGGGGATTTCAACCATTACTGCTGCATATATTGTGTGGTTGCTTCTATTTTATCGAGACAAGAATGTCTTAGTTGTTGCCACTAAGTTTCAGACTGCTGCAAACTTGGTTAAAAAAGTAAAAGGCATCATGCAGAATGTCCCTTCTTTTCTCAGGATTGCAGAAATTAAGATTGATAATAGGACTTCTTTTGTTCTCACTAATGGGTCAGAGGTCAAGGCAGCATCTACTAGTGGTGATGCAGGTCGTTCGGAAGCCTTGTCCCTGTTGGTTATTGATGAGGCAGGCCATGTTGACGGGCTAGATGATCTGTGGACAGGGCTGTATCCCACTCTATCGACCGGTGGGCGGTGTATTGCTTTATCTACTCCCAATGGAGTCGGGAACTGGTTTCATAAGACCTGTACCGAAGCAGAGCAGAATATAAATGACTTTCATCTTTCTGTGCTACCTTGGGATGTTCACCCAGAGAGAGACTTAGAATGGTATGAAAAAGAAACAAGGAACATGTCCGCAAGACAGATTGCTCAAGAGCTTGAATGCAACTTTAATGCTTCTGGCGATACAGTTATCCACTCTGAAGATTTAAACCGCCTAGTTGCGTCAGTTAAGGAGCCAACCTATAGAACAGGATTTGATCGCAATCTATGGTTGTGGGAACAGTATGACCCGGCCTGTACTTATTTGATGGTTGCAGATGTAGCTAGGGGAGATGCTACAGACTATTCTGTCTTTCATATTATAAAGCTTGAGACCATGGAGATTATAGGAGAATATAGAGGAAAGCCTAAGCTTGAGCAATTTGCTAGTGTATTGGATCACACGGGAAGAGAGTTTGGCAAATGTCTATTGGTTGTTGAGAACAATAGTCTTGGAATATCGATCCTAGAAAAACTCCAGGACAGAGAATATCCAAACCTTTATTTCTCGATAAAAGGGACTCATGAGTATATCGACCAACTCCAAGCTCAGGCGATTACGAACTCTGTTCCAGGATTCACAACTTCCTCAAAGACTAGGCCGCTGATAATCGCTAAAATGGAAGAATTCATCAGGAATAAACTAATTACTATATACTCTTCAAGAACAATTGACGAGTTCAAGACATTTATCTGGAACAACAACAAGGCCGAAGCGATGAGAAGCTATCATGATGATTTGGTTATGGCTTTGGCTATAGCCTGTTGGGTAAGAGATACAGCACTTACTGTCAACCAAAAAGATCTACAGTACAAGAAAGCTATGGTAAACGCTATGAGGTTAAATAATACAAGGCTTCATACAACAATTCCGGGAATGTCTGGTCACAAACGACCTGTATATAATGAGAATATGGAAAAAGAGATGAAAAATTATCAAGATTTTATTTGGCTAATCAAGGGATAAGAACATGGCAGACCAGAGAAATAATCCAAGAAACCCAACAAATGAGCTTTTTAAGACACTGACCAGAATCTTTTCTGGTCCTCTTATTACCAGGCGTACACAAACTGGTCGCAGACTCAGAAGGCATCAGCTTGATAAGTACGCTAGCCGGTTTAGGTCTGCTAGTGGTCAAGCGTTTAAGACTTCGCGATCCAGGAACGCATACAACTTACAAGCAGCAATAATGAATCAGCACAATCGTGCTGAACGGTATATAGATTTTGAACAGATGGAATATACTCCAGAGATTGCTTCTGCTCTAGATATTTATGCAGACGAAATGACAACCCATTCTTCTTTACAGCCAATGCTAAACATCGAATGCTCAAATGAGGAAATCAAGGCAGTACTGGAATCCCTCTATCATGACATTATGGGGGTTGAGCATAATCTGTTTGGCTGGTGTCGGTCGATGTGTAAGTATGGAGACTATTTCCTTTATCTTGACATTGATGAGAAGTATGGTGTTAGAAATATTATTGGCATGCCTTCCACAGAAGTTGAGAGGATGGAAGGTGAAGATGAAACCAATCCAAATTATATTCAATTCCAGTGGAATACTGCTGGCCTGACCTTGGAAAATTGGCAAGTTGCTCACTTTCGTATTCTCGGAAACGATAAATATGCCCCTTATGGAACTTCCGTCCTTGAGCCAGCTCGCCGTATCTTTCGCCAGCTTGTTCTTTTAGAAGATGCTATGATGGCATACCGTATTGTTCGCGCCCCTGAGAGGCGTGTTATCAAAGTGGATGTGGGGCAGATTCCTCCGAATGAAGTAGAACAGTACATGCAAAAAGTCATTGCATCCATGAAGAAGAACACAATTGTCGATGATGCCACCGGTCGCGTGGATCTTCGCTACAACCCGATGTCTGTTGAAGAAGATTATTTCATCCCGGTTCGTGGGGACTCTGCAACAGATATCCAGAGCCTGCCTGGTGGTGCTCACGCTAGTGATATTGATGATGTTAAGTATCTAAGGGATAAACTGTTTTCTGCACTCAAGGTCCCTGCCTCCTATCTTACTAATGCCGAAGGAGCAGATGAAGACAAGACCACTCTTGCACAAAAGGACATCAGGTTCGCAAGAACAATTCAAAGACTACAGCGTTCAGCTGTTTCGGAATTGGAGAAGGTGGGGATTATTCATCTTTATATCATGGGGTACACTGGCGATGATCTGTTAAATTTTCAACTGTCCCTTAATAACCCTTCAAAAATTGCAGAAATCCAAGAACTTGAACATTGGGAGAGAAAATTCTCTGTTGCATCTGCTGCGACAGAGGGGTTCTTTTCTCGACGCTGGGTTGCTGAGAAGTTGTTCAACATGTCTCATGAAGATATTCTTCGCAATCAGCGTGAAATTTATTACGATCGTAAATATGATGCAAAGCTCGCAGCCGTTGCAGAAGCTATGCAAGAACAAACAGCTGGTCTTGGTGGAGGAATGGGCGGAGACCTTGGTGGAGGAATAGGCGGAGACCTTGGCGGAGACCTTGGTGGAGACCTTGGCGGAGATATTGAGCCAGAAGGTCCCGCTGATGCAGAAACAGCAGTTGAGCCGGCTGGAGATGATGATGTACTTCTCGCAGAACCTGGACGCCGGAAGGATGGATATTATACTCCTCGATCAAAGGGCAAGAAGTACCATCCTGTGAAAACAGATAAGCGGCCTAAGGGAGCAGCAAAGAGGCACTTTTCTTCTGTAGCAGGGACAAATGTGTCTGATTTGAGAAAAAACCTACCAGGCTATACTGGTTACGGTGGCTTAGATTCTTTGGCGAAAGGGATGTTCGAAAGCCAAGGACCTAATTATAGTGATACTTTCTCTGAAGCGGAACATTCATTACATGAAACCAATTATGAGATTAAGAGACTGCTAGAAAGTTTGAGAAAATCTAAGGAGTTTGAGGATGAAACTGAAACACAATAAGAAGCGAAATACTGCGTTTTTGTACGAGTCCTTGCTTAAAGAGTTGGCAAAGGCAGTAGCTTATAACAAGGTTGCCGAAAAAAATACTATTGTTTCGACAATCCAGAAGTATTTTAAAAAAGGCACAATCCTGGCAGAAGAGCTGGAGCTTTATAAGACAATTAGCGAAACCCAGAGAACAGATCTTTACACAGCAGAAAGATTAATTGTAGAAACAAAGAAACGGTATGAAACTTTTGATAAAAAGAAAATTTTCAATGAACAAACTTCTTTGATAAATACCATTAACAAGAAGGTGGGCAAACATACATTTGGAAATTTTGTTTCAAATTATCGATATCTTGCCACCATATCTCAAATGTTTTCTTCGGAACCTAGTGTAAAAGAGAGAGTGCTGCTAGAGAGAAAACTTATTGGTTCTATGGTCGCTAAGCCAAGCAATGTAGATAAAGCGAAAGCAATGCCTCATGTTGATGATCTTGTCTTCAAGACTGTTGTTGAAAACTTTAATAAAAAATACAATGGTAAACTGCTAAAAGAACAGAAAGAGCTTTTAAACAATTATATTCTGTCCTTCAATGATTCTGGAGTGGTTTTTAAAGTCTTTATGAACGAGGCCATCGGTAATCTCAAGAAGGAAGTAAAGCAACTTTTCGAAAATCAAGAGATCAAAGAAGATCCAGAATTAACAAAGAAGTTAAAGCAAGTAGGAGAGACCCTGCAGAGGTTCCAGACAAAGAAGATCAGTGAGCCCATGCTAGAGAAAGTGATGCAAATACAAGCGCTTGTAAAGGAATGCTCTGAATAATGGCTATCAAGATTACAGTAAGCGGAGAGGAAACGCAAGAGAGAGTTGATAATACTCCTGTTGCGGAGATAGAGCTTCAACTAAGAAGGTCCATGAATGGTGACTATTATATCTCTGACCATTCCGACATTGACATCATTATTATGAAAGAAAAGAAAAAAGTTCTCACGATTGCTAAGGACCTGATGTCTTCTTTGGTATATGGAGCACAAGATCGCCTTTTTGACTTTCTAACAAAAAAGGGGCTTATCGATCCTGAGTCCGTACAAGGTGGCTCTGTCTACGGGTCCATGGAAGGTACCCTCCTATCCTCTCAAGAGCTAAACCCTATTAACATGGCCATCCTCAACGTCTCTAGGTGGATTGATGAAGAGCGCCCATACTTTGAGTTCATGGATAAGTTCGAAGAGATGGAAGAAGAGCGATTTACGGAGCCAGGCGAGGAAGAGTCAACCGAGCTTGGCGAAGTGCCCCACGAAGAGGAGAAGGGCTCTATTCGTCCCGGCTACAGCTATGGTCCTTACTGGCAAAGCTATACTTATTGATAGGAGATGAAGTGTGAAATTAATTCTAGAAAGGTGGAATAAGTTCTTAAAAGAAGCTGTGGAGGGGAGAAAAAAGATCTTTGTTCTTGTTGGTCCTCCATCCGTGGGTAAGTCACACTGGATTAAAGAAACTTTTGAAGATGATATTTATACTATCAATAGAGACGACATAGTTAATAATGTTGCTGATTCTATGGGCTGGACATACGATGATTTGTTTGTGCCACCACCAAAAGGGGCACAAGAAGGAGACGTTGATGAGAAATACGGATCCGTAGTGAAATCACCAGCATATATGACGTGGCAACCACTCTCATATGATAAAGTAGCTGCTGCGAATGCTAAAGTTCATAAGCTTTTTACTAAAAGGGTCTCTGGCGCACAGCCCAGCGGCCAAAAAATTATTGTCGACATGACAAATATGAACACCGCTGCGCGCAAACGGGCGTTGCAAATGATCGACGACGCTGCATATGAAAAGGTTGCTGTTGTTTTTAAGTTTGAGGGAGCCGAAGATATCATTAAAAAGATAGCTGCTAAGCGAGCCGCCGAAGAAAGAGCAGAGGGCAGATCGAAAACCATTCCTCCCGAGGTTTTCGACAGGATGTTTAAAGCCTTTCAAGAAGTGAGTAGCGAAGAGGGTTTTGATGAGGTTATTTCTGTCGACAACAGGGAAGCACTAAGACAGTTGGCATCAGAGACACAATGATACAGCTATTATGGTTTATCCTTGCTTGTTACGGCTTGACTTTTCTTGTTGTATATGCGAGCATATTCAATAAAATACGACCAAGCAAAGAATGGCTCGGAGGCTCTGGAAAGTTATTTCATTGTCCTTTGTGTTTTGGTTTCCACGCAGGCTGGTTTTTATTTGTCATTAGTCCTTGGACAGAACTATTTACCTTTGACTATGCTCTAGCAAACTTTTTTATTTGCGGCTGCGTCGGAGCCGGAACATCTTATTTATTATCAATGGTTGTCGGAGATGAAGGTATAAAGATTGACAAAGGAACACCAGAATGAAGCTAGCGAAATCACAACTTAAGCAGATCATCAAGGAAGAGCTTGATGTCGTGCTGAAACAAGAAGGGATTTTCGATAAGTTCAAGAGTACGGTTGGCCTTGGCTCACGCTTTGACTTCTGGTGGCTCAACAAAAATCCCACTATAGAAAAAGGTTATGAACAGCACTACGAGGAAGAAGTATTTAAAGTAAAAAGGTATCTTGAATCTAACTCTGGGCATCCATACCCTTCCATTGTATTCTATTTACCCCACAATCCTAGTTATATCGGAAGACCAGGGACCGGAATTCCTCCAGATTTTTGGTCTGAAAAAGCATCTGCCATAATAAAAGATCCAGCCCAAACCGTTAAAAAGTATATAATCGAAATCCCGTCTGGAAAAGACTTTCTTGGCAACCGCAGTCCTTTTGTTGACAAGGGGTTTGCTGATACATGGAGTCAGACTCCCGGTCATTCAAAAAAAGATGTTTGGGTCGCTGGGGATATACGGAAGATCAACACCAAAGCATTCAGGGGCGGCTCTGGCCCTCGACCGGGTCATCCCTTCGGCATCATGCCGACGCATGTATATAGCCAACTTCACAAAGCGCTATCTCTTTACCAAGGCAATACGGTTGATTTTGAAAGAGTACACTTGGCACTGGGAGCCGTTTTAAACGGTACTGCACCCGAAGAAATCATGTTTGCTATCAAATCACTTGGCAAGAAGGTTCGCAATGAGCGAGGCCTGCATAGCGACATGCTTCAATTATTGACGCTCACAAGAATAGCCTATCGAGCAACATCGGTGATGATGGATAGCAAGAAAAGAAATGCAATAATTCAATTTTTCGAAAGACGTTATTGAGCCCTATACAAGAGGAACAGTAGAATGAAACTAACAAAGACACAACTTAAGCAGATTATCAAGGAAGAGCTTTCTTCCGTTATGTCTGAAATGGCCGGTGGTGCCGAAGAAATTGAAAGACATGTGTGGTTCGGAGACCCCGAGCGCAAAGATGTTTATGATCCATCTATAGATGTTCCTCTTGTGCAGGGTGCAATGGGCGAGAAATACTATGTTATTGACCCACTGGATACAGCTGTATTCCGAAAGTATATCAATCAAAAACAAGAAGGCCCAGATGGTAGAGAGATAATTGTGCCGCTGAATACATATGTCAAGCAAGGTCAGAGGGTCAACTATTTTAAAACAGCACACACAAATGTGTACTACAGATTAGTCTCACAAAACAAAACAAAGGAGTAGACAATGCGACGTAGAAACATTCCAGAAGTTCGCCGCTGTTGCAGCGGATCTTAACTCAAGCGGGTTGTGCCCGCTTTTAATGTCACTTGGAGAAACAATATGAGCAAACAACTTTTACGTGAATACTATGCTCTCTGTGATGGGGGAATCTGCAAAGACTTCCTAACAGAGCAAGAAAAGCAAGATATGGCTTCTGGAAAGAAGTACTATATGTCTGGCTGTATGCAGAAGTTCGATACTCCTAACGGCAATGGTCGAGTCTATTCTAAAGGTATTCTCCAAAGAGAAGTGGAAAACTACTGGAAGCTTGTAAAAGAGCGCAGAGCACTAGGGGAGCTAGATCATCCTGATGATTCTGTTATTAATCTCAAGAATGCTTCCCATCTTGTTACAGATATGTGGTGGGACGGAAATGCCTTGATGGGTAAGGTTCAAATCCTTGATACGCCATCCGGGAACATCCTAAAACAACTTTCGAAATCTGGTGTAACTCTTGGGATCTCTTCAAGAGGCCTGGGGTCAGTCAGAGAATCACAAGGCCAAACAATAGTGGAAGATGATTTTCAACTTATCTGCTTTGATTTCGTCTCTGAGCCTTCGACACCTGGCGCATTTATGCATGCTAAGCAAAGTATGCGAGAACATAAAGAACCAAACATCTTTACAAGAGCAGATAAGATCAATCGTATTTTAAATGATATTTTGAGGAATAAATGAAAAGATCAGAATTAAAGAAGCTAATCAAG
>Ga0209535_1001325_pt1 | contig 16967 bp, 23 predicted proteins | sample LinPmetageLP28_FD_184041 | JGI IMG/M metagenome (GOLD analysis project Ga0209535, IMG submission 184041) | Marine viral communities from the Pacific Ocean - LP-28 (SPAdes) (version 2) | ecosystem: Environmental > Aquatic > Marine > Oceanic | place: Pacific Ocean | collected 2009-08-22 | reverse complement strand
TAGCAGCGTCAATGGGAGCTGTTCGTAATGTAAGAGCAGGATTATCACAGATTGGAGCTAATGTTTCAGGTGGTAATATTAGCGACGCTGTTACAGGTGGAGTAGATCCTATGGCGCCAATGGCACCAATGGCACCAATGGCGTCTGATGGTTCAGATCTTTTTAAAGGTAAAACATTTCAAATTACTCCTGCTAATATGATGGGTCAAGCTAAACCTTTATTTCCTCAAGCAACAAGTAATGCTGCTGCGATGATGTACGATTCACCAGTAGAAAGACAAATGTCAATGCCTAATAGTGGTGTAAATAACAATCCAATTGAAGCTAACGCTTTTATAAAAGCAAAAATAGATGCAGAAAAAGCTGGTGATTCTAGCTTTACTGTTGATGGTAAACAATATCAAGTAAAATAAACAACAATGGATAAACGAAAAATGATTATTAGTAATCCTAAATTAGAAGGACAAGTAGGTGAAAGTGCTGTATGGGATGGACCACTTAGTAAAGAAGGTTTTCCAATGGGAGTAGGTAGTAGTTCTGGTATTACAGGTTTACAAGTTAGTAAATTTCCTTGTGAATCTAAAGCAGGACCAATCACTCAAAGAGCTAAAGGATTATAATATGACACTTGCAGATTTCAAATTATATTCTATAAACACACTTACGTTAGGAGTTACTACATTTACTAGAATAGAAATGGGTTTAAAAATATTACTTTTATTAGTAACTATAGGATACACCGTATCTAAGTGGGTGGAACTTAAGAAACGTAAATAATATGTTTAGGTATTTTACTTATGAAGAATTCGATTCACCTGATATACAAGGTAGCGGGCAAATGATGAGTAAAGAATTAATAATGATACTTGAAAGCGTTAGAGAAGAGCTAGGTAAACCAATTGTTATAAACTCTGGTTATAGAACTCCATCACATAATCGTAGTGTAGGTGGAAAATTAACCTCATCTCACTTAAAAGGATTAGCAGTTGATATAGCATGTACTGATAATAAATATAGATTTGATCTAGTAAGTGAATTACTCGAGCATGGTATAGATAGAATAGGTATTGGTGATACTTTTGTACACGCGGATATTGATCAAGAAAAAACAACTGATTTAATTTGGACATACTAATATGGCATCACCTGTAAATATAAAAGAAAAAGCTTACGAAAAACAAAACAGATCTATGCGTAAAAAACATAAATCTGAAACCGGTAAGACATTAGGTAATAGATTAACCAAAGGAACTAGTTCAAGAAGAGTATCATTTGCTTGTAGGTTTGGAGGTATGGCTGGTGCACTTAAAGACGCTAAAGGAGAACCCACAAAATTAAAAATGGCATTAAAAAAATGGGGCTTTGGTAGTAAAGAAGCTGCTAAAAACTTTTGCAATAAAAATAAATCTAAAAAATAATATCATGCACAAAGGACATTACGGAGAGTACACTGGTAACGCTAAGTGGTCAAAAGATCACGCGCACACTAAGGTTACGAGTGGTAACTACGACGCTACTAAAAAAGATGATGAAGCACATATGAAGTATCTTAAAGAAGATGTATTATATGATGCGCATCATGGAGGTAGTGACAAACAAATGACAGATGACGAGAAACATATTTCAAAGTTAGCTGGCGATTTAAAATACGATAACAAAAAATTCAAAAACTAAAAACTAAAAATTAAAATTATGCCAAAAGGATATGGATATGGCGGTGCATCCGCTACGGGTAAATCAGGAAAATCAGGTATGACAGGTGGTCATGCTATACACAAACACATGAGTAACAGCGCATTCAAGAAAATGGGTGGAGTTATGGACGCAGACACAGAAGACATGCCACTTGAGAAAGATATGACTGGTAAAAGAAAAGGTTCTATGGCCAATATGGGTCATAAAGGTTCTGCTACGCCTATGTATGGTAAGAAAAAGAAATAAAACAGAATAGGACTGTATAAACCTAGCCAAACATTTAACATTAACATTAACATTAAACATTTAACACAATGGCAAATTACATTAAAATTAAAGCAGTAGACATCAATGTCGCTAATCAACTTTCTGATGTTATCATCGGAGGTGTTACTTCTGTATTTCAAGGACTAGCAAACGGAGGTGGTGACGCTAACAAGTGGACTGTTTACACTGAATCAGGAAAAAGTTATTTATTTACTACAACTGCAAAAGGAAAAGAATGGGCTGATCAATTTATTTCAGCTGTAACCGCTAATCCAGGTGGTCCTTTAGCAATCGTACAGAATAGTACAGGTGTAAAAGTAACTGCAATAGTAGTAGCATAATTATGAAATCTAGAGGTTTAGGAGACGATATAGAAAAGTTTACTAAAGCTACTGGAATTAAAACTGTAGTAGATAAAGTCGCAGAGGGTTTAAATATCCCCTGCGGCTGTTCTGCTAGAAAAGACTGGTTTAATAAAAGGTTTCCAAAAAAATATTAAATGGCGTTTAAATTAGATAAACCACCTTATTCAAGTAACAGCACACCTATATATCGTGTAGGTATGGAAGATGGAGTTCTTGGTAAAGCCAATAACAATGGAACTATAATCTTAAGACAAGGCATGACGCCTGAACAAGAAGATGAAGTTATTGATCACGAAATGGTTCACATAGATCAAATGCTTAGAGGTGATCTTGATTATGACGAAAAATATGTATACTGGAAAGGTAAAAAAATACCTAGGTCTAGTATGAAAGAAGGTGCTAAAAATCTACCTTGGGAAAAAGAAGCATACGATAAAGCATGAAGAAAATAATTCAATGGCTAACAGGTGGAGTTATTAAAGAAGTTGGTAATGTTATCGATAAGTTAACAACTACTAAAGAAGAAAAGCTTGTTATAAAAAAACAAATACAAGAAATATTAGAGAAGGCTGATAATGATGCTCAAGAGCAAGTTAGTCGTCGTTGGGAGTCAGATATGAAGTCTGATAGTTTCTTGTCTAAAAATATACGCCCAATTGTACTTATATACTTAACGTTTGTATTTACAGTGTTATCTTTTTTTGATGGCAACGTGGGTGGATTTTCAGTGGCTGAACAATATATCCCTATATTTCAGTCATTACTTATTACAGTCTATGGAGCTTATTTCGTAGGAAGAACTTGGGAAAAAGCAAAATCAATTACAAATAAAAAATAATAAAAAATGGGACAATTTGGAAATCAACCTGATTTCGCTACTAACGACATACAGGTAGTAACACCTAATAATACAATTTCCACAGCTACAAACTTAAATGCTTCTGTAATATATATAGGGGACAATACAACGGCTGGTGACGATATGGTAATTATACCTGCAGGCACAGTCGGGCCTAGTGTAATTAGCGGATTCTCTTCACCTGGTTATTATGGTTCTAGAGGAACTGGATATGCAAACAATGCTGCTGCAGTTGCAACAACAGGTGGTAGTGGCGCTGGTTTAACTGTTGATATTACTGCTTCAAGCGGTGCTGTACAAACAGTTGTAGTAAACGCAGCTGGTACAGGATACTTAAATGGAGATTTAATTACTATAACAGGTGGAGGCGCTAATGCTGTATTTAGAATAGAAGCAGCACCTGGACTACCTACTCAAGCTCAATCTATAACTTTCTACGGTTTACAAGCTGGTGGGTTTTTACCTGTAACAGTAGACTATGTGTTAGCTTCTAACGCAACAGCTACAACTACAGTTCAACAACTTATAGCAGCAAGATAATATGGCTTTTGGAATAAGTATAGGAATAGGTATACCAAGTGGTAACACTGGAAACGCAGGATTTCCAACTGCCTTTGACGAGATACTAGCTGAAAACGGAGATTTTATTATAGCAGAGTCCGGAGCATTTCCAACATTCATGATAGTAGAGTAATAATAAAATATATACAATGGCAAATATAAAGTTTTCACAATTTACAACTCAAACAGATCCAGCAAACGTACAGTTTGTAGTTGGATTTAATGGAACAACTAATGTTAAAATAGCACCAGGAGATATTGGTGGTGGTGGCGCTACGAGTCTTAATGGTCTTACAGATTGTTTAGTTGATACAGCTTCGCTTTACGTTGGTGAAGTACCAGCTGGATTAAGTGGTAATCCACAGTCTAATACTATAATGGGTATAGACGCTGGAGATTCTTTAACAACTGGAGTTGGTAACACTTTATTAGGAAATCAATCTGGTAAAACCTTAACTTTTGGTGTTTATAATACATTTATTGGTATGCGGGCTGGTGGATTAGGTTATTCATCAGTTAGTAATGTTGTTGCGATAGGAGCAAGCGCTGGTAGAGACACTAATAGTGGTAACAATTCTGTGTTAATAGGAAATAATGCTGGAGTATCAAATACTGGAACGTCTGCAATAGCTATTGGTCTTGAATCTGGTAGAGTTAATAGTGCAACAGGAACTATATCAATAGGTTATAATGCTGGTTTCTCAAATACTTCTGGAACAAATAATACAAATTTAGGTTATCAAGCGGGATATGCTGTTACAACTGGGCAATTAAATACTTTTGTTGGATATTCAACTGGTAAAAACGCTACTGGTAGCTCTAATGTTTTTATGGGGTATCAGTCTGGTTCTGGTTCAAGTAGTGCAATGTCTGGAACTGGTAATGTCGGTATTGGTGTTAATGTAATGAAAAAAATTGACTCCGCAAATTACAACGTTGGAGTAGGTACCAGTGCATTAGAAAACATGGAGGCTGGTGGTTCTGGTGGAAATATTGGGATTGGGCATGCGGCTGGTGCTGGTATTAGATCAGGAAGCGGCTATACTGTAGTCGGTCAATACGCTGGAAATGGTGCTACATATACAGGTCAAAATATTACATTAATAGGTTATGAAGCAGAAGCTAGTTCAGCTACTGCTACAAATGAAATAACGTTAGGAGATGCAAATGTAGACTTATTAAGAATACCGGGACTAGGCTCAACAAATGGACATGTATTACAGTATTCAAGTTCTTCTGGAGGAATTGTTTTAGCTGCCGCTGGAGGTGGTGGAGCATCTAGTTTAAATGGATTAACTGATTGTTTAGTTGATACAAATAGTTTATATGTAGGAGAAGTACCAGCTGGATTAAGTGGTAATCCGCAAGATAATACTGTATTAGGTATAGACGCTGGTGGAGGTTTAACTACTGGTCAAAGAAACACATTTATTGGTAATCTTGCTGGAAATGGAGAAACAAGTGGAATTGGAGCAGTGGCAATTGGACATGATGCATCTTTGTCTGGTTCAAGTGGCGCAAGTGTAGTTATTGGTATTGATGCCAATAGAGCTGGTAATAGTGGCAATGGTGTAATTATTGGAGCATCAGCGGCATATAATGGTGGAGCAGAAAGTGCTGTTGTAATTGGACATGCTGCAGGAAACGCGTCTGTGGGAACAAGAGCTATTTTAATCGGTGAATATGCTGGCGCTTTTGGTGGTGCGCCAACTGCGCAGCTTTCTATTGGCTCCGGTCAACCCGGCAGAAGCAACACAGCTAATTACCATATGGACATAGGATATGCGGCTGGTTATTCACAAACTTCTGGTTTTGGTAATACTAATTTAGGTTATCGAGCTGGTTATACTAATACAACTGGCGGTGATAGTGTTAATATTGGTTATGATGCTGGTTATACAGCTACTGGTTCACAAAACACAACTGTTGGTCGAGGTGCTTTTGGTGGTGGTTTTGGTCATAATGGAATTGGTAACGTGGCAATGGGTTATTTAGCTTTACAGTCTCCTAGCGGTTCAAGTAATTACAATATTGCTATTGGCTCGGAAGCATTAAGAGGATCTGGAACAAAAAGCAACAATGTAGCGGTAGGTTATAAAGCTGGTACAGCCGTTACAACTGGAGGGAATAATACTATATTAGGTTATCAAGCTGGAGATGCTATAACAACATCTTCTGACAATACATTTGTTGGATATAGCTCTGGTACTAGTGCAAATGCGAGTGGTACAAATGGGAAAAATACTGGTGTAGGAACAAATGCCTTATCTGACTTAAATACTGGGACTAATAATACGTCTATGGGGTACAATTCTGCTCCAAGTTTATCTTCTGGAAGTAATAATGTTACAATGGGCTACCAAGCTGACGTTAGCACTGGTTCTGCATCAAATCAAAATACCTTTGGTTATTCTGCAGCATCTACTGGAAACAATCAAGTCACTTTAGGTAATTCAAGTATATCAGCTTTACGATGCGCTGTTACTTCTATAACATCTTTATCTGATGAAAGAGATAAAACAGAAATAAAAGATTTAGGATATGGACTAGCTTTTATAGACGCTTTACAACCAAGAGAGTTTGTGTGGGATAATAGAGCAGAAACTAATGCAGACGGAGAAGAATTTTACTCAGCTAACAAAGGTAAAAAAGATTTTGGATTTATAGCTCAAGAGGTTAAGGAATTAGACAACGATACTTTAAGATTAGTATATGACGAGAATCCAGAGAAACTAGAATTAAGTTATGGAAAACTAGTACCAGTATTAGTACAAGCTATAAAAGAATTAAAAGCAGAAATAGAATTATTAAAACAATAAATAAACAAAAATGTACAAAAACGTAATTACATCAGAGAACACGCCAGACAGTCACAAAGCTGTTATTGTAAATCAAGTTGATGGTCAACTAGCGGAAGCTGCAGATTCAGAAACTGAAGCAGCACACGTTGAAAGATTAAAAGAACATTTCACTTGGTTACTAGCAAATGACTTTTACAAAGAAGCGTGTAGTGCTGAACAAGTAAGTAGTATGGAATCATATCTACCAGCTGATTATGCAGACGCATATGAAGACTTACCTGCATAATGAAAAAAAGTAAATAATTATATTATGCGTAACTATATAAGTATATATAAACAATTAAATTAAATAAAATGTCAAAAATTACAGAAAAACAATTAGAAGAATTAAAAGATTATAATACTAAACTAGGTGAAATACTTAGTCAAATAGGTATTTTAGAATCAAACAAACATGCTTTGCTTCATGAAATAGCTGGTATTAACAAAGATCTAGAAGATTTTAAGAAAGGTCTTGAAGAAGAATATGGATCTATTAATATAGATATGACTAGTGGAGAATATACATTAGTTGATTTAGAAGATAAGCAAGGGGATTTATCTGTAGTTAAAGCAGAAGACTAAAATGGATTCTGTTATAAGAAAAATCAGTATTGGTTCTGATTATAAAAATGATGCTATGCATTACTCCGTAGGCCAACAAGTTTACGGTGGTCATGAGATAGCGTATATTTTATTTGAAGAATCAGACAATTCTTATAATATTCATATAAAGAAAAACAATGAGGTATTGCCATGGAAGAAATTTAATTCACACATGGCGGTATCTGTTGAATATGATTTAGAGTATTGATGAGGAGTGTATACGATTTTATCATAAAACCAGTTGGTGATATTTATGATAACTCTATAGACGTAGACGGTAAAGAACTTCTACTAAACACTAGCATTGAAAAACACAAGTTTGTAAACAATAAAGCTATTGTAGTATCAATACCAACAGCTTTTAAAACACCTATAAAAGAAGGTGATGAAATAATAGTTCATCATAATATATTTAGAAGGTATTACAACGTTAGAGGTAATGAAGTAAATAGTAGTAAGTTTTTTAAAGATAATCTTTATTTTTGTCAAATAGATCAAATATACTTATATAGAAGAAATAAAGATTGGCTTGCATTTGCTGATAGATGTTTTGCAATGCCACTTGAAAATAATAATGATCTAGAATTAGATAAAGAGCAAAAGCTTATTGGTATATTAAAATATGGTAATAAGTCCTTAGAAGACAAGGGAGTGGCCGAGGGAGATGTAATTGGATTCAAACCCAATAGTGAGTTTGAATTTATTATAGATAATCAACGGCTTTATTGTATGAAATCAAATGATATTGTAATTAAATATGAGCACCAAAAAAACCAAGTTGAATATAATCCAAGCTGGGCAAAAAGCAGTTGAAGAATTAATTAAGGTAGCTAAAGAACCTATTGTAGATTCAGATGATGACATCTCGGCTGATCGCTTAAAGAACGCAGCTGCAACAAAAAAGTTAGCTATATTTGATGCTTTTGAAATACTTAATCGTATTGAAGAAGAAAAAAATATGCTTGAAGACAAATCAAGTAGTAAACAAAAATCTTTTCAAGGTTTTGCAGAAGGAAGATCTAAATGATGTATACACAGAGTTTATACAGAATATTAGATGATCATATAAAACCTCATATTGTTAAAAGAAATAACAAAACTAAGAAGTGGGATTACGGTTATAACAAAGAACATGATGTTATTGTTATAAGTAGGACCGGTCAAATTGGTGAAATATATGAAATACAAAATCTAAAAATAGCATTACCACTTCTTAAAGGTAAGCTAAGTAAGGATATAGATAGATGGCAAAGAGACGATTATCCTAAGGAATTAGATAGAATTAAAAATGTATTTGATTGGAATAAACACCCAGAACATTTTAAAGAAAATTGGTATGAATATATTGACGAAGAGTTTAGAAGGCGTGAAGATGGTTTCTGGTTTAATAACAAAGGTTTTCCTACTTACATCACTGGTACTCATTACATGTACTTGCAGTGGTCCAAGATTGATGTTGGGCAGCCAGACTTTCGAGAATCGAATAGATTATTCTACATATTTTGGGAAGCCTGTAAGGCCGATGCAAGATGTTACGGAATGTGTTATCTTAAGAACAGACGGTCAGGCTTTTCATTCATGGCCTCAGGCGAGACTGTTAATCAAGCCACGATTTCTACAGACTCAAGATTTGGTATACTATCAAAATCTGGGTCAGATGCAAAGAAGATGTTTACAGATAAGGTTGTACCGATATCCGTTAATTACCCCTTCTTTTTCAAACCAATCCAAGACGGAATGGACCGACCGAAGACGGAACTTGCGTATAGAGTCCCCGCGTCGAAATTTACCCGTAAGAAACTCGACGCCAATGAGAAGCTCCAGGAGATCTCAGGGCTCGATACAACGATCGACTGGAAAAACACCGGCGACAACTCGTACGACGGTGAAAAACTAAAATTACTTGTACACGATGAAAGTGGTAAATGGGAAAGGCCAGATAATATATTAAATAACTGGAGAGTTACAAAAACTTGTTTAAGATTAGGTTCTAGAATTGTAGGCAAATGTATGATGGGTTCAACATCTAATGCTTTAGATAAAGGTGGTGAAAATTTTAAAAGATTATACTATGCGTCAGACGTCACAAATAGAAACCGCAATGGGCAGACTGGCTCAGGATTATATTCTTTGTTCATACCTATGGAATGGAACTACGAAGGATTCATTGATACTTATGGACACGCTGTATTTGATACGCCAGAAAAATCAGTTGAAGGCGCGGATGGGTTGCAAATAGAAGTAGGTGTTATTAATCATTGGGAAAATGAAGTTGAAGGTTTAAGAGGTGATCAAGATAGTTTAAATGAATACTATAGACAATTCCCTCGTACTGAGCAACACGCTTTTAGAGATGAAACAAAAGAGTCTTTATTTAATCTAACTAAGATATACGAACAAATAGATTACAACGAAGACTTAAGAAACGCAGGGTTGTTGACTAAAGGTTCTTTTAAGTGGGCTAATGGTCATAAAGATACTGTAGTTGAATTTGTACCAAACAGAGACGGTAGATTCTTAGTATCTTGGGTGCCTCCTAGAAATCTACAAAATAGATTAATAATCAAGAACGGTGTAAAATTTCCTGGTAATGAACACTGTGGAGCATTTGGTTGTGATTCATATGATATATCAGGTACTGTAGATAATAGAGGCTCTAAAGGATCTTTACATGGACTTACTAAATTTAGTATGGAAGATGTACCACCTAATAAATTCTTTTTAGAATATGTAGCACGTCCACAGACTGCTGAAATATTTTTTGAAGAAGTGCTTATGGCTTGTATATTTTATGGCATGCCAATATTATGTGAAAATAATAAACCTAGATTATTATACCATTTTAAAAGAAGAGGCTATAGAGGGTTTAGTATGAATCGCCCAGATAAAACATACAACAAATTATCTATAACTGAAAAAGAAATTGGAGGTATACCAAACTCCTCTGAAGATATTAAACAAGCGCATGCTGCAGCTATTGAATCTTACATAGAAGATTTTGTTGGATCAAAAGAAACTACATACGGTGATATGTATTTTCAGCGCACGCTAGAAGACTGGGCAAAATTTAATATAAACAATAGAACAAAGTTTGATGCAACAATAAGTTCTGGTTTAGCTCTTATGGCTTGTAACAAAAATAGATATACACCAGTTTTTAAAGTTAAAAAAAATGTTTTTCCTTTAGGTTTCAAAAAGTATGATAATAAAGGTGGTATTTCAAAAATAATAAATAAATGATTTATACTAACGTTAATAGTTCTTTCCCAAGTCAGGTAGTACCAGACGCAGAAAAGAAAACATTAGAATATGGTTTGGCTGTAGGAAGAGCTATTGAAAACGAATGGTTCAGAGGAGATAGAGGCTTAGGAGATGGTGGAAGATTTGGAAACAATTGGAGATATTTTAATAGCTTAAGACTATATGCTAGAGGAGAACAAAACGTTCAAAAATATAAAGATGAATTATCTATTAATGGTGACTTGTCTTATTTAAATTTAGACTGGAAACCAGTAGCTGTATTGTCTAAGTTTGTAGATATTGTAGTTAATGGCATGACTGACAAGGGTTATAGAATAAAATCATTTGCTTCAGATCCATTTGCAATAAAAGAAAGAACAGATTTTATATTCAATGCCATAAGTGATATGCAAAGTAGAAATGAAATAGCTACTTTAAACGAACTTACTGGACAAAATCTTTTTTCTAATAAAACAATAAAACAACTTCCAGCTAACGAAGATGAACTTGAGTTATATATGCAACTTGACTACAAGCAATCTGTAGAAATAGCTGAAGAAGAACTTATAGAAAATATATTTAATTACAATAAATATCATGAAACTAAAAAGCGTTTAGCATATGATCTTACTGTTTTAGGTATATCTTGCGTTAAAACAAATTTCAATTTAGCAAATGGTGTTACTGTTGATTACGTTGATCCTGCTAATTTAGTTTATTCTTATACAGAAGATCCAAACTTTGAAGATGTTTATTATGTTGGTGAAGTTAAATCAGTTAGTTTAGAGGAACTTAAAAAACAATTTCCTTATTTAACTCAAGATGAATTAGAGGAAATAGAAAAATATCCTGGAGATATAAGTTATACTAGAAATTATTACAATCAAAACAGTGATAATAATACTATACAGGTTTTATATTTTGAATATAAGACATATGAGAATCAGGTATTTAAAATAAAACAAACAGACCAAGGATTAGAAAAAGCTCTTGAAAAAGACGATTCATTTGATCCACCTGAAACAGATAACTTTAATAAAGTACATAGAGCTATAGAGGTATTGTATAGTGGAGCTAAGATACTAGGCTTTAAAAAAATGCTTCAATGGGAATTAGCTGAAAACATGACAAGACCTTATAGTGATCAAACTAAGGTTGAAATGAACTATGCTATATCTTCGCCTCGTATGTATAAAGGCAAGATAGAAAGTACTGTAAGTAAGTGTATTGGCTTTGCTGATATGATACAGCTTACACATTTAAAAATACAACAAGTGCTTTCACGTATGGTGCCTGATGGTGTTTATGTTGATGTAGATGGATTAGCAGAAGTTGATCTTGGTAATGGTACTAATTACAATCCTTCAGAAGCTTTAAATATGTACTTCCAAACTGGTAGTATTGTTGGTAGAAGTTTAACACAAGATGGTGACCCTAACAGAGGTAAAGTACCAATACAAGAATTGCAAACATCGTCTGGTATAGGTAAGATACAGGCGTTGATACAAACGTATCAGTATTACTTGCAAATGATTAGAGACGTGACCGGACTTAATGAAGCTAGAGACGGTAGTCAACCAGCTAAAGATTCTTTAGTAGGTTTACAGAAACTAGCAGCTGCGGCTTCAAATACAGCCACAAAGCATATACTACAGTCTTTAATGTACTTAACTGTTAGAGTTGCTGAGAATATAAGCTTAAGAGCTGCTGATGCACTAAGCTTCCCTTTACTTAAAAATGCTTTAATAAGTTCTATCAATCAAACGAATGTAGCAACATTAAGCGAAATAGAAAAGCTTAATATGCATGAGTTTGGTATATTCTTAGAGTTAGAACCAGAGCAAGAAGAGCAGGCTCAGTTAGAACAAAATATACAGATAGCTATTAAAGCTGGTCAAATTGGTTTAGAAGATGCTATAGATATAAGAGAGATAAATAATTTCAAACTAGCCAATCAACTTTTAAAACAGAAACAAAGACAAAAAGCAGAAGCTGCTGCAGCTGCTCAACAACAGAATATACAAATGCAAGCTCAAGCAAATGCTCAAGCATCAGAGCAAGCGGCATTAGCTGAAATGCAAAAGCAACAAGCGTTGACAGAGAGCAAGTTACAATTGGAGCAGGGTAAATCTCAATTTGAAATACAACGTATGGAAATGGAAGCTCAAATCAAAAGACAATTGATGGAGCAAGAGTTTCAATACAACATGCAATTAGCTCAAGTAAAAACAGATGTTGAAAAACAAAAAGAAAAAGAAATAGAAGATCGTAAGGATCAGCGAGCTCGTATCATAGGAACTCAACAATCTGAAATGATAAATCAAAGAAAAACAGATGGTCTTCCTAAGAATTTTGAGTCATCAGGATTTGACTCACTAGGTAGTTTTGGAATAGAACAATTCGAGCCTACTAAATAAAACAAAATCCTTTAATTTTATATTATTATATTATGTCAGAAGAAGTAAAACAAGAAGGAGAGTTTAAAATAAAAGCTCCTTCAAAACCTAAAAATCTAGGTAGCAATCAACGTGAAATCACTAAAGTAAATATTAAAGAACCTTTAGTAGATATAGAGCCAAGTGTTACAAAAGTAGTAATACCAAAAGAACAAGAAGAAACAAATGCCATTCAAACACAAGAGACAAATGATAGCGATGTTGTTGTCGAAGAATCCAAAGACAGTAGCAACAGCGAAGCAGTGGTTGAAGAAGTACGGAACACCGACGAAGAAGTAGGTTCTCCAATACAATTAGTAGAGGAAACTGAAGCTCAACCAGAAGTAAAAAAAGAAGTAGAGCAAGCTGTACAAGAGCAAAGAGTTCTACCTGAAAATATTGAAAAGCTAGTTACTTTTATGGAAGAGACTGGCGGAACTGTACAAGACTATGTTAGGCTTAATGCAGATTATACCAATGTTGATAATAAGAGTTTAATAAGCGAATATTATAAACAAACTAAACCACATTTAGATTCAGAAGATGTAAGTCTTTTATTAGAAGACTTTGATTACGATGAAGATCTAGATGAACCAAAAGATATACGCAAAAAGAAAATTGCGTTTAAGGAAGAGGCTGCAAAAGCTAAGAAGTTTTTAGAAGGTTTAAAGAGTAAATACTACGACGAAATCAAGTTGAGACCCGGCGTAACTCAAGATCAGAAAAAAGCTACAGACTTTTTCAACCGCTACAACGAAGAGCAGGAAGCAAATAAAGCTAGACGAGATGTTTTTAAGCAAAGAACTAATCAATTGCTAAATAATGAATTCAAAGGTTTTGAATTTAATGTTAGTGATAAGAAGTTTAGATACGGACTTAAAAACCCATCACAGGTAGCAGAGCAACAATCTGATATTTCAAATTTTATTAAGACGTTCTTAAATGAAAAAGGAGAAGTACAAGATGCTCAAGGTTATCACAAAGCTATATATGCTGCGCGTAATGCTGACACAATAGCGCAACATTTTTATGAGCAAGGCAAAGCCGATGCTGTTAAGAATGTTATGGCTAAATCTAAAAACATAAGTAACGAACCTAGGCAAACAGCTTCTGGTGATGTATTTGTTGGAGGATTAAAAGTTAAAGCAATTACCGGTCTTGATTCTTCAAAACTAAAAATCAAAACTAAAAAATTTAACTAACAAAAATTATAATTATGGCTTTAACTCCACAATTTGGTACTTTAGTTCCATCGTCTACTCAACAGATCTTGGCTTCAAACTACCTACAATTTAACACAGGTGCTGGAAGTGACTTTGCTCAACAGTATTTACCTGAAATTTATGAACAAGAAGTAGAGCGTTATGGAAACAGAACGTTATCTGGATTCTTAAGAATGGTTGGCGCTGAAATGCCAATGACATCTGATCAAGTAATTTGGTCTGAACAAAACAGATTACATATATCATATGCAAGCTGTGGTCAGGCTAATGGTGGTGGTGTTGGTACTAACCCATCTATAATAACTCTTGGTGGTGGTGCTACTGCAATCAACGTTATATCTATCAATGATACTGTTGTTGTATTAGACCCTGTAACAGGTGCTGAAGCAAAAGCAATTGTATTAGCAACTAACACTGCTACTGCTGTTGGTGGTGCTGGATCTGCACAGATTACAGTTCAATCTTTTACTGGAACAACTTTAACTGCTCAAGGTATTACCGCTTCTGGTGCTAATGCAACTGGTGGTCTTAAAGTGTTTGTATACGGTTCTGCTTATACAAAAGGAACTACTATTGGCGGTGCTTTAAACATAGGTGCTGCTCAAGGTAATACTCCTAACAGTTCTGCACGTCAAAGTGTTGAGCCTCAATTAACACAGTTTTCTAACTCTCCAATCATCATTAGAGATCAATACGTAGTATCTGGTTCTGATATGGCTCAAATTGGATGGGTTGAAGTTGCTACTGAAGACGGAACTTCTGGATACTTATGGTATTTAAAAGCTGAGTCTGAGACAAGACTACGTTTCGAAGATTACTTAGAAATGGCACTTGTTGAAGGTGAACTAAACCAAACTGTTGCTGCTGGAAGTCAACCTTACGTAGCTGCTACATTACCTGGTACTCAAGGTTTATTCGCTGCAATTCAAGCTAGAGGTAACGTAGAAGTAGGATTTACTGCTGCTGCTGGACTTGATGAGTTTGATGCTATCTTGAAAAATTTAGATACTCAAGGAGCTATTGAAGAGAACATGTTATTCTTACAAAGACAAACGTCTTTAGACTTTGACGATATGTTAGCTTCTATTTCTGGTGGATTCGCTGGAGGTACTGCTTTTGGATTATTTGAAAATTCAGAGGAAATGGCATTAAATTTAGGTTTCTCTGGATTCAGAAGAGGTTCTTACGACTTCTACAAAACTGACTGGAAATACTTAAACGATGCTTCTACTCGTGGAGGAATCAATGGTATCAACTCTATTGAAGGAGTACTAGTACCTGCTGGAACTTCTACAGTTTATGATCAAATCTTAGGAACTAATATCCGTAGACCATTCTTACACGTACGTTACAGAGCTTCTGAAAACGACGACAGAAGAATGAAATCTTGGTTAACTGGTTCTGCTGGTGGTGCTTTTACTTCAACTCTAGATGCAATGGAAGTAAACTTCCTATCTGAAAGATGTTTAGTAACTCAAGGTGCTAACAACTTTGTATTATTCAAAGGAATCTAATAATGATTCAAACTTAATAATATCCCCGTCTCAGGGCGGGGTATTATTTTTTTATAACTATTTAATTTTATTATATCATGGCTAAACAAGCTAAAGCAGAAGCTGTTGAGGTTGCACCTCAAAAGGTAGTAGTAAAACCTACACCAAAAAAAGAAGTTAAACCTACTTGGGAAGTTAAAGACAGAACATATTACTTAAAAGGTAATCAATCTCCTTTAACATTAAAAATACCAGGCAGGCACACAAAAAAACATGCATTACTTTATTTCGATCAAGATGATGGAAAACAAAGAGAAATAAGATATGCAACAAATCAAGACTCACCATTAGTTGATGAGCAAAAAGGTGAAGTAACTTTAGGTCATATTATGTTTAAAGATGGAGTGTTATCAGTTCCAAAACAAAAACAAAATTTACAGAAGCTACTTTCTTTATATCATCCACTAAAAGAAAGAATATATACAGAGTTAAATCTACAAGCTGATGCTGAAGATGAACTTGATATTATTGAACAAGAAATAGAAGCGCTTAACGCTGCTAAATCAATGGCGATAGATCAAGCTGAAGCAATACTTAGAGTTGAACTTGGTTCTAGAGTCTCTCAGATGAGTTCTAAGGAACTTAAAAGAGATTTATTATTATTCGCTAAGAAAAATCCTAACTTGTTTATAGAGTTAGCAAATGACGAAAATGTACAATTAAGAAATATAGCTATAATGGCTGTTGAAAATGGAGTAGTTACATTGTCACAAGATCAAAGATCTTTCAATTGGGGTAGTAATGGAAGAAAATTAATGAATGTACCTTTTGATGAAAATCCATATTCTGCAATGGCAGCGTGGTTTAAAACTGATGAAGGTGTTGAAGTTTATAAATCAATAGAGAAAAAACTTCTCTAACATGTAATAATATATAAGGGCGTGTAATGCGCCCTGTATATTAAAATAAAAAATATCAATGGCAATAAACGTAAATACTGTTTACACAACGGTGTTGTCTATTCTTAATAAAGAACAAAGAGGTTATATAACACCAGAAGAGTTTAATAAATTAGGCACACAGGTTCAGTTAGAGATTTTTGAAAATTATTTTGAAGATCTTAATCAACAACTACGGGTGCCACAAACTGATAGCGAGTACGCTAACAGACAAAAAAATATTGACAATTGTATATCTATATTTAAAACCATAGGTAACACTACTTATGTACAAACTGGCTCTACCACCGCTTTAGCTATAACTGCCGCTGGTACTGGTTACGCAGATTCATTAACAGGTATTGCCACTACATATGCTGGTAGCGGTACGGGTTTAACAGTTAGCGTTTTGGTAAATGCAAGTAACAATGTAACAAGTGTACAG
>Ga0209535_1001324_pt1 | contig 16972 bp, 22 predicted proteins | sample LinPmetageLP28_FD_184041 | JGI IMG/M metagenome (GOLD analysis project Ga0209535, IMG submission 184041) | Marine viral communities from the Pacific Ocean - LP-28 (SPAdes) (version 2) | ecosystem: Environmental > Aquatic > Marine > Oceanic | place: Pacific Ocean | collected 2009-08-22 | reverse complement strand
TTTCGTAGATTGCAGAAGGAACAATATGAATTGTTCTGTCACAAACAGCACGACTATGGTCCTGGTAATATATCCGTTGGTTCGCCACTATTAACAGAAGAGGATATTAAGTTATCACTTACTGGCTTATGGTTTAGGATGAATGATAAGATACAAAGATTAAAGACTTTACTAATGAGTAACAGAACACATGCGGTTCAAGACGAACCAATGGAAGATGCTTACTTAGATGTGAGTAACTATGGTATTATGGCTACCATTGTAAAGAATGGTAAGTGGGGTAAGTAATGAGTTACAAACCTAAATATAAATTAGAGGTAGAAGAAGGATATTATGAGAATGATAATCTTTTACTTCTTTTTGCTCAAGTAATACTACATAGATTTTGGCATTTAATAAAGCACGGAAAGTGGACAGATTAATGAAACGAATAAGTTATAGTCAGTATTCAATGTGGGCTCAATGTCCTTACAGATGGAAGTTAGCATATGTAGAAGGTAAGCGTGAATTTACAGAATCGATACATACGCTCTTTGGAACATCAATGCACGAAGTGATACAAACATTTCTAACTGTGATGTATGAGGACACAGCAAAAGCTGCTGAAGCATTACCATTACCTGAGATGTTAAGAATCAGAATGAAGCGTAATTATGAAAACGCTTTGGAAAAGAATGGTGGAGTTGAGTTCTGTACACAAGCTGATATGGTAGAGTTTTATGAACACGGACTATTGATATTAGACTTTCTTAAAAAGAAGAGAGCTCAATACTTCAGTAAGAAAGGCTACGAACTTATCGGTATAGAAGTTCCACTTGACTTTGATTTACCCAATGGTATTAAGTTTATAGGTTATTTGGATGTGGTTATAAGAGATACAGTCAGAGATGTAATTAAGATATATGATATTAAGACATCTACTATGGGTTGGAACAAATGGCAGAAGGCTGATAAACTAAAGAGTGACCAGCTATTACTATACAAACAATTCTACTCAAAACAATTCAATCATCCGTTAGATAAGATAGAGGTTGAATACTTTATTGTGAAGAGAAAGTTGTATGAGAACTTAGACTTTCCACAGAAGAGAGTTCAGAAGTTTGTGCCTGCTAATGGTAAACCATCAATCAATCAAGTAACTAAACGATTGAACGAGTTTATGGAAGAATGTTTTGATTCTGAGGGAGAATACAACACCGAACATACTTATAGTAAACAGGCATCTAAAAAGAATTGCAGGTATTGTGATTTTAATCAAACAGAATTTTGTGACGCAGGAGTAAAGTGATGAGTATGATGAAAATTAATCTAAGGATGAATCTAGCTCACTTTCTAAATAAACCCTTTGAAGAGAAGGTAATAGAAAAATTAGAACTAGCCCATAAAGATAATATTAAATTTTATTTAAAATTGTGGTATAAAGATGGCGCACTGAAGCCAAAGGATTTAAAACAATTTTTAATAAAGTATGAATCAAGGTTACATTTCAAAACTAATATAAATGTAGGAGACACATTAAAGACTAATGATTTTATTTGGTACGATTTATCAAATATACCTGATTATAGGGGTGATAGGATTAGATTTCAGTATATTTATATTAAAGAGGAAAACATTTTAAAGGGATTAGATGAGTTTCACAAGTGTGCTAAATTCTGCTCATCTGATAAACCAGTAAAAAGACAAAAGAGGAATGACTATGAGAGTAGCGATAGTAGGAAGTAGACAATACACAAACAAAAGAAAAATTCAGGAGTTTGTGTTTAAGTTGAAACAGAAATATGGTGAAGGATTAGAAGTAGTTAGTGGTGGACAAAAAGATGGCGCAGATGGATACGCTAAAAAGTATGCTTTAGAGTTTGAAGTAGATTATTCGGAGTTCCCACCAGCACACTATAGTCATAATATGCATTGTGTACTGCCAAAATTCAGATATGGTAAGGCTTTTTACAAAAGTAATTATCATAAAAGAAATGCACAGATAGCTGAACATTGTGATGTGATGGTGGCTTTTTTACCAAAAGGTATTGTGTCGAAGGGTACAGAGAGTGCTTTAAATGAGGCTAAAGAAAAACAAAAAAAATATGTAATAATAAATTAATTTTATATACTTATATACATATATACGGAGGAAATGTTATGTTGAAATTAACATCCGTGAAGTTATTAGATAATCTTTATAAGAAATTTAAGATAAGTAATTTAGATGATAGCTTTACATTACAGAAACTAATCAATCGATCTATGGACTTGTATGTTCACAATGATGATTTTAGAAAGCAAATAAATGAGTGGGAAAACCTCAAACCAAGTGGGAGTGCATTATGAATGAAAAATTAGAAAAAGCATTAAATCAAATAGTCAATCTTTTAAGTCAGATGAATGAAAGATTGACAAATATAGAAAATGCTGTTAAAAAAGACAAAAAGAAGCTGTTAAAAGATTAAATAAAAAGAGGTTATATGCAAAATAAAAAGAAGATACTACTTCTTTCAGATGATTTAAGAATGTCATCGGGAGTTGGTACAATGTCTCGTGAGTTTGTTTTGGGAACATTAGAACATTACCAATGGGTTCAGATAGGCGGTGCTATAAAACATCCTGATGAAGGTAAGATTATAGATATGAATGAAACCTGTAGAAAAGAAACAGGCATTGAAGATGCTTATCTAAAAATATATCCTGTTAGTGGGTATGGTAATGGTGATTTACTAAAGCAAGTTTTAGATATGGAGACTAAAGATGGTGAAGGAATCGATGCTATACTTCATTATACAGACCCTAGATTTTGGGGATGGTTGTACAATATGGAGCATGAGATAAGACAAAATATTCCAATATTCTATTATAACATATGGGATGACTTACCTTATCCAAGATGGAACGAACCATTCTATGAGTCTTGTGATTTGATTATGAACATATCTAAACAAACAGTTAATATTGTAGATAAGGTTTGTCAGAAGAAACCAAGAACAGATTGGGATAATACTTACTTACCTCATGGAATTAATGAGAAGAACTTTTATCCTGTAGATGAATTAAATGTTAAAGAATATGGTGATTTATTAAATTTCAAACGCAATGTTACTGATAATAAAGAATACGATTTTGTAATATTTTGGAATAATAGAAATATCAGAAGAAAATTGCCTGGCGATGTTGTACTATCTTACAAAATGTTTTGTGATACTTTGACTAAAGAACAATCTGAGAAATGTGCATTGATAATGCACACTCAACCTCGTGATGAGAATGGTACAGACTTACCTGCATTAGTTGAAGAACTTTGTCCAGATTATGATGTCATATTTTCACATAAAAAACTAAGTGATAAAGAGTTGTGTTACTTATATAACATAGCTGATGTTACAATGAATATGGCTTCCAATGAAGGATTCGGTTTAGGAACTTGTGAGGCTCTAATGTGTGGAACACCAATATCAGTTAATGTCACAGGTGGTTTACAAGACCAAGCTGGTTTTAAGTATAAAGATAAGTTTATAACCTATAAAGATTATAGTTGGATTGAGTCTTTGCATGATGATAAGAAATGGAAAGACAATGATGATTTGACTTGGGGTGAATGGTGTAAACCAGTGTGGCCATCTAATAGAAGTTTGCAGGGTTCAATACCTACACCATACATCTATGATGACAGGCCTCGTGCTGATGACTTTGCTGATGCTCTAAAAGAATGGTATGATATGGGAGCAGAGGAAAGAAAGAGATGTGGTAAGTTGGGTCACGAATTTGTTATGAGTGATGATGCTATGATGTCAGCAACTGCTATGTCCAATTTATTCATAGAACATATGGATACAGCATTTGAGAAGTGGACACCTCGTAAACGATTTACAATTTTTGAAGGATAGGAGTTAGAATGAAACCATTAATGTTAATTACAGCACCTGTTGCTACTAGAAGTGGATATGGATCTCATAGTAGAGATTTATGTAGAAGTCTAATAGCTATGGATAAGTTTGAAATACACATCAACTCTATGAAATGGGGTAATTGTCCAATGAATGCATTGGATGATAAGGATCCAAATGACAAAGTAATAATAGATAGATTCATAAAAAGTCAGAATCTACAAAGACAACCTGAAATACATATTCAAATTAGTGTACCTAATGAATTTACACCAATAGCTAAATACAATATTGGTATAACTGCTGGATTAGAAAACACAGTAGTTCCAGCTGAATGGATAAAGGGTATGAATAAGATGGATTTAAATATAGTTCCATCTAAATTTACAAAGGAAGTTTTTGATAAAACTGTGTACGAACAAATTGATGAAAAGACAAAACAAAAAACTGGTGAGCTAAAAGTTCATAAACCAATCGAAGTTTTGTTTGAGGGTCTTGATACAAACATCTATAAGAAGTTAAACAAAGTTGAGGGTGAGATTAATGAGGAGATAAATAAAATTTCTGAGAAGTTTATATTTCTTTTTACTGGTCATTGGTTGCAAGGTGGTATGGGTGAAGATAGAAAAGATACTGGTATGTTAGTTAAAACTTTCTTAGAGTCTTTTAAAAACCACAAAAACCCACCAGCACTTTTAATGAAAACAAGTGGTGCTACTTTCTCTGTTATTGATAGAAATGATATTAAACAAAAGATAGAGGAAATTAAGAAAACTGTAAAGGGTAATTTACCATCCATATATTTCTTACACGGAGACTTAACTGATAAAGAGATGAACGAAATGTATAATCACCCAAAGGTAAAAGCGCATGTTAGTTTTACGCATGGTGAAGGATTTGGTCGTCCTTTATTAGAAGCTAGTATATCAGAAAAGCCTGTTATTGCTTCAGATTGGAGTGGTCATAAGGATTTTCTAAATAAAAACAATGCTGTACTTTTACCAGGTGGATTAACAAAGGTTCCAGCAGGATCGTTTCCAAAAGAAATGTTAGTTGAAAGCGCTCAATGGTTTACAGTAAATTATCAGTACGCTTCTCAGATGCTTAAAACTGTATTCAAATCAAAAAAGAACTTTACTTTTAAAGCTAAGAAGCTTGGTATGTTTAATAGAGTTAATTTTTCTTTGAGTAGTATGGATAAAAAGTTTGCCATTATATTAGACAAGCATTTACCTAAGTTTCAAGAACAAGCACAGGCAGTTAATTTAAAACTACCTAAACTAAAAAAGGTTGGAGAAAATAAACCTACAGAACCAACTAAAATGAAATTACCTAAACTAAAAAAGGTTTAATATGACACAACAAACAGAAGTAAAAACAGATTGTCCTTTATGTTCAGAAATGCACAATAATTGTTTTGTGGAATCGACAGAGATAGAAGGTGAACAATTTGATTCGTATATATGTTTTCAATGTGGTATGACATCTAATTCTTATTTGGCTTTCGATAGTGAGAAGTTAGAGGAATACACTAAAAGTCACAGTCGGTTGATGAACGATTTAAAAATCTTTGATAAAAAAAGAGGATTGGTGTGGTTTCCATCTGTAATCAATATGGGGCCAAAAGGTATAATATATCCAGAAGGTACTGTAAATGATTGGTATTGGAATTTTGCTAGTGTGATAGATGTACCCGAAGAAGAAAGAGATCAGTATGAAGGTCACGATAAAAGATTGGATATAGAAAACCCACAGAAATTCGGTCAGTTTGAATTTATGGAAGCTTGTAAAGCTATGGGGATTGTAAAAGACAATGGCTAAATTACCATATAGTTGGTCTAAAGTTAGTAGGGGTGATATTGTATCATTCGTATATCAGAACAAAGAGGGTAGGAGACTTCGTAGAACTATACTTGTATTAGAACCAAAGCTAAAAGGTTTAGTTCACGGAATACAATTAGAAGTATCTAATGTACCAACCAATACAGAAATCAAAAAGATATTAGAATCTGCTGGAACTACTGAAGTAGTTGATGCTGATAAGAAAATCTATAAAGTTAATTTAGCTGGTGGTTCTAAAAAAGTTTACACTAAATTAAAAGGGTTGATAAAAAGGCATGGTATTTACAGAACCTATACTTATGATAAAGCTAGAAAAAGTCAGGTATTTTTAGAAGATTTAAAACTACCAACTCAATTTGTTAAGGAATTAAATAAGTGAAAATTAGTTATGGTATTACAGTTCACAATGAAGCAGAAGAACTTGAAAAGTTGTTAGCAAATCTTCTTCTCGGCATTGATGAAGAAGATGAAGTGGTAATCTGTGTAGATGGGGATGATGAAAATGTAAAGGATGTAATTGAATTATACTCAATAGATAGTAGAGTCATACATTACGATAGAAAACTTAATGGTAATTTTTCAGACCAAAAAAATTCAGTTATAGAAAAGTCAAGCGGTGATTATATCTTTCATATTGATGCTGATGAATATCCAAATAAGGTATTACTACAACAATTAAAACAAATATTAGAAATGAATGATGGTGTTGATTTGATTTGGATTCCACGAGTAAATACAATTGATGGTATGAAAGAAGAACACATACAAAGATGGGGTTGGAAAGTTAGTGAAAAAGGTTGGGTAAACTATCCTGATTATCAAGCTCGTGTGTTTCGTAATGATGAAAAGATTAGATGGACACGACCACTACACGAATTTATAGATGGGTGTAAAACATATTCACATTTGCCACCACACGAAGAATTGAGTTTATATCATCCAAAAACTATTCAGAGGCAAGAAGAACAGAATGTTTGGTACAACAAAAACTTTAGCAAAGAAATGAATGTAAGGAGTGGGGTTTGACAGAAGTAATAAAACCTATATTCTTTAGAATGGTGGGTGACCAATTATATCACGCTGGTGAAGTTGATACATTAGGCTTTGAAGAAAACGAAGGTTATAGAATACCTGATGAGTACTTGCAAAAAGGTGAGTTTGTAATTATGAGAACTTGTCACGGAATAGGAGATTGGGGAATACTCTCTGCTATGCCTCGTTTATTGAAAGAGAAATATCCAAATTGTAAGGTGTTCTTACCAACTGTAAAGCTATTAGAAAAAATTTGTGGGGATATTGGAGATGAATGGGGAGCTTGGGATAATCCACTTGAAAATGCAAATAATGTATTTGTAAATAATCCTTATGTAGATGACTTTGTAGATGAAGTGGGTGTAGAAATATTCCACGATCATTACAGAGTATACAATAAAGATAATCCAAACATTCCAATGGTAGAACAAATGTTAAGATTTTGGCAGTTTGAAGAAAATGAATATATGGACTCAGCGCCAGAATTGTATTTTAGCGATGAAGAAATCAAATTAGGTGATAAGATTATTTCTGAATATGCAGGTGAAGAGTTTGGTTGTTTGTTGTTGTCAGATAGATATGATTACAGTATGGATAGACTAATGTTAGATGTTATAGATTCAAATCTTAAGCACTTCTATTGGACAGAGAAACCAATCGAACAAACTTCATTTAATTATTTAGACACGGCTTTAGATATGAGACATATGCCAGTTAGGATGCAACTTTATATTAGGTCTAAGGCTAAATATAATGTTGGTAATCAATGTGGTACTACACAATTGGTGGTTAGATATTCTGATGTCTATACTGTACAGCGACAATTTCCTATAGCTGGTAATTTTGTTAATGATGAAATATATTTAACAGATGATAAGATACGAAATTTATTAAAAGGATTGCCTGATAAGACAGAATCAAAAACTACTACAAGTTTAAAATTCAAAGCTGATTTCATAAACTTTTTTGATAAAGAAGAATACAAAGATATGAAAATATTAGAAGTAGGATCTTCTTTAGGACACAGTACAGGAATGTTAAGTTATTTATTTAAAAAAGTTATAGCTCTTGATAATCTATATGACAGACACGAACAATCAAAAAAGTTAAATAGTCATTGTGATAATATAGATTATGTTGTAATGGATGTATACAATCAATCTTGGAACTTTGAACCAATGGATATTGTATTTATAGATTGTGTTCACGACTACCCGCACGTAAGAAGTGATGTAGACAATTCTATAAATACTTTTGGTAAAGGAACTATAATTGCCTTTGATGATTATGGTTTATTTCCTGAGCTGAAACATGCGATAGATGAGTATATCAATAATAATCAATTAAAAGTTTTAAAAAAGATAGGTCAGCTAAAGGGTACATACTTCCCCACAACACAATTTAAAGTACTAAGAGATTATGAGGGTATAATATGTCAAGTAATGTAGTTTACACTTCCGTATTCGGTGGATACGATAAAATCACAGAACAAAATCCAATAGGATGGGATTGGAAATCTTTTAGTGAAGAAAATTCTATACCATTGTACGAAGATAATAATAGAAACGCAAAAAAGTTTAAAGTATTACCACATAGATATTTACAAGACTATGAGTATAGTGTTTTTATAGATGGTAATATGAGTGTTGTTGGAAACTTAGATGAGTTAATAGATAAATATCTAAAAGATTCTAATGTAGCTTTCTTTAGTCACAATAATAATGATTTAGATGCAAGAGATTGTCCTTATGCTGAAGCACAAACCATACTTGATTTAGGAGCTAAGAATATGAAACTTACACCAGAAAGAGGTATGTTGAATTATAAAGATAATCCTTATCTGATACAAAAGCAAATGACTAAGTATCATATGTTAGGTTTCCCAAAGGACAAAGGTTTGATTACTGGAATGGTTATTTTAAGAAGGCACAATGAAAAGGATTGTATAAAAACAATGGAGGATTGGTGGACAGAGATTAAGTATGGTAGTAAACGAGACCAATTAAGTTTCAATTATTGTGCTTGGAAGAATGATTTGAAGTTTAACTATATGCTTGGTGATTCGAGAGACAATGATTATTTTTTCAGAAGTACATCAGCACATATAGGAAAGAAATGAAGAATATAATTTTCATACCATATATAAAAAGAGAAAAAGATTTAACTGGTGAATCAAGTATTGGTCATTCAAACAGACATCATGGTTATGAGTATGGGATAAACTCTTGGAAAGCTTGGGCTGAAATGAATGGTCACGAAGTTTATGTTATGTCAGACTTACTTTGTGATGAATCCGAAATGTTAATAACTTGGCAAAGATGGCAGGTTCTAAATATATTAGAACACAATGACATAGAATACGACCAAGTGTTAGTTGTCGATGCTGACTCAGTAGTTCATCCTGATTGTCCTAACTTCTTTGAAATGACAGATGGTAAATTTACAAGCACATTAACTGATGGGGATTTTGAGTGGATGAACAGAGCTATAAATGGTTACTCTAAAATGTTTTGGAACAAAGAGTTTTGTATACCATCTTTTGAGTTCTTTCAAACTGGCTTTGTGATTATTAACAAAGACCACAAAGAGTTCTTTGATAAAGTATTTGAATTTTATGAAAAGAACAAACGAAAGATTCTTGACTCATACGATATACTATTAACTGGTAGTGATATAGTATTGATGAATTGTATGAGAAAAGAATTTGATTTGGATATGAAACTATTACCGAGACAATTTGGTATGATGGATATGGTTAGGAAACAATTATTTCATTGGCATCCAGATTGTTTTTGGGAAGATACTTTAACAAATCTCTATAATTCAGGTTGGGTTTATCAGTTTAATGCTATACCACCAAGTGAAATTGGAAGAGATAGGACTTATTGGATGAAACGTGTATATGAGGAGTTATATAAATGAGAGTGCTTTTAACTGGATGTGAAGGATTTATTGGTAAACGTATAAATGATACTCTAATGAAACATTCTGATGTCATTAGCGTAGTTGGTATAGAGAAAGACTATATGAACCATTCAGGTTGGGAGACAGCATTGTTTAAAGCTGTTTCTTTATGTGATGTGGTACTACACGTCGGTGCTATATCAGATACTATGTTGAAAGATCCAAATGAAATGATGAAATATAATTATGAGTTTAGTAAACAACTATTTGATATTGCACAAATCAATGATAAGCCGGTTATTTACTCATCATCAGCAGCTAACACAGGTGACAATGGATTGCCATCTAATATCTATGGGTGGTCTAAATATGTTACTGAACAATATGGAATAGCTAAGAATGATTTTAAATTTATAGGACTAAGATACTTTAATGTTTACGGGCCTGGTGAGTCACATAAAGGCAAGATGGCTTCCGTTGCCCATCAAGCTCATCTAAGAGGAGAGTTCAAATTATTTGATGGTAAGCCACAAAGAGATTTTGTTTATATAGATGATGTCGTTGATGCCACAATATATCCAATCTTCAATGATGTAGCTAGAGGAGTGTACGAAGTTGGTAGTGGAGAAGCCCGTTCTTTTGAGGATGTTTTAGAGTTAATGGATATACCATTTGAATATTGGCACAAAAACAATACACCAAAAGGCTATCAGTTCTACACAAAGTCATCTGAAATCAAATTTATGAGTGGGTGGAAACCAAAATACAATTTGGAAAAGGGGATAAAAAAATACAAAGAATATCTCAATGAAAGCATGTAGACATTTCAAAGGAGATAGGCCTTGTAAATACTATTGGATAGATAGGTCTTGGAATTGTTTTGAATGTGAACACCATAATCCATATTCTGAAAGAATACTATTAATAAAGTTAGATGCTTTAGGTGATGTAGTTAGATCAACTGCTCTAGCAGAGGGAATCAAAAAGAAGTATCCTAATTGCCAGCTGAGTTGGTTGACTGTAAAAGATGCTGTATATTTTGTAGAGTCAAATCCATTCGTAGATAGAACATTAGAATACAATACAGAAAATGTAAGACGATTACAATTTGAAAAATTCGATACTATTATAAATTTAGACAAAGACCCAAAGGCTACATCGATGATGATGTCTTTTAATTCAGAAGATAAAAGAGGTTATGGATTGAGTTCTGAGGGGCATGTTGTACCCTTAAATGATGGTAGTAAATACCACTATAACATTTGTTTAGATAATTATGGTGGGAAAACTAAGAATCAAAAGAGCTATCAACAATTAATATTTGAAGTAGCTGGTTTAGATTATGATAATGAGAAACCATTTTTTGAGTTGGATTCGGAAAGGTTTAAAAACTTTAGGGAATCATTTCTGTATATTGAAGATTTAATAATATTAAACACTGGTTGTGGACCTGTATACCCACATAAGAAATGGACTTATGATGGATACAATAAACTCATAAAACGTTTATCAAAAGATAGTGAGTGTGTTGTTCTACTCTGTGGTTCAAAGTCTGAAGTTGAATTAAATAAAAAATTATATGACGAAAATAAATCGGACAGTTTGATAAACCTAACAGATAATTATTCAATAGAAGAGTTTAGTTATTTGATTAAAATGGCAAATGTTATAGTCACAGGCGATACAGTTGCTTTGCATATCGCTATCTCATTAGGTACAAAAATAGTTAGTTTTTTTGGTCCGACACCACATCAAGAAGTTAATCTTTTTGGGTTGGGTATAAAACTATTTAGAGAGGAGTTAGATTGTTTGAATTGTTACGATCAGTTTCCGTGTCCATATGATGGTAAGTGTATGAGTTTAATATCAGATAAAGATGTATATAAATCTATAAGAAAAGTTTTATTAGGAGGAACATATTGAGTTTAGATATAATTTTCGCAGAGTTTGGTGATAGAGATAAAGCTAATCAAAAATGGGAAAATCCAATCGGTAGATTAGATCCAACATATGAAGGAGTTAAGGAGTATTTTCCTGAAGCTAATATAATTTGTTACAGTGATGATAAATCTATTGGAGATGACTATGATATAGAAGTCAGATATGTAGATCCTGAATCAACGCCGTTTGATAAGAATTATAAAGAGGGTAGTGGTAAATTAAAGTGGGGCTATCATTGTTGTGACTATTATCAGATAAAAGGTTTGCTTGAATCTACTGCAGATGTTGCTATAGCTATGGATTCAGATTTGATGTTTGTTTCGGATGAAGTCAGAACTTTAGTACCAATAATAAAAAAGTTTGGTATTTGCTGTCCACAAAATGAGAGACAAATGGTAAAGGTTGATGGTTTATATACACGTGGTAATGATGGAGATTATCATATAGGAGAAGATGAAAGCGGTGGAAACATATTGACATACGATTTATGGTGGACAGGCTTCCTCACAGAAGATAATAGAGGTAGGGCTTATCTAAGTGAGTTTCTTAGATTGATGAAAGAGAATCCAAAGAGGGGCCCTTTACAATTGAGTAGAGCAGCTTGGAATACAGGAGTATATCCGTATCCAATGCCAAAACAATTCGGAGTTGGTAGTGGACACATAGGCTGTGGAAATGAAATAATATTACACGTTGGTCACGAAAATGTTCAAGACCACTATTTAGAAAGGAGAATATAGTGAAGATATATAATATACTGATGGACACAGTTCCAAGACACGGAAAGATTAAAGATGCTTTTGAAAGAAAGGGAATAACTTTTTCAGACCATATAACTTGTAGCTCTACTGTTCCAACTCTCATAACTATGTTTAGCGGTAAGACACCAACAGAAATGTTTGGAATAGGTGGCGTTGGTCATTCACATTCGTATGGTAGATTTGTTGAAGATAAAGAGAAGTGGAATGAGGAAATGATATTTCACAATTTTACTAAATCACCTCAAAATATCACTGGATTAAATTGGACTACGCATATACATTCAATGCCATTGACTAGAGGAGATGGCGGTAAAGGTGATTATGGTTCAACTAGCTTTAAACTTTTACCTGATGATATATGTGGTAGAACAGATAATATGAAATTCTATGAATATAATGTAGGTGGGGATGAATCAAATTTTATAAAAAAGATGCAGGACATGACAGGTAATCATTTTATAGTTTTAAAATTTAATCACTACCACGATTCTTCTAGAGGAACTAAGCTAAATTACAATGGTAAAAGTATGGAATCTAATCCTGAAAACATAGTAGATATGTATGTTGATATGATAGATAATATGGATTTTGACGAACCTGATTCTTTATTTTGGATATACGCAGATCATGGAGAACCACATAATGTTGGGTTGATGATGCCACCACCTGATTCTTGGTTGGCTTGGTGTGGTATTAAAGATAATATTACAAATAAGAAGATAGATAAAAAGATAATAGGATGTGATGATTTTAAAAATACAGTTTTAAATAGAATATATAATAAGAATTTGCCAAATGATATTTTAGAAGATGTGGATATGAACAGAATTTATGTTCGTGAGGACGGGAGAAGTGCTGTGAATCCTAACTTTGCTTCTACAGTATCTGCTATAAAGGCTTTAGATGAAAATCGTTATATACAATATGTATGTCATTCACCACAAGCTGCAAATAAGAGACACTTTCATAATATAATGGAAAGAACTATTATCTATAATAAAACCGAAAACACAATTGATGCACCAAATGTAATTGAATCTGAAATTGGTGAACAATTGAAACAACATCTTATAGATGGGCCTTGGGAATGGTATTTTAGAGAAACGGCTAAGGAGAAAGCGCATGGTAGAGAGAATACTTGGCTTGAAAAACACTAAAGTTTACGTTGGAATGTGTGCTGATTTAATTCATCACGGACATCTCAATATAATAAAAGAAGCCAAAAAATATGGAGAGGTTATAGTTGGATTACTTACTGATTCAGCCATAGCTAGTTATAAAAGACTACCTGCTTTAAGTTACGAAGAAAGAAAAATAGTTGTAGAGAATATAGTCGGAGTTAGTAAAGTTATACCACAAGAAACATTAGATTATATACCTAACATAGAAGAACTAAAACCAAATTATGTGGTACACGGAGATGATTGGAAAGAGGGAGTTCAGAAGCAAGTTAGGCAGGGTGTAATCGATAAGTTAAATGAGTGGGGTGGTGAAGTAATTGATGTTCCCTATACAAAAGGAGTATCATCTACTGAATTACACAATCACTTAAAGGATATAGGAACTACACCTGATGTTAGGCGAAAGATGTTGAAGAGGTTGTTAGAATCTAAACCAATAGTCAAAGTTTTAGAAGCTCATAATGGTTTGACTGGCTTGATTGTGGAAAAGACGAAGGTAGGAAACGATGAGTTCGATGCTATGTGGTTAAGTAGTCTAACTCATTCAGCATCAAAGGGTAAGCCGGATAATCAGTATGTGGATATAACCACAGTTAGCCAAACTCTAAGTGAGATATTTGATGTTACAACAAAGCCAATGATTGTTGATTTAGATAATGGTGGTATGATTGAACACTTTAAATTTACAGTAAGGACTTTGGAAAGAATGGGTGTATCTGCTGTAATAATTGAAGATAAGATTGGTTCTAAAAGAAACTCTCTTTTCAAAGACACTTCTAATCAGACACAAGATAATCCGAATGAGTTTGGAGAAAAAATATCAGAGGGTAAAAAGTCTTTAGTAACAAAAGAATTTATGATTATAGCTAGGATAGAAAGTTTTATATTAGATAAGGGTGTTGATGATGCTATCTACAGAGCAAGCATTTATATCGGTAATGGTGCTGATGGTATTATGATTCATAGTAAGAGTGAAAACACCAATGAAATATTATCTTTCTGTAAACGTTATAAAAAGTTTAAGAAAAAAGTTCCTTTGGTAGTTGTACCATCTACTTATAATAGAGTAGTAGAAGAAGAATTAATTGATATTGGAGTAGATGTAGTTATTTATGCTAATCATTTATTAAGAAGTTCTTATCCAGCGATGATTAATACTGCTAAATCTATTTTAGAAAACAAAAGGTCTTATGAGGCTAGTAAAAGTTGTTTACCAATAAAAGAAGTTTTGGAGTTAATACCAAATGATTACACTTAAAGAAGTTGTAGATGATGGCTATGGTTTCTTCACAGGAGTACCTGATAGCGGATTAAAATCATTCATCAAAGAAATACAGAAATCAGAATTTGAACACATACCCGCAACCAATGAAGGACAAGCAATTGGAATCGCAGTTGGTGCTGAGTTGGCTGGTATGAAAAGTTGTGTTTATTTACAAAACTCAGGACTTGGCAATTGTATAAACGCTTTGACAAGTCTTTGTATACCACATAATATACTTCCATTGTTAGTGATAGGACACAGACATACTTTACCACAACACAAAGTAATGGGCGAAGTGGACAAACAAATGTTAGACTTAATCGGTTATTCTAATTATATAATAGTAGAAGGGGATAATAATGTCAAGTAGAAAAAAGGCTATAGAATTTATATTTGATAGACACCCTGATGCTATCTTTGTAACCAATACAGGTTATATATCCAGAGCAGTTTATGATATGTACCCAAAGAATAAGAACATATTCTATATGCAAGGTAGTATGGGATTGGCTCCGTGTATCGGAATGGGTATGGCTCTAAACACATACAAAGAAGTTGTAGTTTTAAGTGGGGATGCTGCTTTGCTAATGCATTTAGGAATAACTCATACTATAGCTGATAGGGAATTGGGTAATCTTTTTGTGTATGTTTTAGATAATCATTGTCACGAATCAGTTGGTGAGTTTACTAGCTCTCAATTAGAAGATACTTATTTAGGGATTGATGACATAATTAAAATTAGTAGAGATGGAAAGAAAGGTAGAGTTAAATTAGATTGCAAAAAGAATACTAAACAAATAAAGAGGTTACTTAGTGAGAGGATTTAAAGGTACATTATTAGTATGTTCAAAATCTACTAAAGATTTTATGAGTGGTTTTGATAAGGTTAGAGTTGTTAATGGGGCTCCCGATATTAGTATTTTAGATGAAGTTGGGTCTTATGAAAAAGTTACAGCAATCGGCGGTGGTGCTGTAATAGATACAGCAAAGATATTGGCTAAGAATCCTATAATATCGTATCCAACTACAGCAGCTGGTTCTACAGAAACTTCTTGGTCTGTTTATTGGGATGGTAAAAAGAAATGTAGTATAAAAAGACACAAACCAAGAGATGTTATTATAAACTCAGAGTTCTTAAATATACCATATACTGTAAAGGCTGAGACTACATTTGATGTAGTGAGTCATTGTTTGGATAGTTTAAATTCAAAGAAAGCTACAAAAGAGAGTATAGATTATTGTAACAGAGCTTTAAAAATATTGAGAAATGCTGGTGAAGGTAATGTTGATTTGATAAGAGCTGGTCGAGAAGCAGGAAAGGCTATAGAAATTGCTGGTACTAATTTATTACATTCTCTGTCTTACCCACTAACAGGTTATTATAATATGTCGCATGGTTTGAGTCTTGGTTATTTCTTACCAAAGATTTCAAAGTTTATGTTGGCTAGTGGGTATTCAAATTATACATCTGATACTTTTTATGATGTGGATGATATTATAGATCCATTTGTAAACTTTACGATTGACTTTGAAATTGATTTAGAAATGGTAGTTGATGAAGCATTAAAATATAATAAGATTTATGAAAGTGAGATATTTATTGATAGAAAAATATTATTGGAGGTTTTAAAATGAGTAGTTTGACAGAGATAGCTGCTAAATATAGTTGTGACAAATATGATTTAGGTTATTTAAAACATTATGAGGATAAATTTGAATCCATCAGAAATGATGTTACTAAGATATTAGAGATAGGTTTAAATACAGGCGGCTCACATTTAATGTGGATGGAGTATTTTCCAAACGCTGTGGTTTATGCTATTGATAGTAGAATACTTTATGAAGTGTTTGTTAGAAATAAACGAACTGGTGGAAGATTGGAGATGGTTAGCGGATGGGATGAAAGAGATGTAGACAGATTAGTTGTATTTGAAGGTGACCAATCCAGCGATGAAGATTTAAATGAATTTTGTAGTCAATATGGTGGAGAATTTGATATTATTATCGATGACGGTGGACACTCAATGAGACAACAACAAACATCTCTTAGAGCTTTATATAATCAATTAAAGTCAAATGGAATTTATGTAATAGAAGATTTACATACTGGTAGTAATCAATGGGCAACAATGTATGACAGCGTAATGATTGAAGAGGGTGATACTATAACAA
>Ga0209535_1001323_pt1 | contig 16978 bp, 27 predicted proteins | sample LinPmetageLP28_FD_184041 | JGI IMG/M metagenome (GOLD analysis project Ga0209535, IMG submission 184041) | Marine viral communities from the Pacific Ocean - LP-28 (SPAdes) (version 2) | ecosystem: Environmental > Aquatic > Marine > Oceanic | place: Pacific Ocean | collected 2009-08-22 | reverse complement strand
AGTGCTTGCCATAGATCTTGCTAACGCTTTTGTATATCTAGACGCAAGTCTGTCATACAAGTTATCTTCGATAGCTTCTTCTGTGATTGCAAACGCTAAAGCGATTGTTTCGTTTGTGTAACGAGCCGTGAAAGTTTCTTGCGCATCGTCGAATGATACACCTTGACCTTCAGGTTTTACTGCTGCATTTCCGAAACCACTTAACATTACTTCTTCTTCAAAAGCTCTGTCAGATGATTCTGTGTCGAAAATTTCAGCTGCCTCGTTAGCATACTGTTTGTACTCAAGTCCGAATAGTGCATTCAAACCTGGTTCTAGTTCTTTAACTAGCTGTGCTCGTGATATTGCCATGTTTTTATCTCCTATTCAGATTAGTTGTAAGCATGCGATGCTGGGTTAATAACTACAACAACATCACTGCCATCAGCAGTGTAGTCGTTTTGGCCAGAAACATTTGCACCTCTAACAAGAGTAAACATTGCATTCGCCGAAGTGTTTGCAATAACTAATCTCTCATCAGACATACCGTCTCTACCAGTAGCCCCATTGTCGCCTGTGTTATAAAAAAGACCAACGTCATTTTGTTGCCACGCAGTCCCACCTACTCTTATATTGAATTCCTGTAGAGGATTATCCATTACAAAAGCTGTTCCATCGCTAGAACCAGTGTTGTAGTCAACACCGAAGTTAGAACCTGAAGCAATTGAGTTAGCCCAAGTTGGTTTTTTGGTTCCAGAATCCACGTAGAAACCACCGTTGAATACACCTACTAGTAAAGTACTAGAAGCAGTGTTATTCGCCCAGTCGGCTCCGCCCGGTTTTCCGTCGTCCATTGTATCATATGTAGAGTCCATCAAATAACCTTTTTCAGCTGCCTGTGTACCAACGTTAAGTTGTACAGGGTCCCCTTTGAAGATTGTATTGAAAGCGGCTCCATCATAGTCGTGTAGCTTGTATTCGGATTGACCAGAAGTTGCAGGTGTTGAACCCACAGTCATTACTGCTCTACATCCGTATCCAGCTGTATTACTATTCGCCATAGTTTTTCCTTTTCTTAAGTGAACCTGTCCCGAAGGACTTCCAGTTCGGTTAATGAAATTTTGTTGGACTTAGAAATTGTTAAAAGAACTATTTCTTTGTACCACCAAAAGTTACACGAGTTTGCCTTTCACTATTGATTGGCATACTTGGGTGCTGATCCTTAAGAACGTCGTTGTCTACTGCTTCATCTCGATCTTTTGTTTGCTTATTATAATAAGCTTCACGAGCAAGCGCGATATCTTCCGGTATCCTAGCCAGCACTAGGCCTCCTTGTCCTATAACACCAGCATATTTTCCTGTTGTCATAGATGCATAATTTGTTTCCGGGTATTCATCAGCTCTGACAAATTCCCATCCCTCTCTCTGTTTTGCAGATGCATTTTTTGTATCATCAAAACCTAAAGTTTCTACTCTAATCCATCTATGTCTGAACCCAGTGGGTGCAGGGGGTGAATCAAGGGCTGAGGGTGGAGTCCAAGTTGTAGGTTTTTTAACCTTATCTCTTGTTTGACTCGCACGAGAAGTTTTTATATTTTCATTTTCCATATGCTTATGCTCCTTCCGTGATGTTTAATTGTTTCGCATACTCTTCGAGTGGCACGCCTATTCTTTTAGCAATTGCTACTTGTGAAGGCGAGAGTTTCACAATTTTTCTGCGTCCTGTTGAGGCCGAACGTTTAGCCGAAGCTACATTTTGAGCAGGTTTTGCTCTTTTTGTAGTGTTGTCCTCTATCTTATCAAATTTATGCGGGAATTCAAGTCTTATTCTTGTATCTACTTCCTCATAATATTCGTCTGATTTAGGATCAAATCCTTCTTGTTCTACAAGCTTTTTATGTATATCAAAAGCTGTGTAAGTCATTGCAGTATCATTACCAAACCAACCATTTTTAGCTGCCCAGACTTCTGCTTTAGGATCAGATTGTGGTGTTTGTCGTTGAGGGGTAACATTAATTTCTTTTTCTTGAGGTACCTCCACATTATTAACTTTCATAGAATTCAATCTTGCATTTTCTACAGTTAAATTAGCTAACTGTTCTTGTGCTGCAATTTGTGCTTCTACATTTTGAGATTCAATAGCGTTTTTAAGAGCTAACTTAGCTGCTGCTAAACTAGTCTTAACTCTACTTTCAAACTCTGATACATAAGATTTATCTAATTTAGATAATCTTGTTTCTGCTTTATTTTTTTGTTGAGTAACTGATTGAGCATATTGAACAGCTTCTTCTCGCTGTCTTTCTGCTTCTCTCATTTTACGAGTTAATTTAGCAATACGTTTTTGAACGCCTTCACTATATTCTTTTAACTCATCTTTTTCTTCAGGTTTTTTCTCGTCTAATTTTTTTTCTTCGAGTTTTACCTTTTTCTCATTTTCATACGTTTTATCTTCTGGAGTTGTTTCTTCAACAACTATCTCTTCTTTAACTTCCTCTTGTTTGACCGTTTCGCCTTTTTCATCTAAATTAATTTCTGCTCCTTCTTTTTCTCCAACATCAATTAATTCTTCGGATGCTCTTATATCTTCTGGCATAGTTTCTCCTATGTTGTTAAATTAAATGCAGAACTGCTTCAGGATCTTTAATGGTCCCTAACACTTCGTCATCATTAAGTATTCTCACTTCTCCACCTTCAATTGGTAATCGTGAGCCCGCATAGCGAGCAAAAATTACCCAATCTCCTAATTTGCACCAAGGTTGACCAAATTTATCTTTATCCTTGTATGCTAAATCTCCCATCTTTAAAACATAACCACAAGTTGTAGCTATTCTTGCTTTATCTAAAGATTCTTGGGAAAATATAATTCCACCTGCTGATTTACTTTTGGGAGTAAAAGGTAAAACTAAAATTCTATATCCAGACGGTTCTGGTAATTCGTCAACTGTATCTCCAATATTATCAGGAGATAATGGTTCTGGTTCTGGAGGTAAATTTTTTTTCTCTTCTTCGTATTTGTCTTGAAGCCCTAATTTAATTTTTGGTGCTTCCTTTGCCTTCTCCAATGTCGATAACGTTTCCTTGCTCATCTTTTTGCTCCTTCGGTTTTAGCAGGTTAGAGATATCCTGTAATGTTAATTGTATAGAATGTGCTTGTCCTATTAAATACTTATATTTTTCCATATTGTCAACCCCTCCTGCCAAAATAGAATCTCCGATACGCTGTAGTCTTTCTTTTAACGATTTTTGTGTTTGAACTATTAATTGTATATCATCCATTATTTTCTCTTCTTCCTTTTCTTTTTTTTAGGTTTACTTCCGTATTTATCAGTCCATTCTTTAGCAAGTTTAGGTTTATTTTTAAATAAATACCTTCTTTGTTTTTCAGATTTAAACGGCATTATTTCTCCTCTTTTGTTTCAGGCTCTTCCTTAAAATCTTCTAATGCGGATAATTTTTCTTCTGCATCAGAAATTTTTTGTAGTTGCTTGTCGACTTCTTCAATATGTTGAGGATGTTCCCCAATACCTACTGAATTTTCTAAATAAATATTAATAATAGTATGCGCTTCTGCGATAACTGCTTCATATCTTGCTTCGAGGGCACATAAGATAGAATTACGCATTAGCAATTCCACTTTCTTAAAGATTTAGATAATCTATCATCACCTGTGTTATTACTAGCTTTTTGTCTTTTACGCATCCCGGTCATCCTCGCGCAGAAACTCTTTCTACGGTTAGCGGCCTTAGATCCTTTTTTTAATTTTGATGGTTTAGTGGTTACAGCAGTTTTTAATTTTGATCCTGGATTAGCTGCTCTATAAGATGCAACACCTTTTTTATTTAATCCACCTGATTCAGACTTACCTTCTTTTCGAGTCCAAGCCGGAGAACCTCCATTTTTTAAATAAGCCCTTCCCTGTCCTCGTAATGCAATCATTATTTTTTAGCAGTCTTAGCTGCTCTTTTAAATTGTTTAGCTGTGGGAGCACCTTTACTACCTACTTTTCTCATTTTTTCTTTTGAACCAGCTTTAATTCTTTTTCTTTTAGCGTGTATATTTGCGTATAGGCCACGTTTAGCCATTTACTGTCTTTCCACAGTCTTCACATGTAAAGACTGTTTGAGATTTTTTTTTTTTATTAACACATTCACATCTTTTACCAAAGAGTTTATCTATTAATTTTTTCCACAATTTTTTCATTATGCTTTTTTAAAACCTTTCAATGTTTTAGCTAATCTTGCACGTTGACCTAACTTGCCACCTTTTTTAGCTGCTGCATTTAATTTTTTAGCAGGAATCTTTTCACCTTTTTTAATACCTAAAGATTTTCTTAAAGATCCTGGTTTTTTAATAGCTTTTTGTATCCACTTACTTGCCATTAGCTTTTCATTGCTTTGCCGAAACCATGAGTCGCAACTCCGCAACCTTTAATTTTTCCACCGTGTCCGTAACCTTTAACTTTACCACCTTTGTTATATCCTTCTTTAATTTCACCAATAACTCTTTTTTTTTCAGCTCTTCTATTTGAATTCATTTTTTCAGAATCAATTCTACCAAGTTCTTCTAGGTTATTCATTTTGCCTGTGTTTGCCATTATTTATCCATTGTTCCAACAGCAGAATAAGCTCTGTTACCAGATGCTTTTTCCATGCCTTTTGATTCATCTCTTCTAGCTTTAAAGCTTTGAGATTTTTTTCCGTTTCTTGCTCCTAATGATTCATCAAGTCTATCGTTGTAGCCTTGTTTTTTAGAACTACCACTTGATCCATAAGGAAATCTTACATTTGATCTTATTCCGTTTTGTCTCATTTTTTTCCTCCGTTTTTAAATATTTGTGTTCCCTTTATACCAAAAATACTACCTACTACAAGGATCCACAAAGTCGAAAACCATGTAGGTAGCGTTGCAAAGTGTTCAAAGAAAATTTTTACTTTTTCCATGGCCACCGGACTATCACTAAACACACCCCAAGCTAGCACAATTATCGGGGCCGATAAAATCACCAAAACGAATTCGTCTTTGTAGTCGTTTTGACGGGCTTCTAACAATTTACCTTGGTATTGTTCTTCGCCACGTGCTTGTCTTTCTGCATGAAGTAATTGTGCATCAGACATTGCAACTTTTGCTCTTTGTCTGTTAGAATAAATTTTACTTCCAGCAGAAACGGCTAATTTAATTGCCGAGAACCACATTTAGTACCACTTAGCTTTAACTGGTTTTTTATCGGCTCTCATCGCTTTCGTTCCTCTAACTGTAACAGTTTGAGTTTCGAAAGGATCAGTAGCTTCGATCGTTTTTCCACCAGTTTGATAACCATCTTTCCCAACGCCAAGTTCTTTTTCAATCTTAACGTCTTTGTTCATGAAAGTTGATCCTCTTTGCCAATCTTTGTCCATAGTTTTCTCCTTAGTTGTTAATATACTTAATTTTTTTTAAAATTTCTACCGAAATCGTGTCTTTTACTTTCATCAGCCATCGTTTGCTTAGTTAATGACACTCCTGCACGTAATCCAGCTAAATCTTCGTTTTGTTCTAGCTTTTCGTCGTGTTGTTGGTCGTCCATTAGCGCTTTCATAGTATCTAAATCAAGTCTTGCTTCATTGTTAACTGTTTTTTCTTGATCTGATTTAGCTTTTAAGTCTAATTCTCTTGATTTTAGTTTAAGTAATGGATCTCCACCTACTTCAGAGCTAATTTTATCTTCTTCTTTAGCATAATCAGCTGTCATTTCAGCAATTAAAATTGCTTTTCTAGCTTCCATCATAGAAGTAAGTTGTTTAACTCTTTGTTGCATTTGCATTGCTTGTGGATTTTGTTGCATACCTTGCATTGCTTGTGGATTTTGCATCATTGGTGCTAATTGTTGTTGAATCATTTGTAATTCTTTTAATTCTTCAACATATTCTAATTGAATTTGTTCTTGAGCCATTAAAGAAATATGTTCTAATATATTTTTTTGTAAAGCCATCATTGCTGATGGATTATTTTGCACCATAGAGATAGACATAAAACTTAAATGCGCATCGATGTGGGCTTTGTGATCTTGTCCTGGATAGGCTTGAAAAGGTTTTCCGCTAATGGCCATAATATGTTCTAAACTAGGATCCATAGGTTGAGGTGGAGCAGGTGGAGGTAAAATCGCACTTATATTTTTAACACCAATAGCATCATACATGGATCGGTAAGCTTGATAGATATTATGAATTTTAGGATTAGATTGCGCTAATTGTAATTGAGTTTGCGCCATAGAAATTCTTTGTGTTTGCGAAAAAATATTAGGATCAGCTACAGGTAAAATATCTACTTTATCATCAAAGTCTTGTACTTTAATTTCTCTTTTTGCACCAGGTACATCATAAGGATAAACAGGAGGTAAGTATGTTTTAAATACTTGTGCTAATAATTTAAATTCGTTTTTAAGACCTACGTATAATCTTTTGTGGATCGCTGACATTACTCTTGAACCACGTTCTAATAAAGCAACCGTTGTTCCTACAGCTGCTGCTTGATTCATATCACCCACTTGTGCATCAGCAATAGAGGCAAATCTTTGTGCTCCTGACACTACCACACCCATTAATTGTAATAAGGTTTGATCAGGTCCTTTAAAAGGTAATTGCATAAACTGATCTTGAATATTTCCACCCGGAACGTCGACATCTCTAAATTCTCCAGGTTGTAAAGGCTGCGCGTCATCTCTCATTCTTACTCCCCGTGTTTTAAATCCTGCGGGTAAGTTAGCTAAAGTTCCTGCATCCAGTAATTGTCTTAAAGCAATGGTAGCCGTTCTAGATAAGCCACCAATCATATGAATTAAACCTAAACCATAAAAACCTAATCCTGGTAAAAATTTAAAGTGAACAAAATAATCTTTTTTATTTTTTAATGGATCTTGTTCTCCATAATTTCTTCTGATAGATAAAATTTTACCTGTGCCTTCATCAATAGTTATGATGTAAGGTAATCTAATTCCAGTGGGTTCATCATCTTCAGGATTAACATCTTCATGTCCTTCTAAATCAACGTTCACATGCATCTCTAAAATAGTATACATATCTTCCGTACCATTTTGTTGTATGCCTTCTAATTCTAATTCTTTTTGTTTTAATTCACTTTGTTGTAAAGGCGGTTCTCCCAAATCAATGTCTTTATAAAAGCCATTGATTTGTTGTTTACGTAAATCATTTTGTGACACACGTATAACATGGATTACAGCTTCCGCATCTTCTAATGAGGTAGCAGAGTACGGAACCACTAAATCTTCAGCGGGTATAAATTTGGATACGGCTCTTCCTAAAAGATCGTCATAATAAACTTTCTTAAAAGTAGAGCCGCTTAGGGGTAAATAGAAAAGCATTTGATCAAACTCTGGTTCATATTCTTTCATCTGATCCATAATTTGATAATTCATAAAATTTTTAACACGTTTAGATTGTTCTTCTTTAGCGACACTAGGATCGCCCATAATTTGAGTTCTTACCGGACCGTCGGCTGGTAATAATTCTTTATAAGCTTGTGCTTGAAATTGTGTAACCGCTTCGGCCAAAACTGGGTGAGTCACTGAACTGGCTCCTCTAAAAGGTTCAGTTCGAGTTACATATTTAAATCCTAAAAGATTTAAACCTTCTCGATAACTTTCTTCCCACTCTTGTCTTGATTGTTTGTATTCTTTATATTTATCCATTAACTCAGAAGCTAACGGATCTAAAATTTTGTCGTCTAAAAAGTCTGCTAAATTTTCAAAATGATCTTGACCCCCTTCAGGATTAACGGCTGAAGGATCAAAGTTGACAGTTGCCGAACCATCTTCTTCCATTTCAATTTCAGGCTCTCCAGATTTTTGTCTTTCAAGAATATCTTGTTGTTCTTCAACAATGACTTCTTCTCCTGGAATGTCAATTTCTGTTTTTGTTTTTGTATTGGGTAAACTTTTATCTATAGTAGCCATAAGCTATTCTATCCTCTATCTGTGATTGTTTCAACACCTTCTTCAATTTGAGTACTATCAGGTGTTTCTTTCACTGTCAAACTTTCAATCACTTCATTCATACGATCGGGGTTTGATTTTTTAGGTTCATCTAAAGGCATAGGATTTTCTGCAGCCCATTGTAGTAATTCAGCTTGAGTAACTTTTTCATCATTGGCCGTATTAACAAAAGCCCCAAGAATGTCGTTATATTTAATATTCATTATTGTTTCTTAAGGTTACAAGACCACCTTGTGAATAATCTGTTCTTCCTCTACCTGTTCTATTACTTACAGGACCGCCGGTTGTTGCATTAGCTCCAAATCCTAGTCCTGTATCATAAGATTTCTGACCATCACTGCCTCTTCCATATCTACCATCACCACCTCGATTATTTGAGGCTGCTGCTTTGTCGGCAGCTATTTTATCTGCTGCTTTTTTTGCTGCAATTGTGGCATGTAGTTTTGCGTTTTGTGAATCCGTTAAATTTTTAAATCCTCTAAAATAATCAATTCTTTTTTGTAACATTTGTCCATAATCATTCGTTCCAAATCCCGATACTAAATTTTTACCTGCTAAAGGTCCTGAGGTAATTTTATAAGGACTTGATTGATCCCCCAACATTCCTCTTTCATTTAACATATCTACTTGTCCTTGAAGATTAGGATTATAGTTTTGAGATCCTTCCCTTAATGGATTATATCGATTAGCAATACCTGCTATACCTGCAAATAAAGGACCAATCACATTATCGCTTGCCAAATTATAAGCTGAAGTTAAACCCCGCATAGGCTTAGAATCCATAACGTTATTTATTAAACTGTTAAATATACCGTCTTTAGGAAGAGCTGTATTTATTTGATTCATTTCATTTTGTTTCATATTCATCGTAGGACTAACATAATTGTTTTTTTTCGTAATATAATTACCATCGGTCATTGTAGTATTAGCATTTACATATCTATTATTTAATAAATTGTTTAAAGAGGCTTCATCGTTAAAAAAGCCTTGTGGCAAACTGTCTAGTGCCTCTTTTTCTAAAGCATTTTTATCTATATCTAGGGTTCCTCTAAAAGTTCCATCTGATGTTCCTTTAAAAGTTGGTTCTACATTAAAAATACTATTATTTTTATTTAAATTCACACCTTTAAAAAGACTATCAACATTTTTGTCAAACAATATACTTCCTCCAACACCCAAAGTTCCATCTTGAAGTGCATTTACAAAATCTCCTTTAGTTAGATTTGGATTTTTTTTCATAAAGCTGTCAACTTTCGCACTAGTTGTCATAGTGCTTTCTGGAGTAAATGATTCTGTTGCTTGTGGAAGTGTATTGTAATTAAAAGCTTCGGCCACTTGAGTATTGTCTACGTTGTTCTTACCCAGCTGTAATCCAAAATTGTTAGGAGTAAATGTTTCGCTTTCATCTTCTATAAAGCCCGCAAGAGCATAATTTTGTCTAGGTTGCATCATCGAACCGACGCCACCGCCATTCGCGTACATCATCGACTCTTCATCCATAGGGACATACTGATCGTGGTATTGGTGATAGGTTTTGGTTCCTGCCATACCGCCTTCAGCTTTGTTAAAAAATTTTTTATAGCCTTTATATTTTTTAGCGGGATCATAGTTAGGATCTGGCTTATCCGGAATATGTCCTTCGTCGGCCAATCCCCGAATCACTCTTCCTCCTGGACTTGCGTAGTTTCCTTCCGCGTCTGGACTTGCATAGTTTCCCTTTTTTTTCCTTAGGGCTTCTAAAACAACTTCTTTTTTAGAACGTTTACTTTTAGGTTTGGTTTTAATTTCTTCTAGTGAAATTTCTTCTTCTCCACCTTTAGATTTTTTATTAAACAAAGCATTGAAGCCTCCACTAAATAATCCTTCCGCAGGACTAAGCATCCCTAAAATCATTTCTGATTTTTCTGGGTTGTCTTCCATGTAATCGGAAACTAAATCTGAAAGCGCTGCTAAACTTAAACCGGCTGTAACAATTCCTATTGCTTCAGCAAAGGGAACTAAAAGTGCGGGAGCGAGAGCTAGTGGGGCCATTGATATTTATCCATTTAATAATACGTTCTGTTATGTGGTATTGAAACTTCTTCTTTTTCATCTTCCGGGTGAATAAGAAATCCACCTTGGCGAAATCGCATTACCGCTTGTGTCATACTATCCACCAAATCATCATGATCTCCATAAGGAAATGATGCACACTCTTCTATAACCTCTTCTGCAAATTTTTCGTCAGGCGCCCAAATTTGGCCACTTTCAAAAAGTGGTGCAACGGCGTTTACCCTAGCATGTTTATCATTACCTTTACTAGGTGTGTAGTTTATAACAGGAATACCCATTTTTCGCAACTCATATGTTAGGGGTAATCCCGAAGCTTTAGCCTCCACGATCACCGATTCGGGTTTCCAATAGTCATACTGTTCTTTAGCTTTCTTCCTCAATTCTGGAAATTCTAATCGTTCTTTTAAAGCATCGAGAAGAATTAAATTCGGAGCGGCGTCATCGGATTCTCTAAAAACACCCCACGTCGTGATGGCCGAATAGTCAGCCGTTTCTTTTTTTAAAAAAGCGGTATCATAAGATTGAATAACATGTTGCAATTTAGGAATATAATCTCTGTCCCATTTTCGCCACCATTCCCTTTTAATTAACGATCCTTCTTCTGACGTTGGATTTTGCATCCATTGCGCGTTCCATTTACCTAGTGATAATGAAGCTTTAACGGATTCTAATTCTTTTATATTCCAATACTCAGGCCAGACTGCTTTACCAGAAGGTAGGATGGCTGGAAATTCTATCACCTCCCATTTATCTGATTTTAATTCTTTTTGAGATTTTAATAACGCTCCTGTTAGATCTTTCATATTCCATCTTGTCATAACCACGACGATCGCTCCACCGGGTTGTAAACGTTGTCGTGGTCCCGAGGTGTACCATTCATAAGCCCGTTCCATCGCTGGCATATTCAAAGCGTCTTGCTCGGAATGGGGATCATCAATGATTAACAAATCCGCTCCCCGACCCGTTATCGCCGAGCCAACGCCGGCAGCGTAGTATTCTCCGCCTTGCGAGGTTTCCCATTTTCCAGCCGCTTGTGAATCTTCGCGGAGCGTGGTTTTAAACATTTGTTGATACTCTGGAGAATCAATAAGTGTTTTAGCTTTACGTCCAAATCTTATAGCAAGTTCAGTTGTATGGGTTGTTTGGATAATTTTTAAATCAGGTTTTCGACCTACCATCCAGGCAGGAAGTAAGAAAGATGCAAACTCAGACTTAGTATGTCTAGGAGGCATATTAATAATAAGTCTTTTAATTTTACCTTCAGCGATTTCATTAAATTTTTTTGCAATTTTTTTGTGATGGGCCCCTTCTATGAATTCAGGCCAAACGTGTTTTACAAAAGAAAGAAAGTCTTTATTGATAATAATTTGCTTTTTTTTTTCAGAGAGTTTTATAGCATATTTTATAAATTGTTTTTTAACGTCAGGGGGTAAGCGATTTAGTTTTTCTTCGTCCATAAAATTTTTTATATAATATTTTTAACACCTTTTATCTCATTTTCATTTTATAGCATGTTTATGTCTAAATCCAACTATTAAGATAAAATAGTTTGCTAACTCCCCAGAAAAGGTTGGTGGGGGTCTGTTTTAATACCTTAATCCAAACTGTAGCGGGTCCTACTTAAAAGCGGTGGGTGGGCCCATAGGTCACAAGCAATACAACTTATAGTTGTTCGCGTATAAAGTGATTGACGATCCTTTCAACCTCAAGACGTATGCATTATCTGCATACGTCTGTCAGTTGCTTAACAAAGTCTATTTGGTTTTCTTCTTATAAATATCAAACTCTTTATTTATTTTATTAAGAAGATAATTCGCTGAGATCTGACCCGATAAAGCAACCAATGCTTTTTCACCGCCATTATATCTGTCAATAAAACTTTTATATTCTTTCTCACTTTGTGGAGTCCAAAAGAAACCACTCACTGAGAACTTAATTTTCTTTCTTTTTTCATTTGTCATAATTATCCTTTTGTTAAGTTAAAAATAAACCGTATCACAGATAATCCCATAATGATAGTCACTAAATACGCGAATAGTTATTTAGTTATCCACAGTGACATTTATGCAACAGTTTATAGTTTTTTAAAGGGTGGGTGGGCCCAGAGGTCACAAGCAAAAACACGCAACCACAGGTTGCGTGTTTTTTATTTATTTAATTTTTATTTTCTATACCATAAGCGATCAGATAACTTCTGTTCGCTGTCCTCAAATGCCCTAGCCAAATATATTCCGGCAATCACTAGAAGCAACCACCCGCCAATCAAACTGAACTTAAGTAATTTAGGGTCGGCAACCGCTAATAGTATAAAAGCATTATTAAGGCCTAGAACTGCCATAGCTTGTATAACTCTCATTTTAACTCCTTTGTTATTGTTTCAGTTGGAAACCTTTGGTTGCTATCTAGGAATTTATAAATACCCTTTTCAACCAATTGTTTAAAAGCACCTTTTCTAGTTTTTTTTAAACCTACAAAAAATCTAGCCAACGTTCTAACTGTTGATGCTTTTCTAGGGTCACACACTATTAGACCTGTTTTAACTTCATTTCTTAACATTGTTAATGCCATTTTAATCTGAAAATTATTTCTGTCATCATCAGATTTAAAAGTTATCATTGTCATTTTCACTCCTTTGTTATTGTTTATGGGATAATATAACAATATTACCCCATAAGTGTCAAGTGTTTATTTTACTGATAATTGCAGTAATTGTTTTGGTATAGGCAACTTAATATCTGCTCTACCCATTTCCGTCTGCAATACTTGGACTGTATTATTTATGTCCGCGCCGGTATGTATTATTAATTTACAATTATCTTTTAATTCTTTTAGATTATTGTAAATCTTATGTTGTTTTTGTACTGACTTTTTCGCCTCATCATAACGAACTTCATCAAGTTTATTAGTGAAGTAAGAAGCGTCATCATCTTTACTATCAAAGTTCTCAAAGCTAGTATCCCATTTTCGTGCTTTTTTCATTTGATTTAGCTTTGTGATTAATTGGTAGGAAATATCAGAACACTCGCGCTGTAATCTATCCTCTACCATTTTTTTACTTTGTTTAAAGTCTTGGTATTTCTTACTTGCTTGTTCTACTTTTTTAAGCAAGGCCTCAATACCGAGCAGTCTAGCAAATTTTGTTTTTTGCTTTTCTGCCAACTCATTTGCTTTCATTGAAATTTCTGTATCAATGATCTCGCTTTTACTTGAAAACTTTGAATCTGTAAGATTCACTAGAAAATCAAGTTCCGCCTGTCGTATTGGTTTCATATTCTCACTCCTTTGTTAGTGTTATACTTATGGGAATATCTAACATACTATTTATAAGCTGTCAAGTATTTATCTTTTAGAATTATTCTAAACTAGAAATTTTTTTTTGTTGGTGGGTGGGCCCAGAGGTCACAAGCAATGATTCGCGAATAAAGTGAAAAAAAACACTTGACATTATATTTAATATGGGATAATCTATTATTGTATTGTCAAGTTAAGTTAAACTACCTCTGGCAAACACTGACCTCGTTTAATGATTTTCCGGTCGATAAAATTGTCAAATCATTGTGGTCAAGCGATCGACTAGCGACGGTTAGTGAAAAATGTATACACTCTGTCGCTTGGCCAAACTTGAGCCGGGATCGTTATTAGTGGCGCAATGTTAACAATTGCTGTCGTGAAGAGCGGTCCCGGGTCAAGTTGCGACTAATGGTAACTCGCGAGAGTGTAACACCCATTAGCGCTTGGCCACTTCTAAAAAAAATAAAAAAAAGTTAGCGAGCAAGCTCATTATTTTTTTTCTTTTTATATGGGTGGGTGGGCCCAGAGGTCACAAGCAAATTAAAGCTTGACACAGGTTCTGGGATGGGATATTCTATTAGTATAACTGATGGTAACGCGCAACTAGCGCAGCCCAATGCGGGCCCATCACGGAGCCCCGGTTTCGGTCCATAAGCCGCCGTATACATGCGAGAAACATTTAATGATATGTCTCGTGGCGCAGTGACCTGCCGGGGTTTTTTACAAAAAAAAAATAAAAAAATAAAAAAGAGTTAGCGAGCAAGCAAGCTCATTATTTTTTTTATTTTCCGGGAGGGTGGGCCCAGAGGTCACAAGCATACTATATGTTGTGTCAATCACTTTTTACGCGAATCGTTAAAATAAATTTAAATTAAATACTTGACGCCGTAACTATGGGAATATATAACATTCATATGAAGGTAAGAAGTAAACATAATAACTTATTAAATTATTTCATTTACGCGGAGCGTGATTTGAGCCGCGCCTATATTAAAAAATGTAAAAAGTTTTTTAAGGAATTAAAAATAAAAAATGCTAATAAAAGAAGCTAATAAAATAATTATATCATTAAGCAAGCCGGGCAAAATGCCGGGCTTCGCTTATGGGTTACCGGCGCCCGCTTGTAAGACCGGCGCAAAGCTTGTTAAAATTCCCGGCTCAGTTTGTGCGGGCTGCTATGCTTTAAAAGGTAACTATGTAAGATTCCCGGAGATATTAAAGGCCCAATATAAAAGATTAAAAGCAATTAATAACCCTTTATGGGTCGCGGCTATGGCGCTTTTAATTAATTCTAAGAAGGTCAAATTTTTTAGATGGCATGACGCCGGCGACATTCAGTCGATGGCACATTTAATTAAAATTTTTTCAATATGTAAGTTAACGCCTACAGTTAAGCATTGGATGCCAACGCGTGAAGCGCAATTTTTAAAAGATATTCAACCCAAGGATGTACCAAAAAATTTAATCATTCGTATGTCTTCTCACATGGTGGATCAAGGGCCCGTGAAATTTTGGCCTCACACATCGACCGTGACAAGCGGGCAAGCTAGAACTTGCCCGGCTCCCAACCAGGGCGGAAAGTGTAAAAGCTGCCGCGCTTGCTGGTCCCGTAAAGTTAAAAATATAACTTACGGTAAACACTAACAGGAAGGACCAATGCCAAAAATCAAACTAAGTAAGCTAGTAAAAAAAATCAATAAAGAGAACGAGCCGCCGGAAGGCTGGACGCCAGAAGCTAAGGAAGGCGCCAAGCATGCCGCGGCCCTGGATATAAGTCTAAGCGACTTAGACGACGGCGGAGCGATGGCGGAAGAATTAGCCCAGATTATGGATCTGGACAGCGATCTTTATAAATAAAAAAAAAAATAAAAAAATGGGAGGGTGGGCCAGCGAGCGAGCAAGCTAGCGAGCGAGCCGCCGAGCGCGGATTTTTTTTTCTTTTTTTATGGGAGGGTGGGCCCCAAGCCCACGAGCCGATACAACCTGTGCGCGAATCGCTAATTAGTTTTTATATTTAAAAAAATATTTTCGATGTGTTGCCAATCGTTGGTCGCAAGGGCTGGCGCCTCGCAGGCATCTGCCAAGAGCCCCTGGATCGCGGCTGAGCCATAAAGTTTTATGGATGAAGGACCGGCGTCCGGGCTTTGTTGGACCAGGATAAAATTACGGTTTGTATGGGTGGTGTGAAATAGTATTTGATGAGGTGAAAAACTTATTTTTTTACCATGTGCTATTTTAAGTTCACACATAAAAAAACCGCATGAATCATGATAACCAAGTAGATCGGGTGTACCAAAACTACTCCAAGATTCTAGTCTAGTCCAGGATATTCGGGTGGTATTTTTCTTTACTTTTTGCCAGAGTTTCGACTCGGGTTTCATCGTACACACCTTTAACAATTTGTTTAACTAAAGCTGTTGCTGGATCAAAATTTTTCTCAGTTTGACCTCCACCAAGTAAAGCTAAAATCATTACTAATACATTCATGGTTTGACTTGTACGCTAATGTCCGGTATAAGTCAATAATGGGAGTTCCAGCAAAATTAAGTGAAAGACAAATTAAATTCGCAGAATTATTAGTATACAATGAGGGTCGTAAAAGCCCGGCAGAGTGCGCAAAAGAAGCTGGCTATCAAACTAGACCAAGACAAGCAGCCAGTGAATTAAGAAATCCTAAAATATCTCCATTAGTTGTAAGATACATCGGTGAATTAAGAGCCGAAGTTCAAGAGAAATATGGCATTAATTTTGAACGTCATATTACAGAACTTGCAAAAATTAGAGATGAGGCTGTGAAAAAAGGTGCCTGGTCTGCTGCAACCAACGCAGAAGTAGCGCGTGGTAAGGCCGGTGGATTATATATAGATCAAAAATTAATTTTATCTGGCAGTATAGATAATCTCTCGGAATCTGAATTAGAATTAAGAATGAAACAAATCTTAGAAGACCACAAAAATCTTATTGATGGTGATATACTAGAACAAGAATCCACACTATTAGCTGAAGAGCCAATGTCTTCAAAAAAAATAAATTAATCTTTTTTATTCTTTGATACTGTAAGTATTGTTTTGTATTTTTTTGGTTGCAATTCAACTGTTTTAATTCCTTGAGAATCTGGACCCTTAACAGGTGGTATTTCTTTCCATTTAACATGAAGCATATTTTTAGTAAGTGTTGGATTTTTACTCATGAAATTTTCTTAATAGATTTAATTACACTTGTTGGGATGATGGTTGTGTTGCCAATAGTTTCAAATGATTCTTTGTCTTTCATTTTTATGTAATCAGTAAATACTCTAGTAATTCCATTTTTTTGACTTGTTAAATAACCTTTAGACACACAGATAGGTAGTTCTAGTTTGTTTAATGCTCTTGTGTCGGACCATCCCGCATCCCCCTCTATATCAAACCACTCTATTTCTACAAATGGATATTTAGAAATATCACTTCCTAAGGATTTTAAATTTAAAGGAATTGTTTTTTTATTTATTATTCTTCTTTTTGATCTACGTTTTGGTTTTCTTCTGGGCATTCTGCATTATACTATAAGGCAGATTTTTAGGCAAAAAAGTTTTTAACAAAACTAAAAAACTTCCGCGCGCAGAGTACATAGAATTGGCGTAAAATGGACTGTGCCACGGTAGAAATAGCCTCTTGCTTAAATAAGCTA
>Ga0209535_1001322_pt1 | contig 16985 bp, 22 predicted proteins | sample LinPmetageLP28_FD_184041 | JGI IMG/M metagenome (GOLD analysis project Ga0209535, IMG submission 184041) | Marine viral communities from the Pacific Ocean - LP-28 (SPAdes) (version 2) | ecosystem: Environmental > Aquatic > Marine > Oceanic | place: Pacific Ocean | collected 2009-08-22 | reverse complement strand
GATCAAGTTGATCTTTTCACCTAGGTGTTTCTCCCATTCCTGTACAACTATCTGTGACCACACTGATGTTCCACCAGATGGTTTTTGTGGTACTATTAAATTGTAGTCTGCCATAGCTGTTGTTGTCATTAGAAACAAAGCTATTATTGTTTTCTTAAGCATAGTCTAGTTTACTCCGTTTTGTTAATCCCCAATACAGTAAAAGTATAACACAGATCATTATACAAATAAAGATCGGTCTTGTTATCAAGTCGTTCACTGTGTGGAGTGTTGTTAATTGATAAGTGAGGCTATAAATCCTGTCACTTAATAGATATCCAATGAGCAGTGCTGGCCTGCTCACCTGAAATTTTTTACATAGCAATCCAAATATAGAGAATGCTAGTAGCACTGCAAGGTCTTCCCATCCGCCCGAGTACTGTAAGGTTGCCCATACAATCACTGCAAGTATGAAAGGAAAGTAATACACGTATGGTACTCGTGTGACCCATCCTGCGAAATATGCCAAGCCATAACAGATCACAGCCGTTATGATTGTGCCCAGCAAGAATGCGTAGGTCATGCTGTTGAATAATTGTTTGTCTTCGAACGTGTCAGGAGATCCTAGATCAATGCCCAGGTACAAGAAAAGTCCCATTAGTATCGCGGCAAATGATGCACCCGGGATACCAAACAGCACCGTTGGAATAAATGAAGCGGCCTTCTGTGCGTTGTTGGCTCCTTCCGCTCCCACCACTCCTCTGACATTTCCGTTTCCAAATTTCTCCTTGGGGTTGGATGCAACCGTGGCTCCATACGCCAACCAGTCTGCCATTGCACCACCCAGGCCGGGTAGTAGTCCTATGAATGATCCTATCATTCCTCCCCTGATGCTGTCCTTCCAACACCTGATTGTGTCCCTAACACCTTGTTTGAGATCCTGCCAACTGCCATGCTCTGCTTTGATTGTGGCAGTCTGTTTCCTTTCAAACCAGCCCTTCCATAGCTCTGGTATTGCGAACAAGCCTGCAACGTAAGGCAGTATCTGTATGCCATCTTCTAGATATCTCCAACCCATAGTGAAACGAGGTACGTTGTTGACATCAACTCCTACCAAGCCTATGGTAACACCTATCACTATTGCCAATGCACTTCTAACATATTTCCTAGTGGATACGAAACCCACAGTGACGAATGCTAACACCACCAATGCCCAAAGCTCTGGTATGCCCATGTACATAACAATTTTTGTGTAATAAGGGAGAAACAAGAAAGTCAATGACCCAAAGAACAAACCATTCGCTGTGCTTGATGTTATCGCGGCTGACAAAGCTCTCGTTGCCTCACCGTTCTTGGCCATGGGGAATCCGTCGACCATTGTTGCGGCCGCGGAGTTGGCTCCGGGTATGCCTAGTAGCACACCACTGAACGAATCACCGGTTGTAGATGAGGCAACGACAGCAACACAAAAGATTACACCAAGGTAGGGATCTCCCACGAAGTATGGCATGATCCCAAATAGTGTTATTAAACCTGTTGTTGCACCTGCGGCCGGTATCAGGCCAATGATTAAGCCGTAAACGATACCTGCCAATAGTATAGCAAATTCCATAGTTATTAATGTTTGGGATTAGTGTTGTGAACTTCACTGGGAGCGTTACAACAAAATATATGCAAGTAATTATCCTATAATATTAAATGCTTGTATGAAATTGAGTCAATTCCTAAGTATGAAAGACTGTTCCATATTTGCTTTCGTACAGTTCCAGTTTGTCTGACAACTCCTTTACTATCTGTCTGTACTCTGATATCTGCACTTCGTGATTGCCTTGCTGTGCCATTAGCATTCTTATCTGATTGTCCTTGTCCTCTATGGCTACAGCTAGGGCCTTGATCTGGTCAGTGTTTTTCATTACTTGCCCTGCCTGTTGTAGGCCTTGAAAGATCTCTTCTTGTGCTTGTTCATAGAGGATGTCTTGACCCTTTTATGAGCATTGCCTTGCGAAGTTTTCTTCTTAGGTGGTTTACTGTATCCGCTTGAGTTGTTTAACATAATTTTATATTATAGTAGACAGTTTTATTAGTCAAGTATATAATGTAAATATTATTATGATCAAATATCAACTGAGATGCAGATGCACACACGAGTTCGAGGGTTGGTTCCCAAACAGCAAAGAATACACACGACAAAAGAACAAGGGCATGATCAACTGTCCCATGTGTGACAGCACAGCAGTAGACAAAGCCATAATGGCACCAAACGTAAATACCTCCAAAAAGCAAAACATACCAGAGGACTACTTTGTAATGGGAGAGAGTGCGGAACAGATACTGCAGAAGTTGAACCGGAAGATCAAGAAAGACTTCCAGGATGTTGGTAAGAACTTCGCCAAGGAGGCCAGGAAAGCACACAAAGGCAAACGAGATCAGAAGTTCTACGGCAAACCCACCAAGGAAGAGACCAACAAACTTCTAGATGAGGGCATAGACCTATTCGCGGTGCCAGACTACAAGGACAATTGATTTTTGTAGTGTCCTATCCTTTGCATGACTTCATTAATGTTTGAAATAAGATCTGTGTATTGATTGCTATTTTTCGTGTGATTGTTGAATGTGATATCCAAATCCTCATATTTGTAGATCTTATATAGATTTTGCTCAGCAACCAATTTGATAATTTTGTAGTAGTTGAAGAATGTATCCACGAGTCCTAGATCAACCTGCTCTTTGGTTCTTTGTTCTCCATTGAATACCTGAGTTTTATTTGTGTAAACAAAACTGAGACACTGCGTGGTAAAGTCTTCTCGTAACAATATTCTCCATTCTATGTCAGGATGTGCAAACATAACTTCCCCTATACCTTCACGTGGCATCATTGAAAAAATACAATTCTTTGGTAAATTCCTAACGTAGTCGTAAACGTTTTTGTGATTGAGGTTAAATTCTGGTGCAATTTCCAATCCCGTGTCTTCTGCAAGTTGTTGCTCGTACGCAGAATGTCCTGACCTGTGCTGACAGAGAACTCCAATCTTCATATGATATACTTAACCAACTCTAACAACCACGTCATTTTTTGCATGGTTGACACAATACACTTCCTAGTATATAATTGTAAACATGGAACGTAGGATAACAGAGATTGAAACTCCAGGGTTACGTAACCATATAACACAAATCAAGGAAAAGGACACAATATGCTAAAAAGTATGTTCAATACACTTTTTCCTTCTATTAAAAAGGAAGAAAAAACCATGGCAAACTCAACACAATACGTTGTATACACAAGAAACTTCAAATCAAAAGCGAAGCAAATTGGTGTATTCGCGGAGCCGGCATCTACTTACAAAGTAAACGGTGAAGTACACGGTGGTAAAATCAAGTTCAGAAACCTAGCGGTTAAATCAACTGCAAGAAAAACAGCTACTAACAAGTTGTTATCAAAAGGGTTGGACTTTACAGTAGAAGTATTAGGTGTTGCACCTAAAAACTCTGCTTTGACTATGAAGTCAAACATCATTTCTTTATTAAAGAAATCAGGAAGAAAAGTTATCAATTACTCTGCGTAATTAATATCTAATTTTAAAGGGGCGGTGCAGAAATGTATCGCCTTTTTTTTGACTCAAAAACCTCCTATAAATATTAATATGGAATCACACGTACCATATTATCTCAAACATCAATACAATCTATACGATAGAACTCCAAAGACCGGAATAACGAATATCTGTAATATTCCTGAAAAAACCTTAACAATTGATAATCAAGGTAATTGTCTTCTATGTGTTTGTGATGGGTGGCTACCTATAAGTGTGGGTCATATTATGAATTTTAATTCTTTGGAAGAAATATGGCAGACAGATCTCGCAAAGAGAATACAAAAAGACGTTGCTGATAAAAAATATACCTGGTGTTCGGTAGATTATTGTGGTATTAAAAATATGAATAAAGTTATGCCTCATTATTATATTAGCATTAATATCGATGAAAGTTGTAATTTACAATGCCCGACTTGTAGGTCCTCTTTTATGAATTTTACTAATGGAAAAATCTATGAGAATAAATTAGCATGGGCCAATCATATTATTAAATTGATAGAAGATTTTCAAAAAACTGCCACCATTGCAATGAGTGGCAACGGTGATCCTTTTGCTAGTTTAATATATAGACCTTTATTAATGTCCATTAAACCAAGAGACGAACATCGTTATAGGATAATGACTAATGGATTATTACTTAAAAAATTATTAACCAAAACATCTATATATAATAACATCGAGGAGTACAGCATATCAATCGATGCCGGGGATGCCAAAACATATGAAAAAGTAAGACTTAGAGGCAAGTGGGATAATCTTTTGGAGAATTTAAATTTTTTAAAAGAAAAATTAAAAGATAAAAATAAATTTGTTAATTTAAACTTTTGTTTACATAAAGAAAATTTATCTAGTCTTTTAAATTTTGTAAAATTAGTAGAAAAATATGAGTGGATAGGTACAATACATCCAATGGAAAATTGGGGGACGATTAACAATTTTAATCAAGAAAATATATTAAGTAGTGATCATCATCTGTTTGGTGAGGCTGTGAAAAAATTAAAGATAGCATCTAACAGCAAAAGAATACAATTGCAAGGAATTTTAAAAGAGTTAATTAATTAATTTTTTAATCTTTGTAATCTTTTTTGTGACTTTACTGCGTGCCTAGATTCGTTGTTCCTGAAACAGATCCGTCTTGGTGCAACCATTCCGTCTTGAAGTGCTCAACAGTATCAGATGAATCTGCTGGTGCGAAAGGTGACGAGCTGTCTTCCCAAGCGCCATCGACCGCCGCCTTGAAAGCCGTTTGCTCGTCTTTGGTATTGAATTCGTGTGTAACTACAAGTGTTTTATCTGAATCAGCCAACGCATAGGTTTTTGTCGGAGAGCTAGTGTCGTATACATCTCTGAAACCTATAATTGTGTTAGCATTTGACGTTGAGCTAAAAGTTTTAAGTGTACTGTCTGATCCCCTAACTCTGTAATATCTTTTATGTTTGTACTCTGCGGACATGTGTTTACTCCTGAATTTTAGTGTATTTATCCATTAAATACTAGCAATGTCTATTATAAGCCTACATGTGGAGCCATCGAGCCACTGCAACGCACGGTGTCCCGGATGTCCCAGGAACGGTTATGGATATCCACTGCAGGGATTCTTCGAGGAAAAACACATAGATATTGGCAAGTATGAACGGATCTTGGGATCCTATCCAGAAGTCAAAGAAATACTGTTCTGTGGCAACCATGGCGATCCCATGATGAATCCAGATATTGCCCAACTCTGCTCCAAAAAAAACATACATTATACAATCGCCACCAACGGAGGTATAGGACGTTTAGAGACCTATGAAACATTGGCCGCAAAAGGTGTGGTGATTACCTTTGGCATCGACGGGTTAGAGGACACCAACCACCTGTACAGGCAGGGTGTAAAATGGCGGAACCTCATGGACCGTGTGAAGACTTTCATCAACAAAGGTGGAAAGGCCCAATGGCAGTTTATCAAATTCAAACACAACATGCACCAAGTTGAAAAGGCAAGGATAATGTCGGAGGAATTGGGGTTCATGGATTTTTCCACACTAGATGTGGGCAGGAACAACATGCCAGCCATACAACCGGACAAGTCCATAAGTCATTGGATACTACCGCCGGAAGAGGATGCCCAACCATATGATTTTGATGTGGACGAGTATCTGAACATGAGGTACAATCCATATTACCTAGGCAAATCTAAATGCAAGGTCTCCGATATCAGTTGTGAGCATCTAGATGGCATGGTATATGTGAACAGCTCCGGGGAAGTTTTCCCTTGCTGTTACCAAGGGTTTGGCCATGTGGACCGACCCAAGGTGTTCTTAGAAGACTTTAAAAAATTACAGGATACTTGGGAGACAGATCAGTGCGATGAGGTGTGTGCTGGATCTTGCGGAGCACCATAATATACTACATTGTCCGCTTCTGGATAGGTTCTCCATGGATCGAATATGATTGTTTTATCGTCTGCTGTTATTTGATCTGACTCATGAATTCTAACAATCACGTCAACTGTTGCATCAAGCTCTTTGATAATCTTGCCACCATAGTGGACAACGAAATGCTGTAACAACAATGAACTAGATCCGTCCGGCATTTCCACCCCAGGCTTGTAAGAGTCAGAAGTGAAATATATATTCTTTCCGTGTGTCAGTACTGCTTTGGCCATTGTCTCTGCCTGTTTCTCTCTGGCAGTCATTATACTTTCAAACATGTCATATCCTAGGTCAAGTTCTTTGGCTAACCAACGCAGTGCGATGTTATCCCTAGGGTGGCATGCTCCACCATCACCCATACCTGCTTTCATGTACGCAGGACTCACAATACGTTTGGTGCTTTTCGCAAGGGCTTGTGTCACTCTATCCACATCCATGTTGCCTAACTTGTGTGAAACATCTTGGATCATGTTTACCAATGCAACTTTGGTACTGATGAATGTGTTATAAAATATCTTCATACCTTCAACGTCTTCCCAAGTTCCAAATTCCATACGAGGCATTTTGTCACACACCTGGTTATAGAAACTTTCAAGCAGTTCGGATCTGCCTTTGCAATCACTGTCTTTCAACCCTGTCCTAGATCCAATCATGATCATCTCCGGGTCCACCATGTCATCGGCCACTGTACCCATCGCAATTAGATATGGATTGTACATTAGACTTGTGTTTGTTACTAATGGTGCTAACTCTCTCCTAGTGGTACCAGGTAATACTGTTGATATCAACACAAGAGTCTGTTCCTGTCTCATGTGTTTGTCGCATGCAGATAGAACTTCCTTGACTGCTTTGTAGTTGAAATCTTTCACTGGCAAGTGACTGGTAGGAGTCCTGCCGTCGTATCCATCTTCATGTGGAGTGGGTGTTGCAACGAACACAATGTCCCTGTCCTCGACCAGTTCCTTGATTGTTTGTTTAATTGTTATCCTGTCACTGCTCTTTGGCAGTATGTCATAGCCTGTGACATCGAATCCTTTTTTGGCCACGGCTTCCGCACAGGGCATGCCCAGTTTACCAAGCCCTATGAACCCTATCTTTGTACCAAATATTACTTGCTTATCTCCACCAAACATTATTCCCTCACTAGATCGTTCGTGACACAATGGAATCCTCCACCCAGTGTCCTTGATTGTCTCATTGATGTTGTAATTACTTTGAAATTATTTGCCTCAAGTTTTTCTTTCAGTCCTGTTTGTATTTCATCTACCAATACAGTTTCAGGATCAATCGAAAGGATATTCATTCCTATCCATTTTGAAGCGTAAGGAAAGTTATAGAAGTCTCGCGACACCACATCTTCAATCCATATTTTTTTATAATCTTGCATAAACTCAGGCAAATCTTGTTCTTTAACTCTTGATGCATTAACTATAACAGTATTCTCATTCAGAGTCAACAGTGTAGAATCGATGTGTGTTATATCATGGTCTACCACTTTCCATTTGACAACTTCGTATTGGTTTCCAACAGTTTTTTGTAGCCATTCTGCTCCGGCATGGTTAGCGGAATGTGACAATGAGTAAATCAATTTATCGTTGATCTTAAGAACGTTTGCGGCATCAAACGATGGTTCATCAACTGTGTTGGGTCTAGGTGCAACAATCACGTTGCATTCTCTAAGGTATGGATACATATCCAATTCATTTGCACGACTTTTGAAGGGGGTTGGACATTGAATGACCGTGTCTCCAATTGTTAAGATGATGTCTCTCGCTGAATAGGCCCAGTGTGGTTTTTCTGTTATAGGTCGATGGACTTCTATGTTTCTGTCGGTCAGTATTGAAACCAGTCCGTCTAAGTCTTGTTTCGCTTGGTCATACACTGACTTTGGTATTGCACCACGTGTCAATGTAGTATGATATGTTGATCTGTCAATACCGGCATTGAATTCATTGTCGTCTGATGGCCAGTGCATGTTGTCCACACTGCCAACGATGACAGATTTTAATTTACCATATTCATTTTTCGTTGAAACTTTCACATGGATATTTAACGGCGTACACAATGATTAAATATGTTTATGGAAATTATCTTATCATCAGGCAATACAGAATCTATTGATGTGTTGCGAGGCAACATACAGACACAACTAAATTTAGGGAACTCTGTTTTGGTAAAACTGCTTCAGCCTGGCATAATGTACAAAGAGGAGAAGGACTGGTACTGTGGTACCTGTGAACACGGACCTATGATGGACAACGACACCAACTGTACCAGATGTGGGGTGAAACATACTGACTACCATCATCACTGGATGACAGTGATTGATTTTATGAACGAGTGGGAAGGAAAGCCTGTGAGTTTTCAATCAAACCTCGTACCACTAAAGGAATGTAAAGTTCAATTTGATTACAGCAACGACATGTTCTTTACAGGTCCAAGACTTTATCAAGAAAACAACAAGTGTGTTGAGTTATTATCAAAGTTAAAATCTGTAGAACACAAACACACCGACAAGCACTGGGATCTACTCCTAGGCGAAGTCAATGACAACAAAGACTTTCTATACACAGCTATCAGAAATCATGCCGTGTTGGACAAAACATTTTTGACATACTTTGGAAAAGATACCAATAAAGGGCATTGGGGTGCAGACGTTGTGCGTCCTAGGAAACATACAGCAGAAACAGTGGGTCCTTTGGAGAATAGATTCAACACACAGTTGCGTTGTAGTGATTTACTTGATCCCGAGATATACAACAGCACATATTATACGGCCATGATTGAAACAACCATACACAATGACTTCGCTATGTTCAGCGAAAAAGAGGCCAAACCAATAGTAGCACAAAGACCTTTTATCGTATTTGGAGCAAGGAATCAACTCAAAGCATTAAGGAGTCTTGGCTTTAAAACTTTTGATGGTGTGATTGATGAATCATATGATGCAATAGATGACAAAGTACAGCGTTGGAACCAAGCACTGGACAGCATGATGGCATTGACAGATAAAGATCCTATAGAAGTTTATGCCACATTGAAAGATGTGTTGGCACACAACAAAGATCATTTTGAGAACAGTAATTGGAAACGTTGCCTTACTTGGGATTCTTACCAGTAATCTGAATCACATACCTAGAAGTCTCGCCTAGGTTCGCCGCCATGTGTTTGGTTGCACCTTGCCAACTGAACCACGAACCCGCAGGACCTGTGCAGTATCGATCCTCTATCCAGAGTTGATGTCCGGGTGCTGGGTCATGTAGGAATACCATTATCCTCACTATCTCTTCCACCTTTGCTTTCTTGTTCCTTGCATATGTAGGATAGTTGTCCCTGTGCCATGGCAGTATCAATCCGGGAGTGTACTTGGCGAATGTATAAACACTTTCGGTTAAATTAAACTGGGATAGCACATAACCAAACACTGCTTCAACATCATCGGGAATAAACACACCTTTACTCACTTCTTCAAACTTGGCTATCAGGCATCCTACTCTTTCTTTGTAGATATCATAGTTCTCCACTGCAGTGGTGAACCCTTGCCTCTTGTCTGGATGCCTACGCCATGGTAAACTTTCGTAGTCGTTGGCTTTCCAATGCACAGGTATTGTACCTTGCTTGTGGTTCCAGTCAGAGTAAGAGTATTTCATAATATATGTAGATAATTATCCTATATATGAAGACAATAGGATATTTTGGAGATAGTTTTTGTGCAAGTAACCAACCTGAGAGTTGGTGCAACATACTGCAAGAGAAACTGGGTGCAGACAGGATAAGATGGTTTGGTAATCCAGGCAGGAGCATATGGAGTGTGTTCTTTGAGTACAACAAACTGATAGAACAAAACAAAGTACCAGATATATCTATATTTTGTTGGACTGAACCTTACAGACTTTATCATCCTAAACATGTATTAAGTGCCAACACACAACCACTGGAAGGTGTGGATCCCAACATGTACCAAGCACTAGACGAATATTGGATTCACTTACACAGCTACGACAAAGATGAGATGGCCTATGAGTATGCATTGAAATATTATGATCAAAACATACTGTCTAAGGTCAACAGTGAGATTGTACAGATGTGGAGTTTCCGACCTTTCGAGACAGCAGGCAAGAACGCAGGCATCAGATTGAACACCGGAACATTCATAGACGAGAGTCTTTATGCTTTCAGTGGAGGGAAAGATGCTTGGGGCAAGGGCGATATCAATCACATGACCGTAGAACAAAACCAACAGTGGGCAGAAAGAGTGCATGACAGACTTCTTGGATAGTTTATGATTAAAAGAATAGGTATATTTGGCGACAGTTGGGGTTGTGGAGTGTGGGATAATATTAACGACGAATATAGAGTTAGTCACATGGGTATAAATCATTACCTGTATAGAGATAACTTTCACTCAATTAATTTTTCACGTCCTGGCTCGTGTAACAATGAAAATTTAGAGAATTTGAAAAGGTATAACCAAAATTTTGATATTAAGATCTTTATAGTAACTGAACCTTTCAGAGACTTTTATTATGATCCACAACAATACAACAGCAACAACACATTTGAAAATAATTGTAAAAATATTGTAAATTCTCAGTTATCAGAAATTGAAACATTATGCGGTGAGTCTTGCATGGTTATTGGTGGCTTGCATAAGATTAATACAGATAGGAAATTTATCTACTGTGTAAATTGGTGTGAATTAATAGATAGCGAAACAGATTGGCCAGTATATTACGCTGATCCGGGACAACTAGGACAAAAACTAAAAAATAATGATATTGTATTAAAAGATCTATTAGATACTCAACAGGATCAAGATTCATATGAACAGTTTTTTAAACTTTTAAGAAATTCAAAAAAATACTGTTGGCCGGACGGCAGGCATCCTAATGAACTAGGACATAAAATACTATATAAGGAAATATATGACAGGATCAGTTGAGACATTTGAAAAGAAGTTAGCGGAGTTCACTGGTGCACCTTATGTTGTGACCACGGACTGTTGCACCCATGCAATAGAATTGTGCTTCAGGTTGTTGGAGATTAAGTCCTGCAGGTTCTCAGCCCACACCTACATCAGTGTGCCCATGACAATGAAGTTGCTCGAGGTTGATTACGAACTGTCAGTAACACCATGGAAGGACGAGTATCAATTCCTAGGAACTCCCGTTTGGGACAGTGCCAGATGTCTTAAGCCTGGCATGTACAGGGAAAAACAATACCAGTGTTTGAGTTTTGGTCACAGTAAACCACTTGACAATGTCAGGGGTGGAGCGATACTGCTTGATAACAAGGAACACTACGAGCAACTAAAGATGATGTCTTATGATGGCAGGGATCCGTCCTACGATAACTGGATTGAACAGAAAGAATATAAGCAAGGTTTCCATTACATGATGAGGTACGAGGAGTGCGACAGTGCAACACTGTTGTTGGAGAACTACATATCCGCAAAGGATTTTGAACACAGATACAAACCTTATCCGGACATCAGAGAGATCAACATAGTATGAAAGTAAGAGGCTATGCCACATATGATAAGTTGAAGACCTGCATGGTGGGTAGGACCTACAGCAAAGAACAGTTCGAGGACATAAAGAATCAAAAAGTAAAAGATGTTCTGTTCAGAATATTGGACGAGACAGAGGAAGACTATCAGAACCTCTGCGATGTGCTCAACAAGGCCGGGGTGGAAACATTAAGGCCAGACATGGTCGATGGAGACCTATCACACAGACCCGCCAACCAGCCCAGGGACGACATGGCGGTCATCGGTGATACCTTGTACGTTAACAACAACAGGCCCGAGTACAAGTCCATACTGGACAACATAGACAACAAAGTTATCGTGGAAGAATGTGAACAGAAAAAATTGATAAGCACAAGTTTCATACACAGGTTAGGATCAGACCTGCACTGGGGGACAAATCAACCCACGTGGAGAGACAGCGAGTTGGTGAAGAAATACGAACGACAATGGACGGCGGAAGGCTTCAACGTCAACGTCATGGAGCACGAGGGACACGGAGACTGTACCTGGTGCGTGCCAAAGGAAGGTTGCATAGTCACAATGTTCGAGATACAGAATTATAAAGACAAGTTCCCTGGATGGGATATATGTTACGTAGAAGACAAGTACTGGGACCAGATGTCACCGTTCCGGAAGATCAAACAGAAGAACGGAGGCAAGTGGTGGGTACCGGGCGAGGAAGACAGCGACGACTTCTCTGAGTACGTGGAAACATACTTGAAAGATTGGGTAGGATACGTGGAGGAGACTGTGTTCGAAGTCAACATGTTATCCATAGACTCCAACACCATATTGGTCAACAACTACAACAAACAGGTGTTCAACTTCCTTGAGAAGCATCACATCGCTCCCGTCATTGCTCCGTTCAGGCACAGATGGTTCTGGGATGGCGGAGTACACTGTGTCACACAGGATTTATACAGAGAATGATCAAGTACAAATGATTAAGAAAGGAAGTTTACTAAGTCCTTACGCCAATCTGTGTTGACCAACAAGTTTTTATTGTGTTCTAGTATTGGTCTCATATTGTCATACATTTTTTTGATTTCAGATATATTTTTTTTACAGATGTTTTGAATTATATTAGCTATCATTTTAATTTTTTTATCGTCGTCTTTTTCGTCATCGTAGGATTCGTCCCAAAAATTTCCAAATGTTTTAAAACCATAATCTCTGAGGTAAGCAAGTGTGCCTGGATTGCCATAAGATATGAAAGGTCTTTTGTACATGATTGGTTTGACTGTTTTTTCTGTAAAATAAGGATAACCGTTAGGACAATACGTTTCTCCGGCTATCCAAACACAAATATCTTTAAAGATATCATCCTCATCATAAGGTCCATTAGGTGTCTTGGGACTACCGTGGGCTGGAAGAACAACAGTATTAAAATTTGATGTATCTTCGGGATCCGGCCGCGGGGTCAAAGAACATTTTCCAAAATTTAGTAAACCTTTGGCCCATAGTCTTTTCAGAAGATAATGTCTATGACGTGCCGGTCTTCCTGAAAAAAGACAGGCATAATGATATTTGGGGTCTATATCTGTGGACACATCACGTTCTTTACCCCATGTTAAAAGATCATGCGTTTGTAGATGCTTAGATTTAATATCTAAAGTTGAGTTGATCCATAAAATTTTTCTTTTTTTCATTTGCTCAATTTCATGCATGAATCCCTTGGCAGAGTGTATGAAATATAACATTTCTTCTCCAATATCATGACTTTTAAAAATGTTTGCGATTTTCCAATATAGAATATTATTGATGTCATGACAATGATTTTTTACGCTGTAATCATATTTGAAAATGTCGCCGTTATGCATGAAAAGATTGAACTGTTCATTCCAAAATAATATTTTTATATTTTTGTATTTTAATGTATCAAAAAAATTGCGTGTTTTTGATTGTAAAAATTCTGTTGTCTCGTCCGGAGCACAGTACAAAAATAAAAAATTATTTCCTTCTTGTTTAAATTCATCCCATTTTACATAGAGAAATCGATCATCTTTAAATAGATTATCAGTCCATTGGTCCTTGTGCCACCTGCTTAAAGGAGCAATTTTATTAAAATCTATGCAGATATTAATTTTTTTTTTCATATATATCGTCTCAGGCTATGACAAAAAATTTACCACACGGCCTGTCCAGTTGGTTTCGACCAGCAATTTTTTGTTATGCTCTAATATAGGACGCATATCATCAAGCATAGATCTCAGCGTGTGCAGATCTTTAACACAGATGTCTTCAATTATTTTAGAAACTTTCAAGATCCTGTCTTTAAAAGTAGAATCAAGATCATAAGATTCATCCCAAAAGTCATTGAAGGTTTTGAATCCAAACTTCCTCAAGTAAGCAAGACTGCCTGTGTTCCCTAACAAGGCAAAGGGTCTCTGATGCAATATTCCCCTAACTAACTTTTCAGAAAAGTTTGGATATTGATTTGGGCATGCTGTTTCTCCTGCCACCCAGAGAAAGATGTCTTTGAACACATTATCTTCTCTAGATTGATAGCCAGGAAGGGTGTGAAGATTTATAACCTTATCAAAAGCTATGTCTGGCAATTTTCCAAAATCAGATTGATCTTGTATTTTGGTAAGAGATATTTTTCCCTTGTTTAGCAATCCTTTATACCATAGATCTTTAACTAAATCATGCCGGTGTTGTGCGGGTCGGCCAGCAAACAGACAAGCAAAATGATATTGTAAATTTATAGCTGTTTTTGCCTGTCTATTCTGAGCCCAGGGCAAATATAATGGCAGTTCGAGATGCTTCGACTTAATATCAATTGGTGCACCCGTCCACTGCACTATGTTTTTTTTGATCATTTGCACCTCTTCAAGGTACCCACCTGCACAATGTATAAAGTAAACTTTATCTTCGGTTATGCCATTCTTTTCTAAACAATTGATAATTTGCCAATACAGTAACTGATTTTTATTAACATTACTTTTGAAAATATCTTCTTCTACCATGAAAAGATTCCATCCCTCGTGGCAGAAAACAAAATCGATGTTGTTTTTGATGCAATCCTCATAGAATTTTTTATTTTTTCTTGTAAGAAAATCTATAGTCTCCGTTGGCTGGCAATCTAGGACCAAATAATTTTTTCCGTCGGGTCTAAAATCTTCAAACTTGACTACTTCAAATATATCATCATTAAAATACACCGTATAGGGAGCACCAGCCTTTAATTCTACATTAGGCGGGAAAAAGAAAAATTGAGTACAAATTTTGATTTTATCGTTCATATGCATATATTCGTGTAGTGTAGATAATTATCTACACAAACGTTGTTTAAAATTTTATAACCAGATAGTCTACTAAAGGTCCTCTTTAATCACGGCGATGTATCTTCCCATGCCATGTCATGAATGTGCTTTTTAATTTTTATGTCGTTGGTTGTATTCAAAATTTTTTCAAGTACATTTTTAGTTTTTTGAAGATGCTTAAAATATATTTTTTGATTTTCTATTGCAATTTTTTTTACCGCAGTCCACTCTTTATCTGCCATTGTTAACCAATGCATAATGTTTTCAATTGTTTGTTCATTGTCAGCGTGAGTCCATTTATTGCTGTCTTTCAAGTAATTTTTTTTAATATGTGATAGATAACAATCAAAACCTAAGGATTCTAAATAATCTACCATGCCTGGTTGTCCGGCCAAGAGAAACGGATGACAATTAAGTATGGACCTCCAAATTTTTTCTGTTGGGTGATATGGTGGGCCACGCCAGTCATATGTTTCCGAGATCACACTAAATTGACTCTGTTCATACAAACAAGTGTCATAGGGAATGCCAGGATAGTGTAGGGATTGGTGACCAGAGTGTTCAACAGAAATACGGTCCGGGGATTGATTTTTTACTTCATTGAAAAATGTCCATTGGTCCTTGGTATCAATGTATTTAGAACAGGAATCTCGGAATTCGTCTGTGTTTCCAAAAAAACTGTATTGACACTGTGCAATTAAATCATGTTTCCATATTTTATACAATAAACCCACCCTGTGATATCCCAACGGCTTCCCAGTCAAGAACAAAAAAGAGTTCCTGCTATTCCCTGGGTGTGTCAAATATTTTTGAGAGAACAAATCATGCAGTCTCGTAAAATCAATGATTTGCCAAGTAAAGTCAATAACATCAAAACCAAGATAATCTGTGGGCAATCCATTGTTGCCTCTACACACCAAATAGAGTTTGTTGTTCGTTGAGCTCCTTATATTTTTTAACATAGTGATACCATTTGTGTGGTTGAGCCATGGATGGGCATCCTCCCATATGTAGATATCACCCACATGTGATTTAATTTGTTGAATTTTTTGATAGAAAGAATCTGTTTCATAATCAGAAAAAATTATTTTAATATGCAAATCTGACATTAAAGATATTTATAGTTGGCTCGCTATTGGCTCGCTATTAGGTCTTTGTATTTTAGGTTACTTTGAGTAGTCCGGTAAGGGTCCACCGTACTTCTGTCCCTTGATACGCTTGCCGGCCACCTTCTTGGTCTTGCCGCCGATCTTCTCACTACGGTTGCCTGTACGCTTCATCTTGCCCTTGCTCTTGCAACTGCTGATCCATGACGCTGGCAGTTGGCTCTTGGGCCTTGAACAGGCACCGGCTGGTGCTGGGCCTATGTTCTCGTCTGTGTTGTAAACTTCGTATATCTTCATCGCACGTGTATTTAACACATCCGTCCTGCTAGGGTTGATCTTGTGCAAAGGGTAGCACGACGTAACTTTCAGTTATCAGTTAAGCATTAGGTTAAGCATTAGGTTAAGCATTAGGTTAGGTTAGGTTAGGTTTAGATGTGTTAGGTATAAGGACTATAAATACTCATATGAAGATATCAGAATTTATCAATGTGCCAAAAGAATCAAAAGACACTACATCTAGTGCCACAACATCTAGTGCCATCATAGGCGACCAGACACAAGATATAGTGCCACAAGATATAGTATCAGAAAATATGTTGGCACTAGAGGTTGACAGCGAAATTGAGGAACACGATGACCATTCCGCCATAGCAGAAGGCGTGAGCCAGATCTTCAGGAGGAAGAAGGGTGGTGCACCGACCAAGGGATTCAGATGCTCATCAGGACCCAGGAAGGGTCGTATCGTTGCCAAACCCAGCACCTGCTTCGCGAAGACTGATCCCAAGAAGTCTGCCAAGATAAGGAAGAAGAGGATGGCGAAGGCCAAGATAGCAGGCAAGAAGATGGCCATAACCAAGAGGTCAGGTGGAGGATCTGTCAGAAGCAAAGGCATCCAGATCAAACAGGCCAAGCAGAAAGGACCAGGGTTCAAGGCCAAGACGAAGGCCAAGGCTCCCATCAAGTCAAGGATAGTCAAACCAAAGAGGTAAGATCTTTTTGGTAATTTAGGTTCATTTGGTAAGTTTGATTACCACTGTATCCTGTAGTTGATCTTGTCAACCTACACTACATCCAGCACCACATCCACACAGAAA
>Ga0209535_1001320_pt1 | contig 17028 bp, 12 predicted proteins | sample LinPmetageLP28_FD_184041 | JGI IMG/M metagenome (GOLD analysis project Ga0209535, IMG submission 184041) | Marine viral communities from the Pacific Ocean - LP-28 (SPAdes) (version 2) | ecosystem: Environmental > Aquatic > Marine > Oceanic | place: Pacific Ocean | collected 2009-08-22 | reverse complement strand
TCATCATCTGCAACGCCACTTGTAAAAACTGGTATGTTTGTATTTGATATTCCAGTTGTAAATGATGATATAGTTGTCCAGGCTGATCCAGTATAAACTTTCAGTACACTTGATGTCGTATTAAAATATAAATCCCCAGCTGTTAGCGCATCACCATCATTGTCTGTACTAGGATCACTAGACTTAGCACCAAGGAATATATCATCAAAATTATCTAAAGCTGTTGCTGCACTCGTTGCACTACTAGCCGCTGCGGTTGCTGAACTAGCTGCTGCTGTAGCACTACTTGCCGCTTCAGTAGCTTTTGTACTTGCTGTATCTTTGTGACCGCTTGCTGTACTCGCACTATTAGAAGCATTAGTTGCGCTTGTAGAAGCTTCACTAGCTTTTGTTGTTGCAGTCGTTGCAGAAGCCGCTGCTGCTACAGCATCAACTAATACTGCAAAATGATCTGTGTCTGTAAGCGCATCACCTATAACTGAATCTGCCACACATATATAAATGTTGTTTAGTTGTGCTGTGGTTGTGGCTTTGATTATATCTCTTTGTTTAAATGCAGCTGTAGTTGTTGTAGCGCTATCACCTTTAAATGTTCCTAATTCTTGTGTAACCGATAGCTCACCAGAACTATCAAATGCCAGGATCTTACTAGCTCTATCGGCTGCACTAGTCGTAAATTCTGGTGAAGTCATAGTATTAGTTTTAGATAACTTGATAGTTCTATCTAATTCTTCTTGGACCTCTTGAGTTATAAAAGTTAATCTATCTAGTGCATCTTCATGTGATGTACTAGGAAACGGATCATTCTCAACATAATCTGTTCCTTGGGATTTTGTAAGTGTTCTTAATATAACTACAGTTTCGCCATTGGCTGGTCTGTGATCTGTTGTCGAAAAATGTGCATCTGAAGATGTGCCAGTATTAAACTTAAATAAAACATTACCGCCACTATCTGTTCCAGCATTAGTTACAACATAGTGTGTGTTTAGTGTCTTAGTTGTTTCACCACCAGTTGCAGATCTTACAATCACAGTCAAATCAGCATCAGCAAATATTTTAAATCCATAGGCAAAGCTATGTAGTGTACCATTGGCTGAATAAGAATTTTTTGTAGTCGTTGTTGAAACTGTCATTATCTTTCCTCAAACATATTTTCTAAATTTGGAGATCTTGCTGGTGATAAATTACCTGGCTTCCACCAGTAATTTTGACCATATTGTTTTTTGTATCTTTTAACTGTTCTTCTCATTTTGCTTTTAGCTTTTGGATCAGCCATAATATTAAGTTGATCTAAAACTCCTCTTTCAAGCGCAAGTCTGGCATACCATAAAGAACTTCCTGGTGTATATTTGCCAGCAAATCTAACTAAATCATTAGCTAAATTAACATCATCACCTTTAATAGTTTTATGTATATTTCCAGCGCTCATTTTAATTAAGTCATCACCAAATCCTATAACTGGACCAGCTATTGTTTGACCTAGACTCCCACCATATCTGTTATAATCTGAGAATAAAAAGTCACCATATATTCCTAAACCGCCACCTTGTAAAAAAGCAGCTGTCCAAAATTCTGCATCTGTCATAGGGCGTGGATCTCTACCCTTACTCATTTCCTTGAGCTGTAAAGCTAAAGCACCCATCACACTTGATGATATTAAAAAGTCAGCCATATAAGTACCTTTTCGCTTTACACCTTGCTGTGTCATTCCTCTCATCAAATGAGTATTAACTAATGTTGTGCCGAAATTTTTATACATGGCAAATGACCTAGTAAGCTCACCAGATATTGTGCCAGGAGCTGTGTCACCAACTAATGAAACTCTACCTCTCAAACTTGATGATGGTACAGCAAAATTAGTTTCTGTATTTATCATCTCCATAACTCGCAAGCTTACATCTCTTGCAGTATCACTATTAATATCAGTTCTAGTTCTAATATTTTCAGCGCTTAAAAAGGATGCGCCTTCATGTGTATATAAATCAGACGATCTAATAATATCCCATTTATCCGATCCTAAACCATATCGTTCAAGTGATTTTCTAATTGGATCATCTAACTGATTAAAGCTTTTATTAACTTGATCTCCAAGATAACCTAAAAATTCCATACCAAAAGACCAGCGACCAGCTGTTGTAAATGGTGATAGAAAACTTGCCCTCATAGTAAAATCACCTATTCTTCTAGTGATTTCTGGGCCAGATATATCTCCCACATATCTCATTTGTGCTGAAGCAATACTTGTCCAACCTTCTGCAATAAGACCTAACCTAACAGCGAGTTTTCCTTTTTCCTTTGCATTTAATGGATTTAAAAATTTTAAATAATCTGTAACTGTTGAAACTTGAGGTAATCCAACAAAACCTCTGGTTATTCTTTGAAAATTCATATCAGTCAAAGCTGATATTGAAGCTGATCCAAGTTGAGCTGATTGTAAAATTTGTCGTAAGCCAGCAAAAGTGTTACCAAAAAAACTATCTATCGGAGCATTATTTACGCCAACAAAAGCATTGTATAATGTATCTAAATACTTGCCTTGTCTATTAGCGGCATCTAAACCTTTTTGATTGCCAGGTTTAACTTCTTTTCTTATTTGTGTTTTAATATAATTTATACTTGCAGAAGGATTAGGCCCTAATACATCCATCTGAGCAATTTCTTTAGACATTGAACTTATGTGACTAATCATTGTATCAAAAGGATTAGAATTACCAAACTTTGCTTGATACTCTAACCAAACATCAGCATTTTTAAATACTAAAAATCTATGATCTTGCCTTCTATTACTTATAGATTTGCCTTGCAATGCAATCGCATCTGGCTTTACTTTGTTTAATCCTCCAGAACTAATTGTTTCGTAAACATCAGTTAAGGCAAAATACAACCGATCTTCAGAAAATTTTAAACCAGTCGTTTCATCCAACATTTTATCAAGATCAAGTTTGTCTTTTACAAAATTAATCCAGTCACCTCTTGATACTTTTCCTACCGCAACCATATCATGGACTTGCGGCATACCCCAATCAGATCTTCTGGCTATAGATCCACCAGCTCTATTAAATTCTAAACGTAAGTATTCAGCAGCTTCTTTCCAGGCTTGTGCAAATTCTTTTGCGCTTACATCTCCAGTATCTTTACCAAAGACCTCACGAACCATATTTTTTAGTTGTGCTTTGTTTCTTACTTCACCAATTAAGTTTCTTTTAAATGTTGCCAAAACATCATAAAGTTTTGCTGTAGCAGTTTGTTTTACAGAATTTTCTCTTTGCACCAGGCTTGGAAAGTTAGAAAGTACATCTGCATCAATCAGACTTGCAGCTGCTTTCCCATAATTAGCATTACCGCTTGCATCCCTATAACCTCTAAGATTTTTTTCAATATTTTTAAACGCTTGTACTTGTAAAAGTTTTTTTCTTTTTTTTTCTATACTTATTCGTTTTAGTGCTTCAAAAGTTTCTTTAGCAGCTTGAGCTTGCGCTTGTCCTCTATTCATGCTGCCGCTGTATTCAACCTCTAACTCAATAAATAAATCAGAAGCTAATCTCGCCTGGTCATCATTTAAATTACCTTCAGTACGACCATTAGTTATGCAATCTAAAAAACTCATACGACACACCCTTCTAGGCGATCTAACATACGTTGATCTTGTGCAAATTCAGCTTCAAGTTCTCGCAAGGATTGTGTCCTGGCTCTTATCTCGCCGCCTTCTGCTATTGTTTCTGTAGGTATTTGAAAATCTAAATCGTCAGTTATACTTGTTTGTTCTGCAACTTGCGCACTTGGGCCATCAAGTCTTTGCCCTGGGATGTTTTCATCAATGCTTCTGCCGCTTGTTCCGCTTTCTCCTCCGCTTCTGAGAAGTTGTATGTCCTCAAAGATTCCGTCTGAATCTTCTCTGATTGTTGGATTTTCTCCAAGTTTTTGGTTGTTGTCGATTTCGGCGTAGCCATCAGCTTTCCCTTGTTGTTTTAAACTTGCATAAGTTTGTTTAGGTTTGCTACCTATAGATCTAACATAACCTGGACTAATTAATCTACCAGTATTTACAAATCTTCTAAGCATCCTGGTTACAGCATTTTCAGCTGTGACATCCATATTAGCTAGTGTAACCTGGTAGCCTTTTGATTTAAGCTTATCAATTTGTTTTAAAATATTATCAGCGTTGTCACCAACCTTTGGTATAACAACATTTGTTCCATCATCAGTTACTAAATCTTTTACAAAGGTTGCAAGTGTTGAGCTTTCTTCGTGAACAGCAGCAGCACCTAAACCACCTTGAAATTCTGGCAATGCTTTTTTTGCATCATCAGCATCTATAATTGCTGCGCCTAGATTCCTGGCAATTTTGTTAGCGTAAGTGCTTTTACCAGCAGCTGGCGGACCAAGAACAATGACTGCTTTCTTTTCATTTCTAATAAAATTTGCTGGTACTTGAAGCTGCTCATCTGTAAAGGCTAGCTTTTTGGCTCTGTCGATTAGTGAGTTTATGCCTTGAGCGTAACCTTTTAAGGTCATTCCGTCAATAATAAATTCTCTATTATCAAACCAATCTCTTGAAAGGTAATTATCCATTTCATGTGTCTTAGGTATTTTATCAGCTTCTTGAATAGCTTTCGTAACTGCTGGATGACTATCAATTTCAGCATCACTCATACCTTGGTCAAGTTTTGTCTTTAAATCTTGACGAGCTTCAACATCAGACGTAAATCCCTCTTGCCGCCTTATCTCTCCAAATATATCTTCTTCTAATTGATTTGCTTGCTGCCTTGATCCTGGACCAGCAGCTTCTTCAAAATTATTTAAACTTGTTTCTGGTTTAATCGAATCTGTGTCGCTTTGCGGCGTATCATTGAAAGAGCGTCTAAAGTCGCTAGCTGATACCCTTTCGAAATCGCCTTGTCTAATTGAGTTTCTGACAGCATTGAGGAAATCTGTTGAAGGTCGTTTGAAGTTTCCAGTTGCCCTGGCGATTTTTGCTGCTTCTGTAAGCGCTTCGCTGAGCGGTCCTTTTCTGTTTGCAAGCGCTGTGAGGAGCGCAATCGCTTGGCCATCTTGATTTACCCTTTCAATATTAGAGCTTTTAACTAATTGATTACCTTCAGCTTCAACTCTTTCTGCATTTTTAACTAAGCTTGCAAAAGCGTTTTTGTCCTGGCGTAAACTTTTTTGAGCTTGATCTAATATTTTAGATCTTTCAACAAAAAAACTTTCAGCAACTATTTCGTCACCAAACAAAGATACTTGTTTTGTGTTTTCATATCCAGCATTAATTACTTGCTGGACTATTGATTCAGCTTGAAACTCGTTGTCTGGTATGTTCCTAGCCAAAATAGACATTGCAGCTTCTTGCAAACTTGTATCATCTGGGATCAATCTCCCAACTACAGCTGCATATTTAGCTGGTACTTTATCATTAATAACCATACCAAATAAATTGTCTGATAAGTTAACAATAGCTCTAGCTTGTTTTACTAAATTAGATGTCCTAGGTAGTTCTGATATTTTACTAGGATCAACCCTTAATACCTTTGCAGCATCAACAGCTGTGCCAGATCCTTCTGCAATATTTTTTGTTGCCGCTATAACCCTTGTTTCAGCTGGTGTATAACCATCTATTTCTTTTAGTTTGATACCATATAATTTAACATCCTGGCCTTCATTCTTTAATCTTTTGGCAAGACCTAAACGCTGGTGTCCATCTGCAATAAACTGTCTACCATTCGCATATTCGTAAACTACAATTTGTCCAGACTTTACAGCATCCCATTTTTTTACACCAGCTAATCTATCTGTCACACCGCTTGCATCACCACCAGCTTTAAATTGGAATAGTTCTGCATCTACTTCTAGTTGGTCTGGATCAAATAAAAAAACCTCATTATTTAAATTATCATTTTCATAAATTGAACCAGGCGCTTTTGGATTAGATATTGGATCATCTGGAAGGTCTGGATATTCATTACTTTCAAAAGATCTTTCAGCTGTTTTTAAATTATCAGCATGAACCTTGTCATTATCTAATGGATTAGAATTTACAAAGTCATCATTTTTTTCAATTACTTTTTCAATAGTGTCAACATTAGGATTTTTAATACCACTATCTTTGAACGCCTTTAGTCCTTTAGTTATTTGATCTGAAGTAAGGCTTATAGTTTTACCAGCAATATTAAATGCAAATGGTGATGCACCACCTATTAAACCACCTAATGCAACAGAACTCCAAAACTGCTGTGATGTATATTCTAAACCAAGTGATTCATACCAGGACTTAATTTTGGTTTGCGCCAACGCTTCTGCACCAGCACCAACTATAGCTTGATTAAGAGCAATCCCAGATAATTTACTACCAGCACCGCCAAACATAAGACTAGTCAAAAGAACTGGATCAGTAAGTGTTGAAGCACCTTCACCAGCAAATCTAACTATAGCGTTTCCAGCACCAGGATTATTTTCTACAGTTTCATTAAATATTTTTCTTTTATTCAAAGCTGTTTGTTTTGCATTTTTATATATTTTATCTAGGTCAATATCTTGTAGCTCTGGCAAAATTTCTGCATTATCTTTAATTATCTTTTTAATAAAATTTGCAGATTTTTCATAATCTTGATACCTGGTTTCATCAAATAATTTCATACTTAAAGTGAGTGCTGGATTATATAGCGCCCTTTTTCTACTAAAAAAAGACCTGGCAAAATCTCCTTCTAACTTATCTTTATTTTCGTTTATGACATCCATTATTGGCTGCCATTGTTCTTCTAAGACTATAGCTTCAGACGTTGTTTTGTTATTTGTTTGTGTAAAATTATAAGCATCAATAAGATTTTTTTTAAAACCATCCTGGCCTTTTTTAATCCCTGGTCTATTTGCAAAAGTTTCTTTTGCAGAAAAAGCAAAACTCATCTTACTAATCCATAATACTCTATGGCATCAATAACCAATTCTGTTCCATCTGGATGCTGCACATAACGAAAATCTGCATCACCTTTTTCACCACGCCCAAATTTATAGACACCATTACCTATTGAATAAATGCCAATATCACCATCATTAATATCTTTAATTAATTTACTATCTAAAAATTTACCAGTTTGAGCCAGGATATTATCTGGTGTTAATTTCTCAAGCATATCTGAAAGCATATCTGCATTTAAAGATGATGGTATTAAAGTAGGAACATCATTAACTTCATCTATGCCGCCAGTACCTTGATTTGTTTTACCAAGAGCTAGCTGTAATGCTTGAACAACTAAATCATCATCAAGTTGATTTATACCAGCATCATTAGCTAGTTTTGTATAAATGAATTTTGCTATGGCCCTGGTTGAACCCTGGACAGAACTATCTAATTCTGTCAATGCTGGTCCTATAGTTTCAAGTATAGCAGCAGTTGCATCAGACGAATAACCGACTGGTGTTGCTCCATTCTTTATAAGCTCAAATCCTTCTAATGCTAAAGTTGCAGCTTTGATATTTTTAGTTTTAATCAAACCTCCAATGTGCGCAAAATCTGGCCCATTTTCATTTAGTTCAGTTAAAACATCTCCAGATTTACTACCAAATCCAGAATTTATAATTCCATAAACTGCGAGCTTTTCATCTATATCAGCATTTTGTAAATAAGTTGTAAGAGCTTTTGTTTCATCATCAGTAAAATATTTAATATCATTGCCATAAATAGCACTTACTTTAGAAGCTTGTTTTATTCTTACTGCAATTTGATCGCTAACATCTGTTGAAAAATCCATTGGCTTAAATTTAATAACGCCAGTTTTAGCTGCAAAAGATAATGGATCAGTCTTTAGTTCAGTTTTCATATTCGTATAAAAACTTTTCATATCCTTTAATAAATCTGCTTCATACTCAGTATCAAGGCCAACACCTTCAACACCATTTATGCCTTTTTTTTCAACATCAATAATATAGTTATTGACTTGTGTAGGCGTGGATTTTTTTAATAATTTAAATATATCATTTTGTAGATTTAATCTTTTGACAAGCTCAACACCTTTGGGAAAACCCATATCATTAGCTTTTGTAGCAAAACCATTTATGATTGTTTCTGATACAGAACCACCTTTTTTAATAACATCATTAAGATCTTTAACATTTGACATAAACTCTTTTCGATCCAGTTTAATAGTTCTTTTGTCTGTGTTTATATCAACTTCGAAACTTCTTATAAGCTGTCTTATTTTTGCCTGGCCAAGTGATCTTGGAGGATTCTTTTTTAAATTAGCTATAAAACCTTCTTTTGTACTTAGATCATTTATTTGTTCAAAATCATTATAAATCTTACCTTCTGTTATAGTTGCCATCATTGAATTTTTGGCGCTTACAGCTTGTGTAGAACTATAATATTGAAGTCTTTTTAATTTATCGAATATGCCTTCCTTTTTGTTTGGTCCATCTCCAAATAATTCATTTAATGCAGCGTGTTTTTCAGCAGCGTTTCCATATATTGAATCATATCTTAGTTGTTCAGCTCTTGATAAATGAGTAGCAGCCTGGTCATTTATCCTTCTATTTCTGCTGTTAGTTACTACGGAAACTCTTTTGTTAACATAATCAACCTCAGATTCATTTAAGTAATCTTTTTGCGCTACATCATTAGTAAAACTCTTTGATATTCTAAGTCTGGCTTTTTCAGCTTCTTTATCAAAGTATGTGTCAGCTTCGCTACTTGGCATAGTAAAGGATTTGTTTTTTATTTCTTCAAGCTCTTTATTAAATGAAACAATACCTTTTTGTTTTTGTGCTTCATAATCGTTTCTACGTTCAATCTCGTAAAACTGTAAACTTGTTTTCATAGCTTGATCGCCAAAGTTTGCCATAGCTTGTGATCCAGCAGACAAAGCACCTGGACTAGCTCGCACACTCATACTAATAGCGCCAGAACGATTTGATAATTTAGCTTGAGATTTATATGTAGGAACTTTCATTAACCAGACTTTCCATATCGTGCATTAATTTGTGAGTAAGAAGAAGCGCCAGATAATAAACTACTGCCAGCTTTGAAATATGCAGCTCTCATTGCTGCTCTGCCATACATTCTATTTAAGTTTGCAGACATTCGCTCTTGAGTACCTTTTTCTTTTAATTCTGCTTTACCTACTTTGGCATTATATCGTCTGATAGCCACTTCTTCATCTGCTTCCTGGGCGTTAGCCAGGGCAACTTTTAATGGTGTTCCAGTATCAGCCATCCATCCATTAAATCTAAATGATTGTGATGTAGCTGCTTGCAAGTTGTCAAACTCACGCCTAAATCTACCAATCTCAACTTCTTCCATAAGAACAAGTTGTTCAGCATCTTGATCTGCAACTTGAGCGTTACGTTCATTGACTTGGGCGTTATAGTTGTAAGCTCGCTTTTGATCCTTACCAGCTTGGATAGATCCAGCTGCGCTAAATACTGCACTTGCTATCGCCGCTTCTACTGCCATTAAAAAACCCTCGCCATTCTATAATAATCTTGTCCATCTGGACCATATTTTTTCATAATACCTTCATGCTCAAAACCAAGAAATTCAGCAAATCTTTTTGCTTCTAGCCAATCAGATCTAACGCCAGCTTGCACTCTTACAAAGCCATTATCGTGAATCATTCTATCAAAGTTTTCTTTTATCAACTTGATAACACTAAGTTTTTTCTTAGGCATATTATCTGAAGCCACTATCCAAGCTTCACCAACTCCAGGCCATAAAGGTTTTATTCCAGCGCTTGCTATGACATAACCATCAATCAAACCAGTAAAAGCAAGTCCTGGTGCAAATAATCCATGAGCTATATCTTCAGCCATACCGAATGATTTTCTAGCCATCTTACTCATATCGCCATCTAAAATAGATTCAATATGTTCTGGCTTATAATCTACCATTATCATTGATCGAATGTTTGTAGCCTTGGGAATATTGCTAATACAGTTAATGGTAATGGTTGATCTTGCCGCACAAAGACAAAACCATCATTATCATAACCACCTCTAAACTCGACTTCCTTATCACCAGTAAACATTCCTAGTGCTTCCGACATATCATCTGCTGAAGATCTAAATGGTATCAGATCTATTTCCGCTTCTGAGCTACCCACCTTAACACCTACAGATCTATATAATCTTAATGTAATATTATTTATTCTTTTATTCTTGCCTTGTGATGTGCCTTCTGTTCCGCCAGCATCTATTCTCATAGTTTGCAATGTTGATTTATAATTAAATCCTATATGTGCTTTTTTAACAGACCTTGATAAAGCTATAGCGCCAGACGATACAGTTCTGTCTGGATGTGTTGCGCCATCTCCCAAGACAACAATCTTTTCACCTTCTAAATGTGTTAAACCAGATATAGATGTTGCTGCTGTGCCACTATATGTTAGGCCGCAATCAACAAAGTAAGCATCCTTTATATCTGTGCCAAACTCATAATTACTTAAATACTCTATATACCTTACTGTTGATCCATTAACAGTTCGCTTAACAATCATATAAAGATCATCTTCATCAGCTGTGCCAGGTATTGTAGCAATGGATTCAACCACAGCATTACCTTGATTTGTTGTTGTAAGCCTAGTTGGATCGCTAGTTTCTATTGTTGTGTAGCCAGTTGTTTCTGGATCTGTTTCTGTAATCGTGACAATAGCTGCTGAAGGATTTGCTACTGTAAAGTCTGGATGAGCGTTTATCCTGGTAAATATGTTATCGGCTGTTGTGTTGTTATTTGTATGCGGTCTAAAGCCAAATGTTGTATCAGCTGGAGCAGAAGCACCAGCGGCTTCACTTACAAATGTAATTGTTTCTCCATTTGTCTTAGTTACTTTTATTGTTGTACCTACTGCTATATTTGCATAGTCAGACACAGTTATTGTTGCATCACCAAATCGACCACCTAAAATATGTTCGTGCCAGGCAACCACTTGTTCTTCTCGTCTATAGGTCATACCGACTAGAAAACCATTAGTAAGCACACACCAAATCACATTATCTGGTTCTTGTTGCCAGGCCATTTCAACAATACCAGTTTCAGTAATATGTTCTGCAAGTATCGTTAAATCTGGCGCATTGTAACTATCAGTATCAAAATTAAAGACTAACTCTCGTAATTTTCTTAAAGCTCGCTGAACAAATAATGTTACTGGTCCTACATTTATAGGCTGTATATCAGCTGTTCCATAACTCGCTTGTCGTTTTATTTGTGCATTAGTCGGACTTAATGGCTCGGCAGATCCACTAGCAGACACAGCAAATTCACCACCACTTGTACCAACAATTAAAACCCTGGATGATGCCAGGTATCTTATAACATTGACCTGGCTAGATCCTATCGTATAACTCAAAGCATCCGCAGCGTTAGTGCCATCTGCAAAATCTTCAAAATCACCAGCCACAGAAAAGAATACTGTTTGTGGTTGTGTTGATGTTCCAGCAAACACTAGGCGTTCTTCATAAAAACTTACACACGCTGGAAAACCAGTTGTTGTCGAAAACGCTCCCAGGCTAAAATCATCATCCGCTTCTAATTTACCAGCAACAGTAATTGACTCTGAAGCCGCTTCATTTACCACATCTACTGATGGTGCAAATAACATTGTATCGTCTGTCACCTGGACAAGTAATGCAGAACTATTATTGTTTGCAGACGTACCAGCTCCAGTAATGACAACCTTTTGTCCTACCTTAAAACCTTCTTTTACAAAGTTTCCAGCACTATCAACTATTCTGTCATTATGTTCTAGTCCAGTAGAGCTTGGATCTCCTTCAGCAAAACTTAATGTAGTTGCTGTCATACTAGGCATTAATTCAGTTCGACCAGCTGTGTTTTCTTGGACAGCCGCAGTCACAGTTGTTGCATTAGTAAACGCTGTTATCTTTGCAAAACCATCATGCAGCTTCACTAATCGACCAACATCTGTTGAAGCAAATAAATCAGCACTCGCTGATATTGTAACATTACCAGTTCTACCATTAGCGGTTAATGTTGTGGCTGTCGTATTAGGATCTTGCATAGGACCACGCCTAAAATCAACAGCAGTAATAGTCCATGCTGTGTGGCTTGTCCTGGTTATTTTATAAACTGGATGTGATGGATGTACTAGGTACATAACATCTGCGCTTTGTGTAAACTTGATTTGTGCGACTTGAGCTGAAGTGTAAACAGTTGTAACTTCTACAGCAGATCCGCTACTTTCTACAGTTCCGCCATCTTTGTGTATTCTAAAATATTCATTGCCAAATTCTAATATGTAGGCTTGTTCAACATTAAATTCAAAAGGTATTAATCTTGTTGCATTAGCGCTGGTTTTAACTGTGTTCACATAGATTGTGCCTGGTCTACGACTAGCACCACCATGAGGATGTATAGTAAAATTCTGCATGGTTTTAGAACCATTAAAATATTTACTAATATCAGTTCGGCCATCAAGCCTTGGTGATAGTTCGCCAGCAGTAAAGTTATTTAAGGTTGGTGAAGCCTTCGCCATTTATAATCTCGCATTAATAAATGTGTTTGCAGCTAGTACATCACTATCAGCAATACTAGATGTATTTGTTGTGTTGCCTTCTGTTGCATCAACAAACCTAGCTTCCGTTAGTTTGCTTCTGTATAATCCATTTAATGTTGTTGTAAGAGTAGCACTACCAACTAAGGCGTAAGCTATATCAGCCGCAACCGCCGCTTCTATTGTATTAATTAATAACTGATCGTATTGGTTTGGATCTATTATTCTACCAACAAAAACAAGATTGACTGTGCTTTCATCACATAAAAGTTTTCTGCCTTCGATCTCAAACTTAATTTCTGGATCTGAAAGCTTTAGCACTCGCAGACAAAATGGATCTGTCGGCAATGTGAATTGACTTGAATATGTAAAGCTAGGCGCTGTTGAATCAGCAGCAAGTGTTTGTCTGGATATTAAACAATTCCAGGGATGCGCTCTAAACACACTATCTCTAATAAATGAATAACGCTGGTTACATATTCTACCAGCTTTACTATCTTCATTGAGTGCAAGGATAGTAGATGCGCCTATCATATTTAATGCTGAGTTACATATATCAACCGCAGAAGCCATAATAATTCCTATAAAAAAGGACAGCGCATCACTACGCTGTCCTGGTTGTTTAGTTTACAACGTATTCAATAATGAATGACATTGATCCAGCAGTACCACCAGTTGCATTAAATGTTACTGCAACATAGTAAAATCCGCCTGGATCAGATGAATCACCAGCATTGGTATAAACCTTATCACCACAAGTGGTAATATTAGCCGCTTCAAAACGAACATCTGTCATTGCTCCAGCATCAGCTACAGAGCTTGCAAAACAATCTTCGTCTTTAACAACACCAGCGCTTGTGTATAAGCCAACATTGAAAGTACAGCTGTTACCAAAAGTGTCAGTACCAATCTTCAATGAAGTTATACTAGCGCCAGTTGGGATTGGAGCGAGCATGACAATATCATTGTCTGTGCTATCTCCAGCGGCTAGTTCAAGTGTTCCTTGAGCAATACGAGTAACGCCAGTTAAAAGGCTGGCATCTGTCATTACTACTGGAGTAGCTTCAAAGTTTGAAACTAGAGTTGAGTCTAATGTAGTCATATCAAGTTCTCCCTTTAAGCTGATTCATCACAAAGGACAGAAACCACTTTAGCTTCTTCCATTCGTGTTGATCCAAATGTTGAACAATAAAAGACTTGAGTTGAGTAGGACTTGTCTGCTCTCTCATCAATCTTCGCCATAACGTCTTTTCCGACAGCAAGCTTAACTCCATCTTCAGCCCATGCAAAACAAGTTCTGATGTTAGAAGCCACAGCTAATCTTGTAGACATGATGAATTTAAAACCCATAAAAGTATCAACTTCACCTTGAACAAGAGCCTTGATGTTAGAAAAATCACTTGATGTTACTTGTGTTGTACCAAGTAAAGCTTCAACTTGCGCTGGAGCTACAGCAATATATCTAGCAATAGAAGGATCAACAGAACCTTCATCAAGAATCTTCTTTGCCTGGATAAGTTTTGCGACTGTTAAATCAGCTGATCCATGAGCAATAATATTGCCAGAAACCATATCTGTATCAGTAGCACCACTTGAACCAGTTTTTGAAGTTCCAGTAGCCGCAGCTATGATTGAATCATCCATAGCTCTACCCATAGCAGCAGCAGCCGCTTGAGCATAAGTTGATGTAGGATCAATCAACATCCTTACTTTGTCGGCATCATCAATAAGATCTGCCCACTCATAAGTGTCCATAGTTACCATTCGTCTTGAATGAGGTGTATCAAGAATCTGTGTGTCCTGGTGTCTGCTTGTACGCTTGACAGCCGCAACACTTCCAACTTGATCGAAAAATGCTTTCTCACCAGTTACAGATTCTTCTGAAACAGCACCACGAAGCAACGAGCCTTTTTGTTGCGACAATAACTGTACGTTAGAACTAAACTGATTAACGAAAGCGGTAGTGATTTGTGTACTCATTACACTCTCCGTAAGTTTAAGTTTAAGATTAAAACGCTACCTGGGGAATCCAGACGTAAGTTTATTTGGTTTTGCGAGGGCTGTTGCTTATCTCGACTACTTTGCTAGTGTTTTTTGCAGAAGGACCTTTCGGCTTATCTCCTTGATTACACCATTGCAAATACTTGTCAGCTCGTTCTAGCGGATCATCTATAATTCTTCCAGATCCAGTTTCGAGTACCATCCTCAAAACTTCGAGCCTAAATTCATTTTCATCCATTACACCATCTCCCTATACCTCATAGCTTCATCAACAAAGAAACTATGCTGTGGATGTTTGGCATCCCAATAAGGCGTGTTAGGCGCTGTTAGTTCTGTAAGCTTTTCTGAAGCTTCATTTGGTGATAACCCACCAGACGTTTTCACGCCAGCTAACGTATCTTCGCCCATTTTTTCTTTCATATATTGTCCAATATTAACCATTGTTTTGATAATTGCTGGATGATCGCCCAACTTCATACCATTACTAAGTGTTAAATCTTCAAATTCTTCTACTGGAATGGAGCTAAAATTTTCTAAAACTCCTTTTCCAACAGCCATTCTATCGTCAAACGCTTGGCCATATTCTTTTTTTAGATCCAAAGCGACTGCATTTATTTCTTCTTCAGTAACATTTGACGTTTGTTGAACCTGGTTTCCGTTAAATTCGTTATATTTATTTAATAAATTCTGCGCCTGGTGCGGTAATAACCCTACTTCATGCGCTGTTTTCTTAAACCAATTAACCATATCACCATTTTCAGCTTGGCCTTCTGGTAATTTGTTTTCTAATTGATAATCTTCAGCGCTTGCTGGCCTACCAACTTTATCATAAAAACTGTTCCAATCATCTGATGTAGCAAATTTACCAGGCTTTACAACCTTGTCAGCACCTATCATTGATTGAGCGTTAACATAAGACTTAGCTAGTGATCCTACGTCATTAATTGTTTCTAAAGATTTATGACTTCTAATATCTTCTGGAATATCTGAGCGCCAATCATTCTGTACTGGCTGCGCAGACGGAGCTTGTCCAACATCAACTTGCGCTGGAGCTTCCGCTATCTGTGCTTCTTCACTCATGTTTCTACTATGTCCTCTCTCGTTCTAGGTTCTTGCAGCATTGATAATAAAAATAAGACTACAGTTCGCTGCCCTTCTCTGTAGGCTGTTTCGTTAGGATCTATTGAGAATGTCGATCCATTAATGTGATACCTGGCTTGCAGATCTTTCATAATCATCTGGCCATCTTCTGTGCTTAATGCTGTTTTATAAGCCGCTCTTAAATCTTCCATTTTCATTAAACAATACCTAAACCTTGCGCCGCTTTAAGAGCTGGTGCTGCATTACCAGCGGCTTCTGCTACTTGTTGTGCTTGTTGAAGTTCTTGTTGCTGTGCTTGTCTTTCAGCTCTTTGCTCTCGAATAGCAGCCACTTCTTCGTCACCTCTAACAGCTGTTGCTGGAACAGATAAAGCTCGTATCATATGTTTAGTTAATCCATCACTATCAACATAATCCATAATACCTCTATCAATTTGCATTATAGGACCTAGTAATTCAAATAATCTGATTGCGGATTGAACATCACCCATACGCTGTGCTTTAGCTAACGGACTTACATATTCAATATTAATATCATTATCCTGGATAAACTCTGGCGCATTTCTAAATAACTGTTTTTTAGCAAGTATATTATAAGTTCTTGTTATAAGCGGTTGTAGTAATTCAGCTTGCAATCTTCCTAATACTGGCCCTAGTAATCTCATCTTTTCTTCAGTACGCTGGACAACTTCTGTGGCTGTCATTTGTGGTCCTTGGCCTAGAATTAACTGGTCAACATAAAAAGCTGATTGTATAGCTTTCCTTCGCTGTTCTTCCATATTAAGACCTAAAGGATTGTTTGCGCCTATATTTAATGGCTCTATTCTATCTCTTGATCCAGATCTGTAAAAATTAAGACCGCCAGGAATAGTTCTTATGGGGAGGATAAAACCATCATCTGGAACAAGAAGTGGAGGATCAACTTGTTTTTGTGCGGCCCTAATCGTTACTTCAGACATTTTATTTAACATTTTAATGTCTGCTAATGCAGTCATGGCTGGAGATCGACCATAACCGATTTCATAACTTGCCTTTAAATATCGTGGAGCAAGATAAGGGAACTCATCAAAACCGCTTTCAGATAAAACCTTTTTTTCGTCTGCATCATAATAAACAGAAGCAAATGGTTTATTCACAGCATCTAACCTGGTTACATCAATATCATCTCTTGGATAGACTGCATGGACCAATTCAATTAATGAATAAGGATCTTGCTCGCTTTGTTTAACAACTCTTTGTGGTACAAGGTCAGCACCAAAACGATTAATAGCTGCTCGCATAGGCATTTTAAATTTACGGAATACTGTATCAACACGCCCATATTCATTTTCTGAAACGTAACATTCGCCAATATGCCTGGTGCTAAACCTCAATGAGCTTGGTGTAGGCTCGTCATCACCTTCAACAAACATGATGCCAGTACCAAAAGTAATTAG
>Ga0209535_1001319_pt1 | contig 17033 bp, 26 predicted proteins | sample LinPmetageLP28_FD_184041 | JGI IMG/M metagenome (GOLD analysis project Ga0209535, IMG submission 184041) | Marine viral communities from the Pacific Ocean - LP-28 (SPAdes) (version 2) | ecosystem: Environmental > Aquatic > Marine > Oceanic | place: Pacific Ocean | collected 2009-08-22 | reverse complement strand
TAAACAAATAAACTATGAAACTATATTTATTAAACGAGTACGTTGGAGGAACACCATTTGAATCTCAAACTTTAGGGGTTTACTTATCGCTTAAAGAAGCAAAAGAACACCTTAAAAAAGAATTAGAAACCCACAACCACGAAGATTATTTTGACATTGATAATGAAGAAAACGAAACAAAAATAATTACTGATACTTCCTTCTACTTTGATTGTGATGATTGGTGGGGTGGATGTGAGATACAAGAAATAGAAACAAAATTTAAATTAACTAAATAAATAAACTATGAAATTACAAGAATTTAACGAAATGATGAAAGACTCATTTGGGGACAGAGTGGTAAACATACCATCAAAAACAGACAATGGCTACAATGTCGAGCAAGTAAAAGAATATTATTTAAATAGTGGATTTGAGAGATATTCGGAAGAGCCTTTTTTATCTGAATATGATGATTTAGATTGGATAGAACACGCTAACGAATCAGATTTAGAATTATAATAACCATTAAAATAAAATATAGATATGATAACAAAAAAAGACTTAACTAAAATGACAAGTCCACAAATAGAGGGCGAAATGAATAACTGTTTAAAAACCATACAACTGTGTACAGAAGAAATAAGAAAGCGACACGACAAACAGATAGATTGGTGGACTTATTACGGACAAGCAGTAGCAAACAATAAACCAAACGCTGACCAATTTGCCTCTCAATATGCAGATAATATTCAAGAAGAAGAAGATGCAATATAACGGAACATACATATTAGAGGACTTTGTGGATAGTAACTTTTTATTAGCAGTAGAATACACATTCTATTGGGAAGATGGAGACAGGGACTTGCCACCAAGTGCAGAAATAGAAATAGACAAAGCGTATTTAAACGATATGGACATCACAGAATTCTATTGGGATTACCTAGAGGAAAGAATGGATGCAGAAGTTACACAACACGCACACGAAAATTATAATAATTAAATAAATAGAAATTATGGGAAGATATTACAACGGAGATATAGATGGTAAATTTTGGTTTGCAGTACAACCAAGCGATGCAGGAGAAAGATTTGGTGCAGTACAAATTGAGCCATACTACATTGAATACGAAATCGACAGAGAAGATAGCTACAAAGACATTGTAAAAGAATTAGAAAACATTAAATCTAGAAGTGAAATAGATAAGATAGAAGCAATGTTTAAGAAAGAAAATTCTTACAACGATGACACGCTAAAAGAATATAAAGTAAATAAAAAAGACATAAGAGAGTATGCAGATTATGAATTAGGTAAACAAATCAAAGATTGGTTTGATGATAATCCTGATGAAGATACGTTGTGCTTTCAAGCAGAAATATAAATTAACTTAAATAAATATAACTATGGGATACACTACAACATTTAACGGAGAGTTTGTATTAAGTAAAAACTTAACAGACAAACAAACAAAAATTATTAACGATATTCAAACAGAGAGACACGATAGTCAATACTCTTATAATGATAGGCGAAGAGAATTTCCTTCTATTTGGAATCAATGGATAATAGAACAAGACAGACACGGAAAAGATATTTTAGTATGGGATGAAGGCGAAAAGTTTTATGAATATATAGGATGGCTTTCATACTTAATCAAAACTTATTTTAAAGAGTGGGGTGTTGAACTAAACGGAGTGGTAGAGTTTCAAGGAGAAGAAAGAGAAGATATGGGAGAAATTCATATAATAGATAACGTAATAAAAGTATATGAATACGACTTTAAACTAATTGACTCAACTAAGGCTTATTATGAATCAATCAACTAACAAGTATTTAAAATATTTAAACGATAATTATTTTAGAGAAATTAATTTTAAACAAATAGAAAGTAAAATCAATAAAAATAAAAAAAATGGAAAAAAAAACACACGCATTTGAGAGCGAAATATTTGAAGCATTCAGATCTAATGAAAAAAAGATGGACAAGGCAAAAGATACGCTAAAAGACAATGGTTATTATTGCGATAACCTATGGCACGTTGACGATATTAAACAAAATTACCCTAAATGCAGTACTAAGGAAGCATTAGAAGTTTTAGATGATGTAATGACAAGCGATTATATACAGGAGACAATATATAGTTTCATAGACAAAAAACTTAACAAATGAAAATAATTATATTAATGACATTAGTAATGCTTTGGGGGAAAGAAACAGAAGAAACAATAGTAACTGCGACCATATATCACGCTACACCAGAACAATGCAATGCAGACTATTTAACCACTGCGAGTGGTAAAAAAATAAACGAAAACAATCCACAAGAACACAGATGGGTAGCAGTATCACGAGATTTAGAATTAGTAGGTTTTACAATGGGCGAAAAGATAATTGTAGAAAATGCAGGTGAAATGGATGGGATATGGACAATAGAAGATAGAATGAATAAGAGATGGGTTCACAGGATTGATTTTTTAGTAAACAAAACCAAAAAAGGAGGAAAATGGAAAAACGTAATCATAACATTAATACCAAGAAAGTAAGACAATACAGGTCAAATCAGGGGAGAAGCCCTGAAAAAATGAGCCACAGTTACTATGGATGTGTAATCACATTAATAGGATTAATATTGTGTTTAATTTGCATTTTAATTTTAAATTAATTAAATTTACATTATGGGAAAATCAAGCGAACAATTTATCAAACAAAAAGAAGAGGAGCAAGACAATAGTCCAATGCATCCTACACCAACAGAGTTTATTTGGAAGGAATACTTTACAATGTTGGGAACACAATATCAATATAATTATAAACACAAAAAAAAATAATGAAAAAAGGAATTTTTAATATGTATGTAAAACTTATCTGTGATGGATTAGATTTAAGTGAAGATGATTTATTTTCTTCATCAAGAAACAGAGAAATAGCACATTCAAGACAGTTGTTATATAAGTTATGCTATCAAAGACCAATGACTATAAATCAAATTGTATCGTTGATGGATGGTAAAGGACATAGTACTACCTATGAGAACATAAGACAGGGTATTACTTCTATTAGCAAATCTATGAACGGAAAAAGCAAAGACAAAGACTTAAATGATTTTTATAATGATTGCGTAAAACAAGCAGAAGAATGTTGTTAAATCCTTTAGACCACTTATATAAAATATGGGAACAAGCCTGTGATGATGCAAAAGCTATAAAGATAGTTACTAAAAAAGAAGAAGCTGTATTGTTCAAGGGAATAAAAATAATAAGTGATGAAGAAGGAATAAGAATTTACAACACAAAAAAAGGAAGTTTAGATTACCAAGAGATAGATTATGATGACTATTTATATTTCTTAAAAAAAGGTTTTAGAGATGGTGTTTATCACATTCTTAAAAGAACATACAAAGATCAAATTGACACTATTAACACAAAGATACAAAACGAAGTCAATCAAAGAAATAACAAAAAGCATTACGACTATCTTAAACAAAAAAGGGATAATATTATCAATAAATACACACAAATTATTAAAAAACAAAAATTATGACACAAATTAAATCAACATTCAAAACTTTAGCTTCAATAAATGTTAAAGATAAGATAGAAAAAAAGGGAAGATTCGATTATTTATCTTGGGCTTATGCTTGGGCTATAATTAAAGACAAGTATCCTGATGCAAACAGAAAAGTATATGAATCAGAACACACAGGGTTAAATTACTTTACAGATGGAAATACTGCATATGTAAAGGTTGGAGTAACGCTAGGAGGGGTAGAGCATATTGATTATTTACCTATTATGAATCATCAGAACAAATCAGTTAAGACGGATTCTTTAACTTCTTTTGATGTAAATAAGTCAATTCAAAGGTCAATGGTAAAAGCTATTGCAATGCACGGATTAGGATTGTCTTTATGGGCAGGAGAGGACTTAGTAGATGTATCAGAAGAAAGACCACCTGTAAAACAAGCCGTTAAACCGATGTTGAAAAAAACTCACGGAAATTGGGCAGATTGTGTAAATTATATTAAAGACAACAAGTCTGTGCCATTTGCTCAGTTGATTAAAAACCTTGAAGTAAAGTTTACTATTCCTGTGGCTAATAAGAAAGAACTAAATTCTTACTATGCTAACTGAAAAGGAGATACTAGAAAAACTACAGGACGATAAGGAATATTATGGGAAGTTTGGCAAACAGTATATGTCAAACTCTGATATATGGACTTTACTAAAAGAGCCTGAGAAATATGGTAAAGGTAAAGAAGAGACTGTTCCGATGGTGGCTGGGAGATACTTTCACGTATCTATTTTAGAGCCTGAAAAGAAACATTTGTTTAATGTTATAGATTCATCAACAAGGTCTACAAAAGTATACAAAGAGGCTTCAGAGGGTAAAATTTTATTACTTAAAAAAGAACAGGAGCATTTGGATTACTTAATAAACAAGATGAAATCTAATTTTAGGTTTCATTCAGATATTTTTAATCCTCTAAATCAATATGAAGTGCCAGGGATTACAGAATTATTTGGTTTAAAATGGAAAGGTAAAGCAGATATTATAACACCTGATATTCTTATTGATATTAAAACCACAAGTAATATTGATAAATTTAAGTGGTCATCACGTGATTATAACTATGACAGTCAAGCATATATTTATCAGCAAATTTTTGCAAAACCTGTAATATTTTATGTAGTTTGCAAGGTATCAGGAAGGCTTGGGATCTTTAAACCAACAGAACAATTCTTGATAGGTGGGAGAGAGAAAGTGCAGAAAGCTATTGAAATTTATAATAATTTCTTTATAGAAAATGCCCAAATGGAAATTACACAACACATTACTGAAGAAGATTTATAACAAAGGAGTCAGAGGTGCTTCTCCTACTAAGCACTCAAAATTAATATTATTTATTATGTCAAAAGACAAAGTTTTTGCAGACGGATTTCTTTTCAAAAGAAGAGAAAACGCACCTGATTTTGTAATCGGTAACATCAGCGTAAAAGTTGAAGAAGCAGTTTTATTTTTAAAAACTCATCAGAAAAACGGATGGGTAAATTTAAATGTACTTACAAGTCAAGCTGGTAAACCTTATGTTGAATTAGATACTTTCGTACCTAAAAAACAAGATGATGCACCAGTAAAATCAGAAGAGAAAACAGCAGACTTACCATTTTAAAGAATGTTTAAATCTGAGACAAAGGGGTGTAAAAACCCCTTTTCTTTTCTATAATCTATGTTGGAAATGTTAACTATTTCCCTTAGATATGGCAAATAAAAAAATAATATTAAAGAAATATATATATATATATATACACACAAAAACTTAACATAAATGGAAGAAAGTAATATTACTATATTTAGGAATATAAAGGACACATCAACTCCTTTTTATAGAGACTTAAAGTCTATCCTTGAGAGAATTAAAGAAGGAACATCAAAAGAATTAATAAAGCAAATACGAAAAGAGAAGGATAAAAAGGTTAGGCAAGAGTTAAAGAAAAACCTACCAGCTATTTGTTTTTCAGGTAAATTTAAAAAAAGAGCAGACGATTCTATATTAGAACACAGTGGTTTTATTTGTTTAGATTTTGATGGGTACAACACTAAAAAAGATATGATTTCTGAAAAAGAGAGACTATCTAAAGATAGATATGTGTATTCAGTTTTTGTATCTCCTAGTGGTAATGGTTTAAAAGCATTGGTTAAAATACCAAAAGAACCTGAAAACCATAAGTTATATTTTATATCACTAGAAAAATATTTCAAGTCAGAGTATTTAGATAAAACATCTAAAAACATTTCAAGAGTTTGTTATGAGTCTTATGACCCATTACTTTATTTTAAACAAAACTCTCAGCTATGGAATAAAATTGAGGAGCAAGAGTACACACCGGTAGATAAATATACTACAAGACCAACGATTCCTGTTACAGATGAAAATAAAATAGTAGATATTTTAATGAAGTGGTGGGATAAAAAGTACGGATTAAAACACGGCGAAAGAAACAATAATGTATATGTACTTGCAGCAGCTTTTAATGACTATGGAGTCAATAAGTCTTTGTCTGAGTATATTATGTCATCTTTTGAAACTAAAGACTTTTCAAGTGAGGAAATAAAAAACACAATAAACTCTGCTTATCTACAAACTCAAAACTTTGGTTCTAAATACTATGAAGATGAAGACAAGGTTAATCAGGTAAGGATGAAATTAAAACGTGGAGTCTCAAAAAAAGAGATTCGTCTTCAATTAGCTGAGTCAAATATTGAAGATGCAGTAATAGATTCTGTGATTCACACAATAGAAGAGGATGAAAGCGATAAAAGATTTTGGAGTAAAAGCGATAAAGGAGTTATAACTATTATTCATTACTTGTTTAGACAATTTTTAGAAGACAATGGGTTTTATAAGTTTTCGCCAGAGGGTAGTAAAAGTTTTATATTCGTTAGAGTTACAAATAACTTAATAGACCACACAAACGAAGAAGAGATAAAAGATTTTGTGTTAGGTTATTTAGAAGTATTAGACGATATGTCAGTTTATAATTACTTTGCTGACAAGACAAGGTTTTTTAGAGAAGAGTTTTTGTCTTTATTAGGAACTGTTGATGTTTATTTTATTGAAGATGACAAGAACACGGCTTACTTATACTATAGAAATTGTGCAGTTAAAGTACAAAAAGACAGTAAGACTTCTATAGATTATTTAGATTTAGGAGGGTACGTTTGGAAGGATCAAGTAATAGATAGAGATTTTGATTTATGTGATACTTTTGATTGTGATTATAAAACCTTTATAAATAATATATCTGGAAATAATAAACTTACAGTTAGATCTATGGAAAGTACCATAGGATACTTACTACACGCATATAAAAATTTCTCTTATTGTCCTGCAGTTATTTTAAATGACGAGGTTATATCAGAGAATCCTGAAGGTGGAACAGGGAAAGGATTGTTTATGAATGCTATAAGTCAAATGAAAAAACAAGTAGTGATAGATGGTAAAGCTTTTAACTTTGAAAAATCATTTGCATATCAATTAGTATCAGCAGATACGCAGATTCTTGTTTTTGATGATGTTAAAAAGAATTTTGATTTTGAAAGATTATTTAGCGTAGTAACTGAAGGTCTTACTTTAGAGAAGAAAAATAAGGATGCTATAAAAATACCATTTCATAAATCTCCAAAAGTATCTATTACAACAAATTATGCTATAAGAGGTCAAGGAAATTCATTTGAAAGAAGAAAATGGGAACTTGAATTCTGTCAATTTTATACTAAAGATTTTACTCCTTTAGTTGAGTTTGGTAAGTTATTGTTTTCTGAATGGTCACAAGAAGAGTGGTGTATTTTTGATAATTATATGATAGAAAATTTAATGTTTTATTTAAAAAATGGATTAATTAAATCTACGTTTAAAAACCTATCTATCAATAAATTATCTAGAGCAAGTTCTCACGAATTTATAGAATGGTGTGGTTTAGTAAATGGAATTCAAAAGCACGATTCTCTAAAGTTTGATCAAAAAATATATAAAAATGAATTATATTTAGAGTTCATCCAAGATAATCCTGATTATGCTCCAAAAGCTAAATTAACAATTTCAAGGATTGGTTTTTATAAGTGGCTTAAAGCATTTGCTTTGTATAAAACAGGAATAGAACCAACTGAGGATAGGGATTTAAATGGATTATGGATGATTATTCATACGGATAAAAATAATATTGTAAAACCTAAAAATGAGTTGGACTTCTGATTTCAAGTGGTGTATAGAAAATGATTGGCAAGTTTATATAAAGCCAATAAATACTATACAATGCAAAATAGCAATCAGAAAAGGAGGTATATCTACAAATGGAAAAGATAAATGGTATAGTACAGAAAAAAACCTAACTCTTTACAGTAAAGAGCATTTAGGGAAAGAGGTTTATAGATGTCAAAAAAAAGCAATGAATAAATTACCTGAAGTCTATAAATACCTTAGAGATAATTATGAAAGATAGAGACAAAATTAAACAATTGTTAGACTATTACGATGAGGAAGAATTACATTGGGCAATGTATAATTCTTATGATATGATAATCAATAATGTTGATATCAGAGATATGATAATAAGTGATGTTGAATATTTTATTCACGATGTTACAGACAAAGTGACTGTAAATGTTATAGACACATTGATTGTTTATTTTGAAGATATAGAAGAGTATGAGAAGTGTTCAGAACTTATAAAGGTAAGAAAAAAATATAAATGATAGAAGAGATAAAAAACAAAGAGAATGTGATGATTTTGTTTTTGAATACATTTTATGAGTGGGACCTTACACCTTCTGAATATGAGTTTGAGCATTACGATGCTTATGGATTGTCACCTAAAAAAAACAATTCTGTAATGGAGATGAAGTTTAGAGACACTCATTACGACACGATGATGTTAGAAAAAATAAAGTATGACCACCTTATGAATATGCCTGAAGATATACTAAAGTTTTATTTAGTTCAAGACCCAACTGGAATATATATTTTTTGGTTACAAAACATAGATAAAAGTTCATTAAAGATAAATAAAATACCTTGTCCTGGCACAACGTTTTGGGGAGGCGAAAAAGTAAAAAAAGAAGTTTACTTATTACCTAAAGATTATGCATCAATATTAATCCTAAACAAAAAGTAATGGAGTTTAGAAAATACCAAACAGATATAATTGAGAAAGGAACTAATGTTATAGGCGAAAAAAAGTTTGTGTATTTATCTATGGAAGTAAGGACTGGTAAAACGCTTACGTCTTTAGGAATATTAAATAACATAGGGGTAAAGACTGTTTTATTTATTACAAAGAAAAAAGCAATTGACAGTATATATGATGACTTTAAGTTGCTCGACCCTGTATTTTCGTTGTTGGTCGTTAATTATGAGTCGTTACACAAGGTTGATCAAAAAGGATGGGATGCTATTGTTTGTGATGAAGCCCATAGTATGGGTGCATTTCCTAAGCCAAGCAAAAGAGCTAAGCAAGTAAAAGAGATTATCATAAAGAACAATCCGTTTGTAATATTTTTATCTGGAACTCCTACACCAGAATCATTTAGTCAAATGTATCATCAGGTATATGGTTTAATACAGAGTCCATTTAGTAAGTATACTAATTTCTATAAGTTTGCTAAAAATTATGTTGTTCCTAAAACAAAACGCATTGGAGGTTTTATAGTTAATGATTACTCTACAGGGAAACAATCAATACTAGATGAAATGAAACCATACAGTATTTCCTACACTCAAAAAGAAGCAGGGTTTAAATCAAAAATAAACGAAGAGGTGTTGTATGTAAATCCACCTGCAATGATTACAAGCCTCTGTAGTAAGTTAAAAAAAGATTTGGTGGTAGAGGGAAAGGAGAATGTAATATTAGCAGATACCGGCGTTAAATTGATGCAGAAGCTACATCAAATGTATAGCGGAACTGTTAAGTTTGAAAGTGGCAAGTCAATGGTGTTAGATACGTTTAAGGCTCAGTATATATACGACAACTTTTGTACGCAGAAAATAGGAATATTCTATAAGTTTAAAGAAGAATTAAACGCTATAAAGAAAGTTTATGGAGATAATATATGTACTGATTTAAGTACGTTTGAAAGCACTGACAAGTCCATAGCTTTACAAATTGTTTCAGGCAGAGAGGGTATAAGTTTAAAAAAAGCTGACATACTTCTTTATTACAACATAGACTTTAGCGCCACTAGTTATTGGCAGTCAAGAGATAGAATGACAACTAAAGACAGACCTGAGAATAAGGTGGTTTGGATCTTTACAAAAGGAGGAATCGAACCAGATATTTATAAGGCAGTTAGTAAAAAGAAAGACTACACATTAAAACATTTTAAAAGAGATTTATTAACTTTAAATTAAATACAATGAAGTTTATAAAATTTTTAGTAATTTGGATAAGCCAGAATTTAGCTATACCTTTTTGGGTAGTTGGTCATATTCATTTGTCTGTTCATAATTTTCACGATGTAATTGAAATATTATCATCAGTGGGAATGAATTTAATAGTAGCAATTGGATTTATACTAGATTACAAAAATGACAGAGCAGCAAATACAAGCAAAAAGAATTAAAGAATTAGAAGCTGAAGGTTATTATGTAATCAAGTTAATAAAAACAAATAAAAATGGTATACCTGATCTTGTAGCTATACCACCTAATTGTAAAGTTTTGTTTTCAGAAATTAAAAAACCTAATGGAATTGTTTCTGCTATACAAAAATATAGAATAAAAGAATTAAATGCTCACGGCGTAATAACTGAAATATATAAAGGATGAAATATACTGAAATAGATTATAATCTTTTATTTAAATATTATATTATTCCTAAACCTAAAGCCACTAATAAAAAAACATCAATTGATAAAATTATAAAAATTATTCAAGAAGAAAGTGGTTTAAAAGATATATTAAAATATACTAGAAAAAGAAATTATGTTGATGCTAGAAGAATATTTTATCACATATTAAGAAATTATCATTATTTAAGTTTAGATAAAATAGGTAAAATATCTGGAAACAGAAACCACGCAACAGTCCTACACGGATTAAGAAATGTTGAATTTTTAATGAAAGTTGATCCAAGTATAAGTAATTTGTTTAATCGTGTGAGTAACAGGGTTTTAAATTTAAAGTCTGAAAAACAATTATTGTTAGATAAAATTAATAAATTAGAGAAAGAGTTATTAACATTCAAAAAACAAAGAGATGGAATACACATTTACTGACATAGAAAAAATAATAGAATTTAAATCTTGGACTGATTATAAGAAAATTGACGAGCTTTTCAGGATAGATTGTTATATGTATACTAATTTAGGAAAAGAATCTACAAAAAAAGAAGTAGATGAGACAAAAAGAAAGTCTAAAATTATCTATAAAACTATTTCAAAAATAGACCCAAAAATAGGAAAAGGTTTAATTTCAACAATGGATTAGTTAATAACTTTTTATTTTTTAATTTATTTTTTTTTGTAGATTATAGGAACCTAAAAAAATGCCAGTTAAAAAAAACAGTCAGAACACTATAAACTACATTAATATGTTAATGTCAAATATTAATGTATTAACTGACGGTATTTACGAATCGTTAATGGATGAAGATTCCAAATCTTTAACCTCTAATATAAAAGAGTTAATGATTATTTTAAGGGATACTCAAAAATTAACAGAGGATGAGTTCTAATAAAAAAATTAGAATATGTAAAAAGTGTAAAGTATCTAAGCCTATATCCCAATTTAATAAAGACGGTAAATATTTTAGAACTGAATGTAAAAAATGCATTCTTGGAATTAAAAAACAAAGAAGGCGAAACAATAGAGTTTGGTTAAAAGAATATAAAGAAAAACTTTCTTGCAGTGTTTGTGGATATTCTAAAAAAACTAATAAAAACTTTTCTAGCAGAGCTTTAGAATTTCATCACACAAAAAATAATAAAAGCTTTTCAGTTAGCAATGGTATTGCTCAGGGCAAAGGAATAAAAACTATTAAAAAAGAAATAGATAAGTGTATAGTAGTTTGTTCCAGGTGTCACGCTGAAATTCATTCTTTAAAATAAACTTCCTCCTGATTTTTTCTTACCATCCAATAATGGTCCACCACTAGATTTTCTTTTCTTAGTTTTCTTTTTAGGTTTTGTAGTTCTTTTTATAGGGATACCGCTACCACTAGATTCTTTTAATTTCTTTAAAGCTTTTACATTGTAGTTTACAACTGATCCAACTTCACTGGGTAGTAATCCTAAATTATACATTAAATAAGCAAAAGCATTACCTGCCATTTTATCTTGTGCTTCAGGAGTAAGCTCTTTAGTTTTTTTAGTAAATGTGTCAGTATATTTACCGTTAACAGCCATTCTCATATACTCATATGATTCTACAGCTTTCTTTGGACCTATTCCTAACACACCCATCATATCAAAATATGATTTTTTATCATTTACAAACAACTGATAAACTTCATTTGGATCTTCAGTGTCTTGAAATAAAGTTAAAACACTATTAACTAACTGTGTAGTTGGTGTGTCTGTAATTGGAATTGGAGATAATATGTCTTTAGCTACGTTTCCTACACGACCTTTAATTCTATTTTGAAATGCTTTTTCTTTATCATCTTCATCTTCTGCAGAAAGACCTGCTAATATTTGAGTAACTAATAATCCTAATCCTCCAAACACAGTAGTCTCAACTCCTAATCCTGCAATAGATTTACCTGAAGCAATTCTATCTTCTTTACTAACATCGCTTCTAAACAATTGATTTAAATCAGTATACATTCTAGTTTTCTGATTTAATAAAAAGTTAGCAAACGGAAATAAAACTTTTCTAACTATCTGTTGTGTTGGTTTTTTGCTCGAAAATAAATCTCCTTGCAAATCTTGATCTGAAGTGTTTTGTTGTCTAGCTACTTGTTGTTGTGCATAATCTCCTGCTCTTTCATTTACTTTGTGGTTTTTCCAATCAATACCTGCAGGATCTATGCCTTGTTTTTTTAAGTCCGCACTGTAATAAGCTAACCAAGAGGCTCTAGCTGCGTACTTATCAGGGTTTACTAAAAACTTTTGTAGCCACCATTTTTGAACATCTACTACAGCATCGATTGCTTTTCCACGAGTAGAATTAGATGCTTGTTCTAATTTATTATCTAAACCATCTAAGTTAGATATAGCTTGAATACCACGATTAGCTATTTCATATCCTGAATTATTAAGCCAAGTATTAGCGTCTTTATTACCTGCTGCTAAACCTATGCCTCTAAAAACTGATGGTATATCTGAAACTAAATTAGTCATTGTATTAGCAAGAGGTGTTAATTGTTTTGCAAATTGTGTTACTCCACCCAACACTCTTGATACTCCAAAACCTGCTAACTTATTAATTCTAGTAAGTAGCTTTTTTTGATCTGCACCACCGTAAGTTTTAGAATCAAACTGACCTATACCTCTTTTAGCATTTACAAACCTTTTAAACAATGTAGTTAACATATCTCTATCACTAGCATCTGGAATTACTTTTTCATAATTAGAATTACCAACAAAACCTTTGAGCTGTTGTATGCCAGGTGCTGTTTCAACATCTGTCATTGCATCTTTCAAGCTGTTTATGTTAATTGAATCAAACCCTAAATTTAAATATCTACCAGCAGGTAATGATGAGCCAGGTCTTTTTTCTATAAGCACTCCTGTTTCTTTGTCATAAATAGTTTCTCTTGTTCCCACAAACACAGGCTCTCCTAATTCAGTTTCTGAATCTACTCCTTTAAGTTTACTAAAAGAGTCAGGAGTATAGTTTAAATCTTTACCTAAAGTTCTGTTATAAACATTTAAAGAAGTGTTTTCTAAATCAGGTCTAAGTTTGGTCCACTCATTAGTCATCCATTCAACAGCTTCTTTATTTATAGGATCTACTTTTGAATCAAGATCAGAAATTGTATTGCTATCTTTTAAAACTTTATCATAAGCATTTTGATATAACTCTGCTTTTTCAGGATCAGATTTTTTTAGTTGATCTATAGTTTGTTTTACTAAACCTTTCCTTCTGTTAAATTCAGCTTTTTGTTCAGCCTTAGTTCCATCTAAAGTTCTTCGCATAAAAGCAAAAATTCCTCTTTCTGTATTGTTAGCCGCATCATTAAAAGGCGTACCATTTGGATTTGTTTTACTTTCTCCTTTTAAAATTTGTTTACTAGTAGGCTTAATAAATTTATCACTATATTCTTTAGCAATTTTATTAGCAATTTTTTCAGCTGTAGAAGCACCTTTTCTTATTTGAGCAAATCCTGAAAGCCTTTCAAATAATCTTGCTTTACTTTGACCAGCGAACATATTTTCAAGTGTTAAAGGCATTTGAGATAAAAAATTATTCCAAGACTGAACTAAGCCCTTTGGTATTAACTTGCTGCCTAAAGGTCTAGCAATTAATTTTTTATCTATAGCTTCAACAGTACCTTTATTTCCTATATCCATATTAATCATAGCCTCCATACCACCAGTAGTTTGATTTGAAGAGAAGTTCACCATTGCATCTAAAACTTCCATAGCTTGTTTGTTATTCAACAAGTCTAAGTCTATATTCATAAAATCTTTGATAGTTTTTAAATCTTTAGACGAAAAGTTAATTGGCTCGCCAGTAAAAGGATCAACTTTATTATTGATCATACCATCTATTACTCCTTGATAAACAGAAAAAGCTTTTTTAATTCCTTTTTTTATTAAATCTGTTTTTACTCTTTTATCATTAGAAAGATCTCCTAAGTCCCCTGCTTTTTGTTCAGCAAGTATTTCTCTCATTTGCTCAAGAGTAAACTCATTTGAATTTAATCCAGTTAAATCTCTAAAAGATTCTGCTTCAGCTTTTTGAAGTTTTTTATCTTCTTCTTTTTGAGCTTTTTTTGTAAACTTATTTACTGATTTTATATCTACTGCTTCAGCAACTTTTACTCCACCGTCTTTAGTACCTTTACTTGTTTTTAATCCGTCTATAATTTTTTGTGCCTGAGCATTGTATGCATCAATATCACTTACTAAATTAGGGTTGATTTTTAAAAATTCTTTTACTGATGTTTCTACTGTGCCTTCTGCATTTTTAGAACGAATTTGTTTTCTTATTCTTTTCTTTAATGCATCCGCATCGTTAAGTTTTTTAACTGCACCAGCATCGTTATTTACTTTAGTAACATAATCAAGTACTTGTGCAACTGCTCTAGAATTATTAAGATTAACACCTGATATTTTTTTAATTAAACTTTTGGCTTTATCAAGACTTATTGTGCCAGCATCTTTTAAGTTATTTATAGCATCTGATAAGGCTTTTCTTCTAGTAGTTTGATCTTTCTTAGAATCCTTAGCTGCCTTAACTTCAAGTTTAATTTGGTCTTTAAGAGCTGCAGCTTCATCAACATTGTTAATTTTCTTTTTATTTTTCTTAGCATCAATCTGTCTTTTAGTAGGCGAAGGTATTTGTACTCCAAGCTTTTTATTTATTGCTTGAACCATAGCTTCTTGTTCTGAATCATTTGATTCGTTAAAAAGTTTTGATTGTTCTAAATACTTAATAGCATTATCTGCCTCAGATTGTTTGTTGTCTTTATTCCCTCTTCGGTTATTACGCTGTCTAGTTTTTGTTATAACATCATTAACAACATTGTCTACTCTTTCCTTTCTTACCTCTTCATCAACTACGAGTTCTTGGTCCTGTTCATCCTCGTTTTTGACTTTAGTTGGTTTGCCAGGACCGCCCTGCGGGGCATCTGGACGTGTGTTTCCTTCTCCCACTCCTTGCAGTTCCACGTTATCGGTTGATTCGCTTTCTTCGCTGCTTCCATCATCTGGTAGCACTTCCTCCTTTGTTTGTCGCTCTTGAATGGCATCTTTTTTATCTTTTATTTGTTCTTCGGTGGGATTTTCCACACCTTCTTCTAATAATTCGCTTTTAGCTTCTTGTTCAATACGATCTTCTTTCTCTAATTCTGTTTCTAATTCTGTTTCAGTATTAGTTTCGCCTGAAGCTTCTCTAGCTTGTAAAGTGTCTTCAGCTTTTAAAACCTCTATTTGCTTATCAACATCTTCAATTTTTTTATCTATATCTTCTTTTAATGGACCTTCTAAATTACTTCTTTGATCCATTAACTTTCGTCTTTGGTTTAAAAGTGCAGCTGCCTCTTCTTGGTTTCCACTCATAACTACTGAACCTTGTGTTTGGTTCAAAGCAGTTTGCATATTATATATTTCTTGATAAACTGATTTTGCATCTGCTACAGACATTTGACCAGAGTTAACTAACTCAGCAATATCTTTTTCAATGTTAGTGCTTTGTGTTGCAGCTCTAACTAAATCTTTTCTTTTGTTATTAGATAATAATTTTTTAGAACCAATACCTGAAGTTGCCCCAATAGTAAGTATAACTGTTTCTAAAATATCTCTATTAGATGTAGATTCATTTAAAATCTCACGTCCCACTGCATCGTTTGCTAATCCATTAAGTATATTCCCCGTAAAAAGAACTGGTAGTTCTTCTATAAAAAGTTCTTTAGCATTTTCTTTTACAAGATCTTTAACTTTGTCTTGGAAAACTTTGCTACTAACAACAGTTCTAGGTTTTAATGCTAAGTCTTTTAATATTTTTGGAAAGCTTTTAGTTGCTTCAAGAAGCTTAGTGTTACCACCTGCTAGTCCTGAAAATATACCATCTAAACTAGCTCTACCATTTCCATACATTATAGCTCTAGACATTGCTTCTTCTTCCGGCACACCAGCTTCCATTAATTGGTTTTTAATATCACTAACTTCACCAGCAACGGTAGACATATATGAAACTGCACCCATTCCTAAACCACCAGGGACTGTGCTTTTTAAGCCAGCTTTTTTTATTCCCTTTTGAATAGTTTTTGTTGCCCATTTCCCACCTTTTATTAAACCAATTAAATTAACAGCAGTACCAGTTAAACCTTGTGTAACAGATCCTGCTGACCATTCATAGGAATAATTAGGAACTTTTTTAGCTAATTCATTTACTTCTTTTACTTCTTCATTACTTAAAATACCAGCCATTGAAACCATTGTATTAATATCTACAATATCTCCTTCAGGTGTAATACCAACTTGCAAAGGCTTTCCTTTCCAAGTAATAGTTACTTCTTTTAAACTTTCTACTGTTCTTCTTTCTACTGGAGATGCATCTATAGCTCCATCAAATGTGCCAATTTCATTATTTAAAGTACTATCTAAAGTTTCATTAACCGCTCTTAAAGCCGGCATTTCAAAACCAACTAAGTTTCCTCCTTGTTCAACCCAGGAAGGAATAGCAGAAAGAATCCCACCTAAAAATTTTACTCCAGAATCAAATCCTGTTTTTAATACAGTATTACCAAAACCTCCAGAAACATCTCCGTTTCGCTGGTCTATTATGTATTGCTCTCTTCTATTTTGTTTAGCATCCTCAGAATTTTCAAGAGAAGGAAATAAACTTATAATATTATATTGTCTTGAAATGTTTTTAATTTGTTGAGCTTT
>Ga0209535_1001318_pt1 | contig 17033 bp, 25 predicted proteins | sample LinPmetageLP28_FD_184041 | JGI IMG/M metagenome (GOLD analysis project Ga0209535, IMG submission 184041) | Marine viral communities from the Pacific Ocean - LP-28 (SPAdes) (version 2) | ecosystem: Environmental > Aquatic > Marine > Oceanic | place: Pacific Ocean | collected 2009-08-22 | reverse complement strand
GTCGCTACCAATATGGCTGACGGTATACAAATGATGACCGAAGGAGATTTTGCTCGTGGGTTTGAAACGATGTCTCCCGGTGCTATAAAAGAGCCTATGGAAGCTTATAGGTTAAGCCAAGAAGGGTTTGTAACTAAAGGCGGGAAGAAGTTTGCCGACGCAGAGTACTATGATACGTTCCGTTTGGTAGGGCAAGCTATGGGTTTTGGGTCTACTGAGTTAACCCTAGCGCAGAAATCAGTTTACGGCGGAGAAGAAATTAGAAGAGATGCTACAACTAGCAAAACAGAAATATACGCTGAGCTAGAAGAAGTTATCAACGACCGCCAAAGCGCAGTAGAAAATTACGGCGCAAACAGTAAGCAAGCTGACCGTGCACAAGGTAAACTTCAGGACGTTATAGATAAAGTTCGAGAGCATAACTACATATATTTCTACAACGGTATAACAGGTAAAGATTTAACTAACTCTATGCAGCAAAGATTGCAGAAAGACGGTATGACTTTATCCGGTTTCTACATGGGAGATAAAGTAGCTCCTTACATATACCCTATAATCAGCCCTGCGTTCATAGATACACCAGAAGAAATGAAAAAGAAAAAGAACGAAGGAGAGTAATTAAACTCTCCATACCCGAATGCCTCGCACCCCGTCTTCTATGACAACCTTAGTAACTACTTTGTATTTAAGGCGGTGCACGGCATCCAGTATGCTCCGTCTAGACTTCTGAGGGTCAAGACAAGGTATAAAAAAAGAATACCCCGCCTTGAACACCTTCCAGTTAACCTTGTACGTTATCTGCTCCACTTTCATCTGCTTTCTCAGGAAGAATCATACTTTCAGCATCGAAAAACTCAGAGTTAGCACAGTCTAACACTAGGCACCGCACTGCCATGCCTGCGTCTAATGACATACCCTTAGCAAGTTTTTTGTTCTTAGCGTCTTTATATATACCTTTAGCCTTTAGCTCTTTAATTGTATCTTTGTAATCGACTTGGTATTTAACGCAGTCCCTTTTAAAGTGCCCCACTTTTATAAACATAAGCTTGGTGTCAGGCTCATACCGTATAGCTAACTCCCCACGAGGCTCTAGTATGGGTGCGTTGGGCAAATGACTGCGTAGGTCAGCGCCTTCCTCTACAACAAGAATATTGTTTGTATGCCTGTACACGTAGTCCGCAATGGATGCAGCAGCGTTGCTAACTGGCGCTTTAGTGTCTTTACTCATTTGAGCTACTTCTTTAGTCACTACGTCATAAATCCGCATCATGTCCCAGTCCGTCAGCAAGCCAAGGCGGTTTGCTATTAGTCCGGCTGTTATGTTTACGGCTACTTGTGCAGACCAATTACGCTCTCTAGAAGTAAAATTTAATTCTCTGTCTATACGAGCTTGGATTGTTTTTAAGCAATCATCCGCTTCTTCAAAGTTATTTATAAGAAACTGTGCAAAAGGCACGACAGCCAACCCGTAGTTGTTGTTAAGCACGTGGTCAAACATCTCCTTGCCTTCAGCCGTTGAAATAAGCGACTGGTCTGTATAGTCAATCTTAAACTCTAGCAGTCGCATCATCTCCCCGTCGGCTATAGCTTTAGCCGAACTAGCTTTTTCATAAAAGGACGCATTAGAAGAAGTGAGTGTAGGCGTGTTCCAAGTTGTGTTGTTAACCCGAAGTTTATTCTCGTCACGGTCGCCTTTGTCTTTACCTTTACCCTGTGAGTAAGCGTAGACAATCTCAGAAAACTCGTCTGCTTTTGTGTTTGTTATCTCATCAACGGTATTAACAATATTGTTTAGTATTCCCACCTTAGTAATTTTAGCTACTTTGGTGTCGTCTACCGTGCCTAAGAGTTGTTCAGGATGCCCACAAACGCTGTTTGCCATGCGCAGTATCGTAGTTTTACCCGTACCTGCGTAACGGTGCACAAAGTTTATCATCGACCCCTTTTGACCCGTAAACTTCAATAAAAGTGCACCGAACCCAGTTAACGCACCGAAAGCTTGCAGCTCCATACCGGGTTGCCCATACAACTTCCATACTCTTTTCCATTCTTCTAAATCACCTTTAGGTTCAAAGTAAGGGACAAGCGGCCCCGTTATAGAAGATGGCGGGCTGTGGTATACCCCGTCTGCTGTTATTTCCCTATCTCCAACAATGAACTTAGTGTCACCGTCGGCCCAACCAAATTGCCTTCTCATAATATCTGCCTTTTTGTGGCCCTGTAAGGATTTCACAGCACGTATAACGTAGGAAGTGATTCTCTTGAACTGGGCTTCGTCTGCCATAACTCCATTTGCAGAAAGTACTTTTTTAAGTTCTACTAACTGAGTTATTTTGGCGTTCTGAATAGTAAATTTTTTAATACCATCTTTGGGTGTATGGAAGCGGAACACAGCAACGTCACCATGTGCAGGGTCTTCCATTCTTTTAATTACAAATAAATCATGCTCATAAACAAGCTGAGGTCCTCCTTCGTCATCGTTTGGGTCGAGATAATAGATACCGCCATTCTTTCCCCGTGCGTAATTTTCTGGGAAATGAGGTTTTACGGTATCTAAATCCTCGTGCTCGTCCTCTTCAATTTCTTCTTGTACTTCTATAGGCTCATCATCTTCGGTAGCTTCTACTAGCTCTTTACCTAAATGCGTCGGGTTAGTTATCTTGCCTTTGAATGGGCAGCCTTTGCAGCCTCCGGGGTTTGTGCGTTCAAATACAGCGCAAGAGTGAGGCCCCCCGATATGCTTAACTTTTTGTTCTACCTTGGTGCGGTCGTAGTCGGGGTGGCCTTCAGAAATCTTATGGATTGCAGTGTCACCGTCGTAACAACAAGCGGCAATAGATAGCGCGTCAAACCATCTAGGCTCCGCCAACGTGGCTCTATTTACGTAGCAATCTAAAAGTTGTTGGCACCCGTTACCTTCCGCGCTCCGCTTCATAATTTTAGCGAAGTTACTTTGGACATTTCCCCGTAGGCTTCGTGCTAAAACCGAATCCCCACGTTCCGGGCTGCTGTCCAAGGTTATTGTTTCTTTCACCTCCAAAATATCTTTTAGCTCGTCAAAGCTAATTTCGGGGGCTACTCGTAGTACAGTTACTGGCTTAGCTGGATCATCTTTATAATTAAGGGTGCCCGGCACTCTAAGTATGCGCGCCTCCTCAAATACAACGGGGTCTACATGAAACTCTTGTTTGTCGCAAAGCTGACGTAGCCTTAAGGCTACTGGTTTCCATTCCTCACGCGTTACTTCGCGGTCAAAGACCCAGTACACGTGCAATCCGCGCCCCGAGTTGACTATCGTGGGGGCAGGCAAACCTACAGTCTCACAGAACTCCCTTAACTTTTTAGCCCCAGTTTCTTGGTCTATATAGCCGTCAGGACGTCCTGTAGTTGCGTTTACTTCAGCTTTCTTTTCGCCGCAGTCAACGTCTAACCATAGAGCTTTAAGAGTTCGCACGTTTGTTTGTTTGCGCCCTCCGCTCGGATCTTCAAACTTTGCTACAGCAAAATAAACATCTCGTCCCTGCTTAAGGTAGGAGTCTATTAGCCCCTGTGCTTTTTCCCTAGTAGGTACAAATTCAGTTTCTGGGTAGCCCCCTGACCGTAACCCTACTACACAGAAGTACCCATGTTCAGGTAATACATGCTCAAGTAAGTCAAAGGTTTCCATAGTCTAAGGCTCTAGTCTTATTATAAATTTTTCTATACGTGCAGCCATGTGTACGCTAGGTTTTGTTTTTCCTGAGAACCAGCAGTACACACTTTGGCGGCTAACACCCAGACGTTCAGCTACTTCCACCACAGGTACACCCTGCTTGATGCAGATACGGCCTAGCTTTACGCCTAGAGAACGAGCACTTGCAGACTTGTTGAGCGAGACTAAATTTAAAGTATAGCCATAGCTCATTAGGTTTCTACACTCCATGCGTCAATTACAGAAGCTAAAGAATCAGAAGTATCTTTTTCAGTAGGCGTTTCTTTTTTCTTCTGCCGTTTTACTGGCTCTGGCTCTACCATTGCTTCTTCTACCTCATCTTCCGCATCAGCCAAGCCGCCAAACATATCTTCAACTGACTCAGCAGCAGGCGCATCTACAGAGGAAAATCCGCTCTCGACATCAAAAGGTGAAGCAGGTTTGTAGGGAATGTAGTCTATTACTTGCACCCCGCGTAGCCGTAACGACACGCCACTAGTAGCCATGCTGTAAGGAATAAGCTCCATAGCTACGCTAATAGTGCTGCCTGTGGTTAACATAAAATCTTCAGGTAGACTCGCATTCTGAGAATCAAATAAAGCAGGTCTACCCGTAGGCTTCTTGTTGTAGCTAGCTTTTAGTTTGGTCTTGCCTACAAGCTCCCCATCTAGCTGTGTAAATGGAAGCTCTAACTTGTCAGGCCAGCTGCTGTCTTTGGCTTCTTTATACGCTGCGCTCATAGCGGTGTATAAATCCTTAGCTTGGTCTTTAGACATTACAAACCCTAGCTCGTAACAAGCGCCATCTTCTATAGCATCGCAGGGCACACTTTTACCTTTAACTCCTGCTTTGCTGTCGAACTTGTAGGGTTGGTCAATACGGGGGTATCTTGCTTTTACGTTCTTGAGAATGTAACTGTTGTTGCTCATATTATTATCTCCAATGTTGTTAAAAAGATTACTATTTTTCTCATCGCATTCGATGAGTCCTTCTACAGCGTCCATCTCTTCCGTTGTCAACGGTCGAGCGGGTTTAAAATATATTCTATAAAAGCCATTAACTTTGAAAAAATATACCTCAGTTAAAATAGTGTTTAGCTTTTCTCTGTTACTTTTTAAATAATCTCTGTATTGATATAAAGTCATCTTGTTAAATGCTTTGCCAAACAAGCTAGCCCCACCAATACGTAGGCTGCACACTATTTTGGATTCTTCTTCCACTAAAGTAACAGTGGTAAAAAACTTACACGGTTTACTATTGTTATTAGCCCCACCTTTAATATTCTGAACACAATCAACACATCTGGAAGACTGTCTATCAGCAAGCGGTACGCTATTATCAGGAGTATTAGAATCAGAAGACCAACACTTCAACTCCCCTTGGTGAGTATAAAAATTCCGAGACAGCGTTCCTTCCCTAGCCACAATTACTTTAAGTGAGTTCTTACGTTGGAGCGTGTCTGGCGCTAGGAAATAACCGTCTCGTGCCCGTAACTTATTCATTTGCTAGTAGGTTTTCTTACACTAATTACGTACTGCCTTTTAGCCTGCAAGCCCATCGGTACAGCGTCAGGATTATCTGCTAAAAATTCTTTCATGTTTCCGTTATGGATACGTTTCTCCAAGAGGTGGTAAGCGTCGTTATCTTTTACAAAGCTATAGAAACTGTCCCAATCACTAGTCCAGTAACTGGAGTTAAGCCTGCGGCTTATAGTTCCATTGGCAGTAGCTAAACTGTTTGCGTCTTGATCGTTGCAAAGTTCTAGCATCTTGTCTGTCACCATAAGCTGTTCGTGCTTTATGGTTTTGACTTTATCTTCTAGTTCGCGTATCTGATCGCGCATCTTTATGTAAATGTCCGCTAATTGGGACGCATTGTAGGTGTCCATCGAATCCTCCTTTTGTTTATGGGGAGGATCAGTTTACAGCTTCTGTTTACATTGTCAATCGTTTATTTCTTGTTTATACAAATCGACTATTTTGTTGTGGTTATCAATGTTGGAGCGCAACATTTTGTACAGGCGTGCTTCTACTTCGCTGCCTGCTACATGTACAATAGTCATTGGGTTGTGCTGACCGGGGCGGTCTATACGAGCATTAGCTTGTAGGTAGGTTTCTACGCTAGTGACGGGGGCATACCAAATAATTGTATTGGCGGCTGTTAAAGTCAAACCATGAGAAGCAGCTTGAGGTTGAATGATTAGCACTTGCGGGTCGGGAGTTTGTTGGAACTGTTTTATTATCTCGCTGCGTCTGTTAACCGAAACCTTCCCCGATATAACATCGCATTTTATTTTCTTCTTAGTTAAAAATTCTTTAAGCAATTCAATGGTATGAGTAAACGGCACAAAGACTAGCACTTTATGGCTAGATTCTTCGATAACTTCCAGCACTACCCGTAGGCGGTTACTCACATCAAACTCAATGACTTGCCTATCGTCCGTGTAGACTGCACCCCCTGATATTTGCAGTAACTTGTTAATGTTTGTTGCGGCATTGACAGAACTTACTTGCTCCCCATCTGCTTCCATTACCATTTGTTTCTTAAGCACTTGGTAGTATTTTTCTTGTTGCGCAGTTAACGGGGCTTCTCGTTCTACGTGAGTCACAGGTGGCAGGTCGAGGCACTGGTCTTTTTCAAACCGTATAGCAGGTTGCAGTACTTGGTGTACAACCTTGTCTGCCATTGGGGTAGGTTTCCATTTGTACTGGGTAAGCTTGTACATCACTTTGTCTCTAAACTGCCCGAAATACCTAGGAACTCTTTCAGGGTTTACTAGTCTAGCCAAGCCAAAAGCATCTATAGGGGACTGCGCAGCGGGCGTGCCAGTAAGCATCCATAGCCACTCTATTTTATCTGTAAGCTTTTTTAATACTTTCCAACGGTTTGTTTGCACGTTTTTGTATGCGTTAGCCTCGTCAACCACTATCATGTCAAACCCACCATCACGAATAGCGTCTTGTACTACAGCAACACCGTCAAAATTAATAATTACAAAGTCTGCATCTGCGTCTATTATTTTACGTCTCTGGTCTGCTGTACCATGCGCCACCGAACAACTTCGGTGCATAGCGAAAGTAAACAAGTCCTCTTGCCACGCCGACTTCATAATAGATAAGGGGCATATAACTAACACCCTACGTATAAGTCCTAACTTCATTAGGTAATCCGCAGCCCAAATAACAGAAGCGGTTTTGCCAGTGCCCTGCTCGTTAAAACAAAAAGCTTTTTTCCGTATGCTAAGAAACGCCGCTGTTGTACGTTGGTGGTCGAAGGGGGTAAATTTGCCTGTCCATTTGTAGTCCCGTTGTATAGGAGAAGGAACACTAACACCAAGACTTGCTAACGCTTGCGATTCGGTTTGTTCCCATTTAACTGACAACTCGCAGAAACCATCAGTATCTTCTTTAATTACCCGATGTTCTGGCACTTTTTCCGTAACTAATTCCGGCCTACGTGTCCGCAGAAGCACGTATTTATTGTCTATTATTTTCATGCTTTAGATGTCTTCTTCTTTTTCTTGCGTTCGCGGTCACTAGTCTCTGAAACTAAATTACCTTTAGCATCTCGCTTAAAGGATCGGTTGCGGCTAGCTGTCTCTACTTTAGTACCATCAGAGTTCTTGCCACCTTTATCCATAGCTTTTCTATGGGCTACGTCTTTTCCATCACCCTTAGAAACCTTCCCTTCCCTCGTTGCCTTTCGCCTAGCTTTGTTGCGTTGCGCACGTTTCTTTTTTTGTTCTTCAGTGCCTTGGTACTTAGCGTACTCGGCTTTGTAATCTCGTTTCTTAGCAGCCATAATTTAATGCCTCTTTTCGCCTTCTCCAGAAAATTTAGAAACTTCTTCGTTGTATAGGTTAGTTAAAGAGTGTAACCAATCCTGTAATATATCTAACCGAATTATATCGGGGATAGCAAAAAGCTCATCATCTAATTCAATCTCACCCTCTTCGGAAGAGTGGTTATAAGTTAGCATTCCGTATTCGGTTACAGATATTTCATTTTCAAATTCATAGTCTTCTGCATCTAATTCTTTCATCATCGTTTCCTGTGGTGTTCGCATGAAGTTACTGGGCACCAGCCACATAGCGGGCTGCTTATTGCATTCCATACATCGTGTTCTTCTGCCGCTGCTAGTGCCTCTAACGGCCCGTCAAAAGTTGCGTAGTACGAACTCTGTAGCTCTCTGGTATGGTCTTTCTTTATAAATTCGTTACTGACTACGTAAGCCAATGCAGATTTTATGTGGTTTACTTCAGGGAAATGAGTGAATGTAGCAGCGGCTAACAAATCTAACTGCGCAGTGTCCGCGTACTTAGCATTCTTGCCCGTCTTGTAATCAACTAAAAATGCTTTCTCCCCATCCACTATGATTAGGTCAGCAATGCCACGCCACCAAACATCTTTAGCAAAAAAAGTAGTCGGTGTATGTTCTTGACCGTCATAAGCAACGCCGAACCTTAACTCGCAATGCTTATCTCCTTCTATAGCGTTCAAAGAATTTACTATAGGGTTCAAGTACTCAAACTTTTTAGGGATAGGTGTCCCTTCTTTTATAAAGTTTTCCGCAGCTTTATGTACTTGGTTACCATAGAGCATAGCTTCGCTGCCTGTATCTTTGACATCTTTAGCTACCTTCAAGTGGTAATATTTCTTAGGGCACTGTTTAAAAGTGCTGATGCTACTGTAAGACCAAGCTGTCATATTCGACCTTTCTCTTTTAAAAATTCGTAATTCGCTGCGTGAGCATCTTTTACGTCTTGTTTGCTTTGCCCGTGGTATGCAACTGCTAAACGCTCACTAACTAAGGTAGCGTTGATTGAAGTTCTGGCTGATATAAATATTACTCCCAAGAATCTACCGAATTTACCTTTCTCTCGGGTTTGGAGTTTGTAGGTTCCTCCGACGTGAAGGGCTTCTTGGACAAACTTCTTTGCCAAGAGTCCGGCAGTTTTTTCCTTAGCATTTCTCGTGCGGCATTCTGGAGTATCAACACCAAAAAGACGTATGCGCTCGCTGCAACGCCAAGTACCAAACCCAAGATCCACATCCACGTCAATAGTGTCGCCATCTACGACTCTCCTAATTTTGCAATTATATTGATACATTAATTAACTCCTATATAAAAAATATGCTTGTTAATCTTAGTAGTTATCTCGCCGGTGTAAGCCCATTCAGGAAACACTTTTGTACTATGATAATGAGTTGCACCTTCTGTCGTGTCGGGTACGGACTTGCTTAGGTGCGCAATGTATAACGCGTTGTACCACGACTGTGTGTTATGCGGGTTGTCAGATTTACCATCGCAATAAAAACTAAACTGGCACTTGTTTCTTACAGGGTTGCCTTGCCAGTAGTACCCTTGTTTAACCACGTCACACGCATTGTCTGGGTAACGAGGGTCTTCAATTCTGTTTCGTATTACTTGAGCAACTGCAACCTGCCCCGCAGCGGGTTCGCCCCGTGCTTCAAAGTATACGGCGATTGCTATGCACACCAAAGAAGGAGTAATCATAAGCTGTTCCTTAATCATAAATATCAAAGTTTTCTTCAAAAGGCACACAGGTTTCCAATATTATTTTACCCATGCTGCGGGCTTTTGCTTTAGGGACCACTACAATTTTGTTTGGTTCAATTTCAACGACACACATTGCGCGTTTTTCTTCTTTGGCTAAGTACTCTGCTTCTTCTAGCGCAGCGATGGGGTCAGTAAAGCTACTCATCTTCAAACTCCTGAAGTATTGCTTCTAACTTTTCTACGGCTTCGACTGCGCGTTCTAGCATGGCAAAAATATCTTGAGCATCTTCGCCATCCACTTCAATTATTATTTTCATTCTACCTCGTGCAACTCAATCAGTAAGTCGATGCAGTGCTTAGCTTTGAGTAAGTCAGCTAGCGGTGCGCCCTTTAACTTCCATCTGGATATGTACTTAACCACATTACCTTCAAGCAATGACAACCCGTTCTTTTCTGCGTACTCAGCAGGTTGAATTAGCATGTTCTTGTAATGATTACCGCCAGTCTGCCTGCTTAAGGCGCTAGTCGTTTCGCCCGTCCCGTCCGTTGTTTGGGTCTCGTTCTTCGTCACTCTCGGTACGCTTGCTGTTAGCATTCTCTTTCTCCTTCTCTGCTTGTTTCTGTTTTTCAAAAATTCTCGCCCAGTTTTCTCCGATTTCGTGCAGAGGCACAAAGTGAGGTCTGCGTTTACTTCCTTTACCATTCATTTAGTTTCCCCCTGTTACGACGTTGTTCTTCTAGTTTTTGTTTTTCCCTGAAAGCTATCCATTCTTGCGCTTCTCGTTTTTGTTTTGCGCTTGCCCTTGCTGCACTCTTAGCGATAGTCATTGCATTTTGAATTATTATTTCTTCTCTATCCTCACCTGCCTCGTCACTGTGTGCGTAAGCTAAAGAAGCTGTTGCATACGTTCTAAGTTTTCGTAAGGCTTTCTGTTCTATTTGCCTAATTCTTTCGGGGTTTACTCCCACAATTTCTTTTATTTCGGCTAAAGTTTTGGGGGACTCACCCTCTAACCCAAAGCGGGCATTAACTATTGTTCGTTCTCTGTCAGTTAGTTTTCCTACCGCTGCCGCCACAAGGTCTGCCGCATCACCCTCGCTCACTATTTGTAAGGGGTCAATCCCACCGGCTAGTAAGTTACTAGAGGTTAATTCAGCCATGTTGGCTTCTATTGCACCGGAGTTAATTTGTAGGGGGTCGTCAATATGTTGAGGTGGGAAGAGATCGTATACGCTGCAAGTAAAGAAATCACAAAGGGTTTGTGCAGTTGCAGTTATTTCCCCTTTTTTAGTAAAGGCCGGTACTTTTAAATTAAGTACCTTACCTATAGCCGTTTGGGCTAACCCACTAGCTCTACTCAATTCAGCCGCATTGCTTAAGCCGTAAGACTGCATAAGATTAAACAGGTAGTTGTTTTTTACTTTTACTTCTACTCTGTAGTCTTTCATTCGTAGCTACCTATTACATCTCCTGCATCTATCCAAACGCTAAGAGCTTCCAATATTTTTTCTTTTCTAGCCCGTAGCTTCTTAGCTTCAGCTGCCCGTGCGGCCCGCAGTTTAGGTAGTTCTTTTAACTCTTGTTTCCATAAAGCGTGTTGCTTTTTCTTTTGCGCTTTCGTCAGTTTAAATGCTGCTACCTCGTGAGCAATTAACTTTGCTATTCTTGCTGTAAGAGTAGGCGGTTTTAACGCTTTGGTGTTCTCTTCTATTCCAGCATCTATTTCTTCTATAAGCTGAAGTAAATCTTTCTTAGTTGTCATATTTTTGTATCTCCTGTAGTTAAGGCCCGTAGCGTGGGCTAGCCGGTGTACGCAAAAAGCGGAGAACGTGCCTATAAGACTTTCTTTCTTCTTCGCACACTGCGGGTGTTTCTAGCCACCATGCACCTACCCACCGCCCGCTGGGGTATTACTTAACACTCACCGTAACTTCGAGCGTAGCCTCCCTCACAATCCAGAGGTAAATCTAATGCCCATGTAGGCCGCACTTTCATCGCCTTTTCTACAAACGCCATTGCTTCTTCGGCTTCTTCTTTTGGGGCTATACAGCCTATAGCATCATGCACAGTCATCACTACTTTGTATTTCTTAGATACCCGTAAGAGCTGCTCGCCAATGACTATGCGAGCTAAGGCTTGGCAGACGTTCTCAATTACCTTACCCCCATATATCCTGTTGGGTATAACCGCACGACCCCTCCGTGTATCGTATACCATTTCTTGCTTGCCGTCTTCGTCTAATTGCTTCCGTAAATTAGGGTACTTTATAAGCAATTTGTTAGGCATTTCAATACCTTGCGCGCCAAGGACTGAAAGTATACCTTTCAACCCCAGTGGAGAAGATTGCCCACGCATCATAGCTGTTAGAGCGTCATTAGCTTGATACCATAGAGCCGGAATCCTGCGGTAAGTCTTACGGTAAACGCGAATAATGCGCTCGCATTCTTTCAATTCAAGCTCCACACCGAAATTCTTTAGCTGCGCCTGAAACTTGTTAGGTCCCATTCCATACCCTGCACCTAAGATCGTAGTCTTACCAACAAACCTTTCGTCTTTAGTTATGTCTTCTGTGGGTTTGCCGTATATAGAGGAGGCCATGATTTTATAAACATCGTCTCCCCTGTCGAAAGCAACCACTAAATCTTGTTGTTGCGCTAACCAAGCAAGTGTTCGGGCTTCTATTTGAGAAAGGTCACAATCTATAAAGACATAGCCTTCAGGGGCGCACATTGCTTTTTTTAGTGCAGAGCCTCGGGGCAAGTTTTGCATATTTATCTTGTCGTCGCCGCCCCACCTTCCTGTGTGTGCAGCGTAGTATCTCAGGGGTATAGGTAACAAACCTCGATTAGCTATAGAGATAAACCGCTCGGTGCGTGACTCTTCAATAGTAGACTTAGCCCCTAATCTAGCCGCCGCTAGTAACTGCACGTATTGGTTATCATGCTCAAGCAACTCTCGGAACCCTTCGTCAGTCTTGGCAAAAGCAAAAGTCTCTTTGCCTGTTGTTGGGCTTATCTTCTTAGGTGCTTCAACCCCAAACTCCGCTAGCAGATCGGCAAACTTTGCATTGCTGCGTAGGTCTTTCTCATCGTGTACAACTTTTTCCATCAGTTCTTTCTTTCGCTGTTGTATGTCTTTGAGATGCCCTTCTAAAACATTCTTGTCCAGAACTAAAGCGGGTTCAGTAAACATCCGAACAGTAAGATCAATTAGGTCTAACTCAAACACTGAAAAACCAACCGCCAAAATTTTAAACAGTTTTGTAGTCAACTCTACATCTTGTATACAATAGCCTCCGTAAGCTGCTAACTCAGAAGGAGAAAAGTCCAAACGTCTTTTACCTATTGCGCTATGGACTTCCGTTCCTTTCTCCCCTAACTGATAATATTCACTCAAGGCAGCTAAACTACCTCCAACTTCAATTGTGTGGATAGCGCGGGCCATTGAAAGCGTATCAGCTATCTTCTTAGGTCTAATATTAAACAACCAACTAAGCACCGCTAAATCAAACTTAGCGTTATGCGCGACTACGGCACTGTTAGTCCAGTCGAACCCATCTAAAAACTTTTGCGTGTTTGCTTTTGTGCCGCTAAACCAAACCGTTTCTTCTTGGTTACGCTTTACTGCTACGCCTATAACTTCAAACTGAGAATCTCTAACGTACTCTTCAGTAGTTAACTTATTAAATCCATAGTCTTTTGCGTAGTAACTTTCAAAGTCTACAACTAAAATGTCCAAAGGCTTACGTTCCTTAAATGTCTTTTTTATGTAGGGGCGTACTATCATCGAGCAGGACAGCAAGAACCTCGGAGGTAAACGCATCGCCTTGTATCCTTTCAAATTCTTTCTTGAACTGAGCGCGCTGTGCGTCTGTAACAAAAGCAGACTTATCGGAGTCTAATATAACATTGGCAAACCTTAGCCATTTGCTGGTATTAACGAACTTAGCCCGATCAGAAAAAGTATTAAACTCTTCTGGGTGACTTTCAATCCTACGTAATAAAATCTCAACGCCCTTGTTCATTGGTTAAAACTTCCTTAAGTTCGTGTAAGTTGTATTCGTTTATGATTAGGGAGCTACCCCCAGAGGCGGTAATAGCCTCTAACTCACGTAACTGTAAAGCAGTAGGTTTGTTCTTGCCCGCTTTACATTCAATACCAATGAACGCACCGTTATGGCAAGCTACAACGTCAGGGATACCACTACGCCCCATGCCATAGGTAGCGGGGAAAAAGTAGTACGCGCTGTGTTCTTTTAATAACGCAACGACTTTATTCTTTACTTTCTTTTCGGGGGTAAGAGCCATGCACGGAGTATGGTGGAGGGGTTTAACATTGTCAATAGCTTTTTCGCGAACAAAAAAATGCCACCCGAAGGTGGCAAGTGTACCAACACGACCTAACAATTGTTAGGTAGTAAACATCAATCTTGGTGGTCTGCTAAGTACTCCTCCTTCTCTCGCTTAAGCTCGGCAGGGTCTACGTAATCTTCTTCTAAAGTATCGAGGTAGCGTTCAAGGTCTACCATTACTGGGTCTTTATTTTCCATCTTGCGCCTCCACGTGTTGCTTGAGAGCCTCGCGCATTGCGCGTGTGTAACTAGGCTGTTTTTTAAAATAATCTATAACGTACTGCGGTAAGCGCACGTTGACGTGTACTAGGTTCTTCTTAGGTGTACTCATTGTAATCTCCTGCTATATAGAAAAAGTCTTGTTGTTGGCGGTAGCCTACGTTCCTAACAAATGTTTTGTCGTTCGCTAGTTTAAGCATACCTACCTTAGCCGCCAGTTTTTCGGGCAGTGTGTTTGCGTAGTGTGCGCCTATTTTCTTTCCTGAATGGTTTGTCGCTAGGCACATTTCATCTGAGGTATAGAAGTAGAACCCATTTTCAACAACCTGACTATGCTTAGGTGCAAGGCTATCTACCAAAGTATAGTCACTGTGTAACGAGGGTAAGGTATTGAGCAAGTCACCCTCCGCGTTGGATCGGTAGCTAAAGCCGTTGCTTACAGCTATGTCCCTATACTTATCAAAGTTATCCATGATGTGGGTAGTCAAAGACTCTACAAACTCGGAAACAGGTTTTTGTTTTCTCTTTTGGTCAAGGTGTTCATTTTGCATTGCACTGCGCGTTGTTTTCCTAAGCCTATCAGCCTTAACCAAGGGGGTAGCAGGGCGAAAAAACTTATCGTAGTTTGCCGATAACTGATTAGCCTTACCACTAGCCATGTACCCCTTACGTACCATTATTTGCGCTATGGCGCGGTTGTTTAAGGTTATTTTTTCTTGATACATGTCTACACCTAGCGTCCCTATCTCTTCGGTTCCAGAGTAAACGGTCACGCGTGTGAATGGGACAGTTTCTATGACCATGCGGTGGCTAAGGTTTAAGTTTAATTTAGTCTCAATCAAATACGCCAATATCTCTGGCAGTTCGGCTTCACCTGCGTCTCGACTATACGTGTTGTCAGCAACACTAAGTCTGTCGCGTGGGTATATCCTATCTAATGTTGTCATTTGCATTGTCGTTCCCCTACCAGTCAAATTGGTCAAGTATGCTGTCAACGCGCTTCTTCATATCGGAGCGCACGAACTCGTTCTCTTTAATATCATCTACGTCCGTACCTACCAGTACTAACTCAAGTTGCCGCCTAGCTTTGTCAAGCTCTGGGTCGTTAGTTACATTCATGTGGTTAAGTAACTTGCATAGGTCTAAGGCGTTAGTCACAAAGGTTTCATGGAACCGCTTAGGTGTTCCGTCTAACTCACCGACTTCTTGCAGCTTACCGCTCATACCTGTAAGCATAGTGTGCAACTGTTTCCAAGGCTTACGCATAGCCTCCGCTACAAACTGCTCCACATCCGCATCGACACCTTGTTTAAAATTTTCTAGGTCTTCGGCAGGTACGTCTAAACAGAAATGCCCACGGTTAGGTACAGGGTTTATGCTTAACGTCCATTTATACTTACTAGCTATATCGTTGACATCGGGGTAGTCCTCCTCCCGATACATACTGCCAAGATAATTTTTAGCTGTTTGCTTTGCTGCTGCGTAGTTAGGTATAAACGCCTTAACCATATTTTCAAATTTAGTTTTTCTATCGTTCATATCTTGCTTGTACGAAAGCATAAACAAGCTAGTAGGCAACAACCTCGCACCTCGATCTTGCCAAGGCATTGTGTTCTGGTTGCTATAAAGCCTAGAGCGCCCAACGTGTAGGTCTATGTCCTTAGCTAGAGTAGTGCCACACATCAAGTCCTTGTGTACCTTACCCGCCTTGGCGTCTGCGTTGTTAAGCAAATTGATACGTTCGGTCTGGCTCTTATCCAAACGCTCTGTACCCCAGCTTGAAATGTTAAGTTGTACCAGTACTGCTCTGTCTGAAATGCTCATATCGTTCTCCGTTAGCTAACAATTGTTAGGTTGTGTTGATTAAATGCTTACGTAAGCCCTGCGTTCTATGTTGAGGATCATGTCTGAGTCAACACTGCGGTCGTAAACAATGTCTTCATAATCCTCGCCTATCCGCACGAACTCGTAGTGAAAGAGCGGCTCATCATCTGGCTCTGCCTCATCTCTGAACATGGTGTCCCACTTTGAGAAGGCGCAGGTGTACGCATCAACCTCCTCGTAGCCCTCGTACCACTTGACGCTATCTATTTCTAGCAGTAGGTATTTGTCACCTTCATCTCTTTCATGCACCTCGAACTGGTCGGGCAGGTTCTCGTCTACATACAGCTTGAGTGCAGCGAAATCCTCCTTGCGCTTCGGGTACATCACTATTGTTACATCGCTTCTGTAGCCCATTGTTAATCCTCCTGTGGTCTGCCTTTTAGTTTGCCCATACCGTACAGCTCATCGGTAATCATTTTGAAGCTCATTTCACCTAAGTCCCTAGGGGTAGTCTCGTACACATGGTACGACTGTTCCTTGCTACGCCAGTTGGTCTTATGCTCATACAACTCCGCACCTCGGGCGTGAATAAGTTTGACTATCTCCCCTGCGCTTTCAGCGTCCATTACAAACTTTTTGTCATCGAACTCGAATAAAACTTTCATGCTGCTTCCTCCAGATTAATTGTCTTACCCACAGGGGCAGTGATCTTGGTGTTGTTAGCGATAACCCAGAGTATCGGTGACTCCCAGTTACCCCAGTTGTTAATCTCACCATCAGTCAACATTATGATTGCGTCGGGTTTGATCTGCTTTTCTTTCAAGTATGCCGCTACGCAAGTTGGGTCAGTACCACCCCCACCATGCACTTGCTTTATGCTCGGTGCGTATTGGAAAGTGTCGGCGGTAAACTCCTCGTGAGACCCCACCGCTCCATCCCAGTCGATCAGGTGTATCTTCTCTATGCGTAACGCCTTAGCTATAGCTACCATCTCACTGGTTACCTTAGTTAGCCTGTCACCAAAGTGCATAGACCCAGACGCATCTCGGGTAAACACTAGCTCTGTAATGCTCTCCGATATTAGCGTGGGCATAATTATTCCTTGGTGTAAGAACCTGCGGTTCGGTCTACGCCATGAACTCTCTTGCTTTGCGGTACAGGTTGAACTTGCGAACTCTTGTAGCTGTTGCTTCCAATTCACCTTGCTTACCACTAGCTCGTTAAGCCCAAGCAGATCACTACCCGCACCAGTGCCGACACCCATCTTCTTCGCTGCCATCTGCCCCTGTCGTATGGCTTGCTTGATGTCACTTCCTAGCTTCTTAACTTCCTCCTCCGACATCTCGCTAGCACCTTCCCAGTCGTGGTCATCGAAACCTCCATCACCTTCACCACTTTCGCCTTGCTCGGGTTTATCTTCCTGCTCT
>Ga0209535_1001317_pt1 | contig 17034 bp, 26 predicted proteins | sample LinPmetageLP28_FD_184041 | JGI IMG/M metagenome (GOLD analysis project Ga0209535, IMG submission 184041) | Marine viral communities from the Pacific Ocean - LP-28 (SPAdes) (version 2) | ecosystem: Environmental > Aquatic > Marine > Oceanic | place: Pacific Ocean | collected 2009-08-22 | reverse complement strand
AGCTTCATTAAATACAGCACCACCGTCTTGAGTCAAAGCACCGTCAATGTCTACAACGTCTAAGTTTGTCGTACCGTCAACGTCTATATCCCCAGAAATATCTAAGTTTGTAAAGACTGAAGTTCCGACCGCAGTAATCTTGTCGTTGAACGTAGCCGCTCCTGCTGCTGACATATCTAAAGTAAGCGCTGTGATTGTTGCACCACCATCGTTGCCTTTAAATACAATATCTTTATCAGATACAGGTGAAAAAATGTTGAGGTTTGAAGAAGTACTGGAAAAACGACCAAATTCAGTTCCACCGTCTGAGAATTTAATATCTGCACCATCACCATCAAGAGTAATATCTCCAGCAGCGTCTATTGTTAAATTACCCGCGTGTACTAAATTACCTCCTATAGTAACTTGGCTATTGAAAGTTGCTGCACCACTTGCTGACATATCAAGGGTGAGAGCTGTGATGGCTGAACCACCATCGTTGCCTTTAAACAACATATCTTTATCAGATACACTTGATTTGATTACAAAATCTGTTGATGAGTTCGTAAGTTCACCAAAAGTAGTACCAGCGTCTTTAAGTAGTATGTCAGCACCATCCGCATCAAGAATAATATTGCCAGCTACATCAAGAGTGAGATCACCGCTTGATAAATCTATTTCTGTGCCATCAATTGTTATATTGTCAATTACTACACCAGCGTTGGCTGTTACAACACCACTAGAAGTTACTGTACCTGTTACGTCTATACCTGAAGAAGTTGTGGATAATTTGAGTGCGTTGTCGTGATATAAGTCTACTGCACCATTTTCAGAAGCGTGTACCATAGCTTCGCCGTTAGCACCTTGTATTCTTACTCCTGAACTTCCTCTTATAAATAATAATCCTGTGCCACTATCTTGTATATAACTGTCACTGCCATCATGGAAAATCTGCAAGTCTGAGCCAGCACCAAAGATAGCCTTACCATTATCTAAGAAGGTCAAATCATCTTGTACTTTAAGATCGACAACACTAAGGCTGGCAAACGCATCCACTACAGCAGCGCCACTACCAGCACCGTCTAGATAAACTACTTTTACATCGCCCGCAGGTATGGTTACATTTGCTCCACTTCCTTGAGAAATAATAATATTTTGAGAGCCACTTGTTCCATTTTCAATAAAATGCAATCTACTAATGGTGTTTGGCGCTATGGTAATCGTACAAGCTGAATCTAATGTGCCAGTGTATTTTATAAAAATAGCGCGACCGGGATCAGTTGCACCATCGGCTACAGTAGTGGTGTGCGTATCGGCATTGGTTGTAATAGCTTCGGTTCCGAAACTAAGAGCTTCAGCAACCAATTCTAAGTTTGTATTTGTAATATTTCCCCAATTTCCTGACTCGTCACCTGTAGCCATTTCATTGAGTCGTAAGTCATTGACGTATGTACTTGCCATAATATTTCCTGTTTTAAATTATTTCATTATGCTGCAACATCTTCCCAATTAGCTGTTTGGCTAGGAGACACTTCAGAATAGCTTGTTGTTTGACCCGGAACGACATCGCCCCATATAAATAAATTTGATGTTGCACCAGTTCCTAAAATACCTGTTAAAGATGTATTTGAATCTGCTGTTACTGTTTCTGAACCTAAAGCAGATGTACCTACTAAACCAGTTATTGATAAAATGTTGTTAGTAACTAAACCTAACGTGCCTAAACCACTAGTTCCTACAATTCCAGTACAAGCAGTATTTGCATCGCAAGAAACTGTTTCATCACCCAGTCCTATTGTTGATGCAGTTCCTGATACTCCTGTTATTGCTATACCAGAAGCAAGTAAAGAATTTACTGCAGATGTTCCTACTACACCTGTTTCTACTACATTGGCATCACCAGTTACACTTGATTCGTTACCTAATGATGTTGTGCTAGATACACCTGTAACAGCAACTGATACTGCGGTTAAACCAAAAGGACCATCACCCCATGTACTGCGACCCCATCCGACTGACACTTAAATTCCTATGCTATTCTTATAACAGCGTTTGATGCATCAGCAGTTGGGAATGTAATTGTAAATGAACCAGCAGTTGATGTTTTATCACCACCGAAATCAAATACAGCGACTGATGGGTCACCCGATGCTGAATCATTATAAATCATGCAACCCCTTGCTGTTACTGTAGCTGTCCCGAAAGTTAGGTCTGCAAAATCAGTTAATGCAGTTGTTCCAGATGTCGATGGATCAACGCGAGTTAACGAGTTACCTTTTGCAGTATAATTTGTACCACTTGCTTCATTGGTTGTTGTGTACGCTGTTGTAGCGGCAGACATGGTAGCAGAGCTAGTATATAGCGCCAATCTAAATGTATTGCCTCCAGAGTTTTTAAAGTTGTGTACTCCTTCTAAAAGCTCTTTTTTAAAGCTGGTACACATAGCTTGAGTTATAGCCATTACAGCCTCCTTATTATATTTGCTAGTTCTTTATGACCTTGTTTTTCTAATTCATTACATACTGTGCAAAGATGATTTTTAATACCTTCTTTTACATAGTAAGCAATTATCATTTTACATTTATCTCTAAATGCATATGCTTGAGCTTTAACCATAGGATCAGCTCCATCGCTTACAGAGATTAATTTTTTTGTAGCCATTTCTGCTATTTCTTCAACACTGTGACCTCTGTTTTGAGTAGTTTGTACTCCTACGTCACCTATTGATATTTGAAATTTATCTGTTTGCATTAGTATTTATCTGGCTCTACTGGTGTTAAATCTCTTCTATTTATTATACCAACTGGTTTTTGTTTTTCTTCTTTTTCTACTTCTGACCAGTTACATACTTTAATTGTTCCATCTTTATCTTGATAAGTAATCTTAGGATCATCAAGTCTATGATAACCATATAGTTTTTCTTTTATATCTATATCAGTATCTATTAATGATGATCTAGGAGCAATAGCTATTTTTATTCCTGCATCTATGCATTTAGAAATCCAGAACTCAACACATCCTCTTCCAGCTTCTGCAAAATGCATATTTGTTCTATAAGTAAAATCAACACCAAATATAGAAAGCTTTCCAACTTTTGCCCACAAAGCAAATGCTATAGCATAAGCAACTGTATTGTTAAAATAAGAACATCCTAAAGAGGACACTATTTTATCTAAAGGATATTCTATTGCAGAAGGCACTCTTTGGTCTAATTCGCATGTGTATATTGGGAAATTAACTTCAGGCAATTTAGCCCGCATCATTCCTGTCATGCTACCAGCATCTTCTGTATCTAAGAAACGACTCATTGGGTCAAGAATAAAAGCTCTGCTTATATTAGGTAAAACACCTATCATTGCATTTATTGCCCAAACTTCATCAAACCATATACTGTGAGTCTGAGATAAATGAAAATCTATCTGACTTTGACCCATAGCAACTACTGCAACATCCTTGCCTTCTAGTTCTTCTATGGAAAGCTGACTAAGCATTGATTCTTCTTTGACCACTCCTGTACGCATCTTTTCTATTATAGCTATCTGACTCTAGGGTTAATTTACCAAGAGCTTCTTTAAATCTTTTATCGTAATCAGATAATATATCTGCTTCTCCCTTCATAAAAGTATACGCTTCTACTAAGCTAGCATAAAGCAATACTTCAGAGGCATTAGTTCCAAGCCAAGAAGTGCCATCAGATGATGCTGTTATTGACTGTGGTATATAAAAATAATGTAGTTCTACTGTAAATGTAGAGCTAGGCGTTGGAGCTACTATAAAAAAATCATCATTAAATTGACCATAATATTTAGGAACACCAGTTGTAGCCTCTGCTGGAAAAGCTTCTCTAATAAAATTTACATCTTTATTTAAAAGATAATTATAGTTACTGTCACTATCAATCACCGCTAAAGAATATGGATATAAATAATCGCTTGGTGTAGCTAAATAAGAATTACTTGTTGTTAAAGACGCAGTAACATTTTTTCTAAAATTAGGTAGCTCAACTGATTTAATAATTCTGTTTTCTGCTTGCACTATAATATTTGTAAGATTACTTACAAATGATGTTTCTGTATTCTCAGTATAATCTTGTATAGCTGATTTTAATGTTGTAAATGTCCAACTCATTCTGTGCTCACTGTTAATTTACCGACATCACCTGTCATCTTAAGACCCATAGTGCTTGACCCAAATATACTTGAGCCTCCACCAATGGGATTAAAAGAAAAATAGCTTGTTGAATCTTTCTCACCGCTATCAACTCTAGGATCAAAAAGAGATTGGACATCAGATGCATCAACATCACCTATGCGTAGCTGAGGATGATCTTCGTCAAAACAATCACTACAAACTCTCAAACCATTACGAATTTTATCTGTAACTTCATATCGCAGATCATTTAGCTTAAAAGTAAAACCACATCTATCACATTCTCCTAATGCTTTAGAAGCTCTTGCATAGGACATATTAATATCGACCTTGTACTAAATCAGGCACAAATCTTACTGGTGCTCTTTCTCTATCAGCTTCACTAACCTCATTCCAAAGTTGATCGTATCTTTGTTTCAATATTGGTGCTCTTGCTATAGCTTCATCGTTTTTTGTGCATATGTTATAAGCTAAAGCATATGTTAAACATGGTAAATATCTAGTAGGAATATCAGCATTATTTGAGGCTGGATCACCAGCATCTTCAACCCTATTTACATAATCATAAACTAGAGTGTATGTATTTCTACTATCAGGTGTAGACCATAATACTATATTAGATGTTCCCACATTCTTATCAACAAAGAACTGTGTAGGTTTTGATTGATTTAACTTTGTTGCTTGATGATTGTATTCTGTTCTAGATATTCTTCTAAGTCTTTGGTCAAATTGTTTATTAACATCACCAGAATCTGTTCTTATAAATGCATCTACTATGTCTAGTGCAGAACTAGGCAATGCATAACTACTAGTGCCAGCAGTTAATGTTTGCGAGTTCTGTTCTATTGACCAAAGATTTAAACCTTTGTTTTGCCATTCTAAAAAAACTAAATTTAAAGCTCTTTTAGCACTTCTGAAATCATATCCAGAACGCATCTCCATACCACAAAGATCATAGGCTTCTTCAAGAATATCTCCTATGTCTAAGTTAAATGTTGTTGTCCCGCTAGTAGCCATTTTTTATTTTCTAATCCTTTTGATTTTTAAAGGTATCTTTATTTTTGACTTTTTTTTTGCAATTTTCTTTTTTAAAGTCTTATTCTTCTTACTAGATCGAGCTTTAGAAATTTGGTTCTTCATAAGTGCTCTAGACATAACCATTCTATCTAAACCTTGCTGTTTTTTTAGCTATCTTTTTTGGCTGTTTGACAAACTGTTTACCTTTAGCTGTGCCTTTTCTTTTAGCCTTTGTTGTAGCTGCATACTCAGCATCACTTAAAGACTCTATAGCTTTACTAGGTAAATAGCGTTCCCCTGTTTTGCTGGATTTCTTTCCAGACTTAGTGCGCCATTTTTGTTTTCCCCAATCTTTTAAAGATCGTTGTGATTTTCTTAATGGCATTATTTACCCTCTTTCTTTCTGATAGCTTCTTTACCTTTCTTTGCTATAGATGCTTGTTGTTTTTTACCTTGAACTTTAGCTCTTTGTTCTAAAACTGTTAATATTTGTATTTTTCTAGCGTAAGGTTTATTAATTTTTTTTACTTTAGCTACAGTAGCTCTTGCATCTGCTGGTGTAGCATATTTAATTCCTACAGTATCTTTTGGATTTTCATCTGTGTAAAGCCTTCTATCACTACCTTTTGGTTTTTTTCCAGTGCCTACTTTTGGGTCTCTATTCTTCTTCATCTCCAAAACCTTCACTGTAAAGATTGTTAAAAGTTATTAAAGGGTCTAGATAGCTTTCATGTGCCTCTGCTGAATGTATGTGTTGAGATGGCGCAAAATCTGGTGCTCCCTCTCCAGTTCTCCATAAAGCAGGACTGGTAGCCCTTACCCTATTATTTGGTAATGCTATAATATTGCCCTTCCAAGGACACTCTTCCGTTATATATAAAACATGAGATTGTTTGTGTTGTGCTGGATCATCTGCAATAGAGTTATTAGTATAGTCTACAGTAAATAAATATTTTCCTTGATAAAATTCATTACCAATTTTACATAGCCAAGGACTAGAACTTACTCTATCCATTACAATTACAGAGTGGTCTCTTGCTTCAGCATCCCAAGGTTGAGCTAAGTGATCTTCCATTGGTAGCGCCCATTCCTCTACTGGTATGTCTGCCACTAATGCTTGTATTGGCATCCTTGCCCACATAGCACCTCCATGCACATTCTCTAACTCTTCATTACTATCTATCTCACAACCTGTAAACACTACCTGAAAACTTAACGATCTATCAGGAATAGTATTTACTGCGATTGCTAAAGCATGAATAAATTCTCCATGATACCTTTGATGATTACAAGTAAACTCTTTTCTTACCCAGCATTTAAACTGAGGTATATTACTTATCAAGTACGACATAATTAATCGGCATAACCTAAATTATCTATATGATAATTTAAAGTAAGCTCCTCTCCCGCTTTAATTTTTTTTGTTGTGAAAACATTAAATGTTTTATAATCATCCCAATCTAATTCCAAAGACAATTCACAATTTGCATTTTTAGAATGATTTAAAAAACCGCCTATTGATGTCCTAATATATCCACATATAATTGGTACTTTTATGTGAGACATACCAAGATCAAATTCTTTATCTATATCTTTAACTGCAAACAAACCAAAACCTTCTATTGAGCTTTTTTTAACCTCTATACAATCTGGTAGGGGTTTATAATAAAATTTATTGTAAACAGGATACATTAGTTTTTGTATCCACCCCCTTTTGCTTTGTACTGCTTTGCAAGCATTTGAGCTTTTCTAGCTGACCATTGACCGGGCTTTCCACCTTTACTACTGGATTTTATTTTATTAAATAAATTTTTACGCATAGTAGGTTTAGTGTAATTACCAGCCTCATTTACTTTTGATTTTTTAGCTCTACTCACTTCTAGCACTTCCATCTTCTACGAGCTTGTCTAATTCTAGAATTTGGATCATTTCTAGTTTCAGCAGAACTCTTTTTTAATTGACCTAGAGACCTAGCGCAGAAAGATTTCCTGCGCTTGGCTGCTTTACTACCTTTTTTAACTTTGCCTGTAACTGCTGTTTGCAACTTAGAACCCGGATTTGCTTTTCTATATTCAGCAACTCCTTTCTTAGTCATACCAGCACCAGACTTGGTAGAGCGATAATTAGCTCCCTTACCTTTTGTGGTTTTAGGTATAGGGTTATCTCTTTTCCTTTTGGTCATAAGATTACTTACCAAATATTATTTTGGCTTACGATCTTTTATCTTGACGACCTTTTGGATTGGTCATTCCACCACCAAACATATTTCTCACATATTCGTTATAGGTTTGTACTTTAGCTTCTCTACCTGTTTCAGTAGCTCCACCACCCATAACTCTTCCACCACGAGACATACCTTTGGTTTTTTTCATAGCTCCACCGCCAGCCATATACTTTGTTGACTTGCCACCGCCCGCCATGTACTTAGTGGATTTACCACCACCTGCCATGCCTTTTGTCTTTTTCATAGACATGCCACCGCCAGCCATACCTTTAGTTTTTTTCATAGCCATACCGCCGCCAGCCATACCTTTAGTTTTCTTTGTTCCTGCCATGATTTTATTTCCTATAAATTATTTTTTAGCAACTTTCTTCTTAGAAGATTTTTTAGTTACTTTTTTCTTAGATACTGTTTTTTTCTTTACTTTTGCTTTTTTAGAATCAGTGGGTGTTTTACCACCCACATCATCTTTTTTTGCATTGGAAGTAAAGGAATCTTTAACATTATCTTTCTTAGATGTTTCACTATTCATTTCTGCGCATTTTCGTTCTGCATCAGATAAATCTGGATCAGGTCCAAACACAGGCGTATAAACACCGTTGTCCCCCAATTTGAGAACTTTATATTGCGGAGGAAATTCACCAGTTTCTGAAATGACATATTTATTTTTTGTCATGTTCTTCTCCTGTTAGTCAGAATAAACCTTAATCATCTCTAATATGATGGAATAAGTATCTCCTGAAGAGTGACCTTTTGTAGTAAAAAGAATGTCTCCATTTTTCCCACTACCTGCATTATTTGGAATACCACTAAAGTCTTTAAAATCCATGTGTCCATTACTACTTTCAGCTAATTCCATAAGTAAAACATTGGTAGAAGCATTAAAAAATAATTGAACAGACATGCCTACAATAGCATGACTTACTCTCATAACACGAACTTCAGAACAGGCAATGCCTTCTGCATTAGCTGCTAAGGCAGAAACATCCACCTTAGCAACCGCAGATTCACCACTACCATCACTGACGTTGGTAAACTTCATAATAGCGTTTCTTGGTCCATCTTGAATAGTTTGTGAAGTTACTGCATCAGCCATTGCTTACTCCTAACCTATGTTAATGTTAATTAGTGAGTATTCTGTATTCGCAGATACAGCCATTACATCACCAACTTCTTGTAATACATTGTCTGTTGCTGGAGCAACGCCACCTGCTGTACCGCCAGAGCGAACTGCTGCATTACCTACAACCAAAGTACCTACTGTTAGAAGTGCTGCTGGTCCTTTAATAACTGCCCAACCATAATAGTCAGCAGTCATGTCAATTACAGTGGCTCCCATTAACGCACCTGTTTCTGTTGCTGGTGCAACAATAAGGTTAGTGTTTGGGTTCTCTATAAGAGATAGCTGTGAGCTTGTTGTTAAAGCTGTTTTAAGATCATCATAAACAGTAATAACTACTGAAGGGTCGGTTGAATGGTCATGTGCTGGATTAGATTTTACTCTAAGCATTTGACCTTCACCGTTTACATCGTTTACCCAAAGGTAGCCTTCAGCATATTGGTTAAGTGTTAAGTCAGTTCCACCAGTTTCTACAGATATTGCAGTTTCACCTGCTGCTACTGCTGCTGTCGCAGTCATATTAGCGTGATCGGAAACAATAGCTTTATGTTGTAAAAGTTTACCAGCAGTAACTGCTGAGCCGCCAATTTCAACGTAACGATAAACATTGTTACCATAAATAAGCGTAGCGCCTAATGGAAACAACTGAGTTGCACTTTCAGAATATGGATCAACAGTGCCGTATTGACTACCGCCTTTTCCTACTATTAAATCTGCTGGTCCAAAACCAGTAGCTGCAACATATTGTATATGTCCACCATCATCTGTAAAAATATTACCATCAGAGTTTATTACTAAACCATCGGTAGTTGCACCTGTTGTTGAATTTTTGTCGATGGTCTTGAAACCACCTTCAGACCTTACTGGTCCATTAAAAGAAGTATTAGCCATAATTTTCTCCTAAAAGAAAAACTCTATCATCTTGGCAAATGTCTGCTAGGTCAGTTGATAGAGCAATTAAATATTCCTAGATATAAAAAAAGGGAGACCCTGTTAAGAGCCTCCCTTATGTTCTTACGAACTACCCGGTGAACCGAAAATACCAAGTGGGTCAGATACACCAAAACTGTATCTTTCTCTACTTTTATATCTCACGTTACCAGTGTCAAAGTCACCATCCATAGATGTAGTCATAGGACTTCTAACGAAGTGTTTCAAGCCATCAGGCACATCTGTTGTAATGAAAAAAGCATTTGTGTCAGTCAAATAGTTATTGACTACAAAACCTTCAGGAATTACACCATTTGTTTTGATAGCATTGACATCGTTATCAGCCGTTCCAGTTCTGAAATCACTTTGTAACAATCGTGTTGCAACAAACTGAAGATCAGAAGGGACTATTAACTTTTTAGGTCGTGCTGCAATTTTAAGACCTCTTTCGTCAGTAAATTTACCAATTTGAATGATTGCATCTTCTAGTGATGTTTCGTTCAAATCAGCGCCTGTTACTGGTCGGTTAGAGTTCTTACCACCACTTACAAGAGGGTGTCCATCACCACCAGTGACTCCATCACCTGAAGCTGTGAATAAATTCACACCATCACCTGATTGGAAACTGTTAGTGAAACCATTGTTAAGTAGGTTAACTGCTTTAACCTGTTTTGTGTATGCCATTGCACGAGCAAGTGCCTTAGTATAACGAGCAGAAAGACTTACATATAAATTATCTTCCATAGCTTCTTCTGTAATACTAAAGCCCATAGCGATTGTTTCGTGCGTGTAGCGAGCCACAAAAGATTCTTGTGCAACATCATAACTGATAGCTGCTCCTTCATCTTTAACAGGTGCTGCACCAAATCCAGACAACTTCAATTCTTCTTCAAATGATCTTTCAGAATTTTCAGTTACATAGATTTCTTCGTGTTGATTTTCGTAGTTTGTATATTCATCTCCAAACAGAGCATTAAGTCCGGGGAGAAGCTGTTTGAGCTCTTGCGCTCTCGATATAGCTGCCATAATTTATTCCCCTTAACCGATACCAGTTGTATTCAACAACTGATGTCCTACGTTAAACATTACCAGTACGTCAGTAAAGCTATCACCTACTGCACTATCTGGACCATCAACAAAGTCAATAATCTTTAAAGGTAGTGTATTAGTAGTTGCTGCTGTACTTCCATCTACTGCGTTTTTGCTACGACCAAAAGCTGTTGATCCTGCAGTTTGCACTATAGCGACATTCTTACCAAGATCATCTTGGGTAAGAGCTTCGTCTGATTGCATTTGCATAATCAAGAATGGGTCAGAAGCGACATAAGCTACTATGTCATCTGCAGCAGTTGATGCTGGGAAGAAATTATTGGTTGTAAATTGTTTCGTTGTTGGATCAGTGTAAGCACATCCAAGAAATACACCTATAGGAGTAGCAGAAGTAGTACCTGTATCCTTTTGAATAGTTGTATTTGGGTTATCGTCACCAAACTTTACAAAATCACCATAGAAAATTGATGTTCCAAAAGCGTTTTTAATTTTGTAGTGCGTAACCTTAGCATTGTATGCGCAAGACACTAATGACCCTGTAGGTGATGCTCCGTGAGGAGTTGCACTTGAAGCCATGATTGTCTCCTGTCGATACTATCGACATAATTAGTTTATGTTAAGACTTTATGAGTCTTTACCAAAGGATGTCCTCGTTTTTCTTTCAAATACACCTTTAGGCATACGAGGATCATTATCTTTAAAATAGATGTTATCTACTGATTCCATCTGTGTTTTTGCAATATTATTAAAATGATCGTTCCTTGCTTCCGCAATTTCTTGTGGCATTTTACATAATAATTGCCCACCAATTTCAATATTACCTTTCTTTGCCCAGTCAGAATTATGGTCCATCATTTGATTTTGCAGTTCAGGATGATCTTCTAATCTACTTGCTTCCCATCCTTCCCTAAATCTTCTTGATACATTAGTGTTATCAGTATTACCTAAAGTGGCAGTTCTGATCCATCTAAATACCCATCCTTCCTGTGGTGCAGGGTCTGGTAGATTTGTGGGATTTTCCCAACTTTGTACTCGTTGAGCAGCTTGTCTGCTGTCTAAAGCCCTTGGGCTACGCTCTTGTTTTTGAGACTTCTGATTAGAGCCTCCTGTCTTTTGAACAGTGTTATCTTGCTCTGACATCATGTCTCCTTCAATAATTGATTTGCGTATTGCTCTGGCGTTATCCCTAGTTGCCGAGCTAAGGCAACTTGAGTTTTCGTCAGTCGTATTTGCGTGGGTTTTTTGTTTCCGCTATCCCTCGTTGCGGATGCAACAACCGTTTGAGGTTGTCGTTTAGGTGTTTCTTTTTCAATGACCATTTCTGAATCATTGGTAGCTTGCACACCAAAAAAGCTTGGAAATTCGTTTCTCATTGCTTTGTCAACTTCAGCATAATACTCGTCTGATTTGGTTTCAGGAAGTATGCCTCTATTGCGAAGTCTTTGATCCATAGTTAAAGCATAAGATGTCATCTCTCTTTGAAATGGCTCTTGTCCCATAAACCAAGGATTACTGTTTGCCCACTTTTCCATATCTGGATCAAGCTGTCTTTGCGGGGCTTGTTCTGGTTGTTGTTCTACTTCTGGTAGATTAGCTGCAATTTGACTTTGCACTTGTTGTGCAGTCTGTCCAGCTTGTTGTTCTGCCAGAGTTGCTTTTGAAAGAAGCTCTTGAGCCTTTGCCATACCATCAGCATCGCCTTCTTCATAAGCTTTTTTATATTGTTGTGTAGCGCTTTGTTTAGCCCATAAAGCATTGTTATATGCTGTTTTGTTAAGGGCTTCACCGCCTTGTTCTACCATTTGCTGTAATCGCTGATTTTCTTGCATTACAGTCTGTAATCTTGTGGCTGCTTCTTTTGCTAACCTTTGTTGTGATTCTGCTTCTCTACGTTGTTCATGATATTCGTATTTAACTTGATTAATACGATCTGCAGCTCTCTGGCTATAATTAGCTATTTCACTGTCAACATCATCGTTGTTTACATTGGATTCAGCAGTTTTTGACTTTTTAGGTTTACGATCTTCTTCTGGAACATCGTCTATTATTTCTACTTCTAATTTATCTGATGGATTAGTATTTATTTCTGTAGTCACACCAAAAAATTTATCTTCATTAGATGCAGAAGGTCCAGTTTCAATGGGTTCTTCATTTATAATTTCTGTTTCACTCATGCCCTTACCACTCCTGTAGGATCATCAACAACTGCTTCCACAGTATCATCGTTAATTAAACGAAACTCTTGTCCATACATTTTTATACGAGTGCCAGAATAAGCACGAAAAATAACCCAATCTCCAATTTTGCACCAAGGACCAGTTGGAAATCTGTTTTTCTCTTGATAACATTCTTTGCCCATTTTTAAAACATATCCACAAATATTAGATATTTCTTCATCTCTAATTGTTTGTGAAGCCTTGACTATACCACCTTTTGTTTTTTCATCTGCTTGTGGCATGGCTACAAGTATTTTCCAACCTTTAGGTTCTGGTAGTTGACTTTTAACATCATCACTTACCACAGGTTTTTCAACACTATCTGGCTCTGGAATATTTTTTAAATCTTCTTTGCTCATATTGCACGACCTTTAGGAGTCGAGTTCCCTATTCTTGGATGTTTTTTTCCACCCAATCTAATAATTCACGTTCAGCTAAAGCCAAACCTTCTATTATCCCAGCCATTTTCTGATAGTCGCTGTAATCCTTACAAGCACCTGTAGAAATATGATCGGCATGTTGATTCATAATCATTCGCAAACGATTTTTCAAAAACTTAGAAAGAGATGCTCTCTCCATTTTTTCTGCTTGCTCTGCGATATTATTATTCATTCTTATTGCTATCTTTCGCTATTTCTATTCCTATGTCAAGTCCTTTTAAGTATTCTTTTCTTGCAGATTCGTTCTCTATTTGCTGATTCTCTAGCAAATCGCTAGCAACTCGCTGTCCTATGCTAGCTGCTGCCATGTCCTCTTGAGATTGTATTCTTTCTTTTTCAATCAAATCTCTGTTCTTAGATTTCACAGCATCAAGTTGTAATCTTTGTTGACCCTCTTGAATCTTGCGCTGAACCTCAGCTTCTTTGATAGCCACTTCTCTTTCTTTCATTTGTATCAATGGGTCTTGTTGTTGCTGTGCTATACGTTCTTGTTCTGCTTGTGCTTGAGAGGTTGCTGTAACCCTTCTTGCAGCTTCTGCTACTAAGGTTGATAGACGTTTTTCAACATCTGCTGGTAAAGGCTCACCTTCAGGTGGCAACTCTGAACCCATCTCTCTTTCTATTTCTTTTCTAAACTGCATCGTTAAATGCTCATTAATGTAAGCAGATGCTGATGCCAGTATTGATTGAGCAGTAGGTGATGCTTCTACCATTTGCAATATTTCTGGATTTTGTTGCGCAGCTACCACTGTAGCAATATGAGCTTCATGGTCTTGATATGAAAATGCCTTAACAGGCACACCATTAATTAAATTCTGTACCGCAGTAGCTGGATCAACAGGTTTAATATCATCTTTGTCAGGAACAATATCTTCTACGTTTCTTATACCTAGCACTTCAAGCATTTGCCTATGTAACTCAGGCAAGTTATACATCTGAGGTGATTGTTGAGCTAGTTGCATAGCAGCTTGATACTGCATGATTCTTTGAGACATTGTAGCTGCATTTGGATCAGATACTGGTAATACATCTATTCTTCTATCAAAATCTTCAACTTTAATAAACTCATTTTCATCCATTTCGTATGGGTATGAAGGCTCAGTAAAGTCTTTGATGATGTTTACCAATATATCAAATTCTTTTCTCATAGAGGCGTGAAGCCTAGCTTGCACAGCACTCATTACTTTTTGGTTTCTTTCTAGTAAGGCTAATGTAGTGCCAACAGGTGCTTGATTATTCATATCAGATACTTTCATATCCGAAATGCTAGCAAAACGCCTACCTTCTTCTACTATGTTTTGCAGTAATGTAAACAGCGTACCTGATGGTTCTTTGTACGGTAAAAAGGTTATATTGTCTCGTATCGCACCACCGGGCACATCTACATCTCTAAATTCACCCGGCATAATTGGTGTATCATCACCTTTAATTCTAAGACCTCTGGCTTTCAAACCGCCCGGTAGATTAGATAAAGTACCTGCATCTACTAACTGTCGTAATATAGATGTAGCTGATTTAGCTAATCCCCCGACCATATGTATCAAACCGAATCCATAAAATCCTAATCCGGGTAGATATTGATAATGTACGAAATGCATCCTTCTGTTTTTCTGCATATCATCTTCGTACCAGTTTCTACGGATACTAAGTATAGAGCCACTAGGATAATCAAGAGTAACAACGTAAGGTAAAGCTATACCTGTTTGAACTCCCTGTGCATTGGTATCTTCAAATCCCATAAGGTCAAGATCAACATGCATCTCAAGAAGAGTGTGCCTATCATCATAGTTATAGGTGCTCGACTCGCCTGTGATTTCATCGTATTTTTTATTTATTTGCGAGGTATTAGAGTCTGGTTCTGGTAGTTCTACATCTCTATAAAAACCACTGACCTGCATTTTGCGTATGTCATTGCTTGATTTACGCATGACATGCGTTATTCTTTCACAAGTTATTAAGTCACTTGCTCCATAGTTAACAACCACATCTTCTGCTGGAACAAATATAGAGCAAGGTCTGCCCATATTAGAATCATAATAAACCTTTCTAAATGCTGACCCAGCCAAAGGCAAAGAAAACAACATCTTTTCTGTTTCTGTTCTGTACTCTGACATTTCATATGTCAGTAAATAGTTTAAGTAATCTTCTACTCTTTGTGATTGTTTTTCTTTTTCTTCTGTAATTTTGCCAACAATCTTTGTTCTGACTGGTCCTTGAGCTGGAAACATTTCAGTTATAGATTGTGATTGGAATCGTATTACTGCCTCACTTAACATGGGATGAAATACACCACAAGCTCCAGACCAAGGTGTTGTTCTTTCTTCTATCTTCAAGCCTAGTTGATCCAAGCCCTTCATATAGGTTTCTTCCCATTCTTGTCGGGAATCTCTATCACCCATATAATCTGATGTTAGTTTACTGCCAAGTGAATTTAATTCGTTATCATCAATGAAATCAGTTAGATTAGAATTAAACTCAGCCTCACCTTTTTCTGGTGAATCAGGTTTAAAGTCAATAATCATCCCACCATCATCGGTTTCGATGGCTACAGAATCTGGATTTTCTATGAGAATTTCTAGATTCTCTGGTTCTTGTTCTACTGTTCCCTCAATAGGAGTAGCAGGTTGTCTTTCAATAGCCAAGTCAAATCCTTTGATTTAGTATGTTTATTACTAAAAAAAACATTATTTCTTTTTAGCTTTAGGTTTTTGTAAAGATTTTTCTAATTTAGCGGCTTGACCTGCATGTAAACGAGAAGCCATTTTTAATTCTTTAATCATCTTCTTTGTAGCTGCTTCTGTCATTTTTGTCATGTCTAATCCTTTTTAGAAAGTTTATTATTTTAATAATAATTAGCTATACGATTCTGTACGAAAGGTTCATCTTCTTCATCACTTGTTAAAGAAATAAAGCCACCTTGTCTGTATCTGAGTAAAGCTTGCGTACTGCTATCAACTAAATCATCGTGTTCCATGTTAGGAAAGCCAGCAAATTCTTCGATAACTTCTTCTGCCCATCTGGTTTCTGGAGCCCAAACAACACCTGAATGAAATAAATCAGATACGGCATTAACCCTAGATATTTTATCGTTACCTCTGCTGGGTGTGTATTCTTGAACAGGTATTCCCATAGCCCTTAGTTCAAATATCAAAGGCATACCTGCTGCTTTTGCTTCTACAATAAATGCATCGGGATTGTATTCCCTAAACTTATCCATAGCTTTTAATTTTAATTCTGGAAACTCCAGTCTTTCTTTGTAAGCATCCAGTAGTATTAGATTAGGTTTAAAAGTGCCTTCACTGTTATCGTCTGTGTAAAAGACACCCCATGTTGTGCAAGCAGAGAAGTCAGCCCTTTGTGTTTTCATAAAAGCCGTATCCCAAGATTGGATTATGAACTCACATTGAGGTGGGTTTCTACCTTCCCATGTTTTCCACCATTCTCGTTTTACTAAAGCACCTTCTTCAGAAGTGGGGTCTTGCTGATACTGTGCCATCCATTTACCGTTTGGCAGTTCAGCCTTTAGTGCCAATAACTCTTCCATACTCCAGAACTGTGACCATAAAGGATTGCCTGAAGGTAATATAGCGGGCAACTCAATAACTTCCCACTGATCTGCACCACCTCTTTTAATGCTAGCATCAACAACTTGACCTGTTAAGTCTTTATTGTGCCATCTGGTCATAACCATAACAATCGAACCGTTTGGTTGTAAACGCTGTCTTGGACCTGATGTGTACCATTCGTAGGTGCGATTGAATACGTTTATATCCGCGCTAGCACCTTCTTGTTCTGAGTGTGGATCATCAATCACTAAAAGGTCAGCACCTTTACCTGTAACCGCACCGCCCACACCGATAGCAAAGTATTCACCACCTTTGTTTGTATTCCAACGACCAGCCGCTTTACTGT
>Ga0209535_1001316_pt1 | contig 17036 bp, 15 predicted proteins | sample LinPmetageLP28_FD_184041 | JGI IMG/M metagenome (GOLD analysis project Ga0209535, IMG submission 184041) | Marine viral communities from the Pacific Ocean - LP-28 (SPAdes) (version 2) | ecosystem: Environmental > Aquatic > Marine > Oceanic | place: Pacific Ocean | collected 2009-08-22 | reverse complement strand
GTCAGTAGAGGTATTTAAAGAATTAAGTTCATCACTTGCTGATACTGCTTCATTTGCACAAAGTGGTAGAGGATTATTTACTGGTTCATTTTCCGCTTCAAATTTTACATTTGATGGAGGTACTTTAATTGTTTCAGGAAATGTATTTGTAGATGGAACTTTAGATGCTGCAACTAAAAACTTTAGAATACAACACCCAACTATGGAGGGTTATTACTTAATCCATTCATCATTAGAAGGACCAGAAAGAGGAATATATTATAGAGGTAAATTAAAAACTAATAACGTAATACATCTACCAGATTATTGGGAAGATTTAACAGATGAAACAGATATTTCTGTTCAACTTACACCAATAGGAAATGCTTGCCAACATTTTGTTAAATCAGTTTCTAAAAAAGAAATTGAAGTAGGGTGTGATTGTGGAAAACCTCATTGTTATTATATAGTTCATGCCCAAAGGTTTAATGAAGGTAGATTAGATATTTTAAAACCTAAAACATCAAAAAGACTTTGATTTTTAAATAAAGGTTATTATATTATAAGGTTATGAAGATTCAAGCTCACACGAGTTTTATTGGTACTACTGGATATGCTAATCATGCTCAATCTTTTTTTACTGAATTAGATAAACTAACTCCTATTAAGGTTAGAAATGCTACAGTTGGAAAATCATGGAATTGGCCTAATAATACTCCTCATGATAAAGAACCATACATAACACCCCAAATAAAAAAAATGCTTCATTTACAAACATTATTTGAAGCAGATAAAAGTAGAAGTGATTATCCTATATATCATCATAAAGAAAATTTCCAATCGGATATAGATATAATTTTAGAAGAACATGATCATCATTATTTTTATGATTCTTATAATGGTTATAAAATAGGATATAATGTTTGGGAATCAACTAAATATTCTGATCAATTTTTTAGTCAATTACTTACTTTAGATGAATTATGGGTACCAACTGAATGGCAAAAAGAAATATCTATTAAACAAGGATACCCAGAAAATAAAATATTTGTAATACCAGAGGGAGTTGATGGTAAAATATTTAAACCAAATCCTAAATTAAAATCTTCAAAAAAATTTCAATTTATTATAATAGGTAGGTGGGATTATAGAAAAGGTATTAAGGAAAGTATTGAGGGGTTTTTAAAAGCATTCCCCGATAACCAGGATGTTGAATTATTATTAAACGTTGAAAATCCATACCCTACGGATAACATGAATTCAACAGAAGAACGTTTAAAATACTATAATTTAGAAGATAGTAGAATAAAGATATTAAAATTTTTAAATAGAAAACAATATATTAAATTATTACAAAATGCTAATGTATTAATTTCATGTGCTAAAGCAGAAGGTTGGAATTTACCTTTAATTGAATCTTTAGCCTGTGGTACCCCATCAATCTACACTAAATGTTCGGGACAATTAGAATTTACTAAAAATAAAGGATTAGGAGTTGAAATATTAGGAGAAGAAAAAGCAGGAGAAAATATACCTGGTAATTTTTATACCCCTGATTTAAATGATTTAGTTGAAAAAATTAAAGATTCTTATAACAATTATAATATATGGAAAAAATGGCATTTAAATCGTTCTAAAGAAATAAGAAAAGAATATTCTTGGAAAAATCAAGCTATAAAAGCATATAATCGTTTACAACAAATAAAAATTACTCCTAAAACTAAAAAACCTAAACTAGATGTAAATTTTGTAGATGGTCCTTACGCATGTTTAAGAGATTCTAATCAAGAATATTTAATAGATTTTATAAATCAAGACACTAATAAAAGTGAATACTCAGTTAATTTAAAAAATGATCATTGGGGTAAAACATTCCATAAATTTTTTATAAATTGGGATATACAAATAAAAGATAATTTTGGAGAAATAATTTATTCTCACAAATATAATGCTTCTGGTAAAAGGGTTTATATAGCTTTTGGCTCTAAAGCATTAGGTGATACTTTAGCTTGGTTTCCTTATGCTCTAGAATTTAAAAAGAAACATAATTGCCATTTAGTAGTTTCTACTTTTTGGAATAAGTTTTTTGAGGATAAATACCCTGAATTAGAATTTGTATCTCCTGGAACCCAAGTCTCTAATTTATATGATATGTACGAAATAGGTTGGTATTATGATGATAATGATCAATTAGATAAATTTAAACAACCTTATGATCCAAAACAATTTACTTTACAACAAACAGCAACTAATATATTAGGGTTAGAATACAAAGAAATTATACCTGATATAAACTATCAAATAGAAGGTAAACCTATTAAAGAAAAATATGTATGTATATCACCTCATGCTTCTGCAAGTGCTAAATATTGGCACCATTCAACGGGGTGGCAAGATGTTATAGATTATTTAAATAATAAAGGTTATAAAGTAGTTCAAATATCAAAGGAAAAACATAATGATAATTGGGAAAATAATAAACTTCCTCAAGGTAAACCTTTTAAAAATATAATAGATAAAACGGGGAACTTACCAATTGAAGATATAATTAATATTTTATACCATTCAGAAATGTATATAGGTGTATCTAGTGGTTTAGCTTGGTTATCGTGGTCAATTAAAAATCCTGTCATATTAATATCCGGGTTTAGTTCAGATTGGACAGAATTTACTTTAAATGTTGAACGAATTATCAATAAAGATGTTTGTAATTCTTGTTTTAATAATTTTAAATTAGATGCGGGTGATTGGAATTGGTGTCCTGTCCATAAAGATACTCCAAGACAATTTGAATGTACTAAAAAAATATCACCTAAAACAGTAATAAAAAGCATTACTCGTAAAATTAGTTAATATTTATTAGGGAATAACCCTAAGTAAAAAAAATATTAATGGCTTCAACAATAAGTACATCGGGCATAGTAAGTGGTAGTGTCATACGTGCCGAACACGTAGACAGAATTATAGATGCCCTTTCCGGTAGAGCAAACAATGACGTATATGTCACAGGATCAACAGCATTAACAGGAAGTTTATCTTTACAAAGTGGTAGTATTCCTGAAACAGGTTCTGGTGAAATTGATTTTATTTTAGCATATGATACTGGTAGTGGAGATGTAAAATTTTCAAGAAGATCAGGTACATCCGGTACATCAGGTACCTCAGGTAGTTCTGGTACTTCAGGTATAAATGGTACATCAGGTACATCAGGTACATCTGGTAGTGATGGTTCTTCGGGTAGTTCAGGTAGTTCAGGTAGTTCAGGTACTTCTGGTACAAATGGTACATCAGGTACATCAGGTTCAAGTGGTACATCAGGAACAAGTGGAGTAAAAGGAGGTGTAGAATATAATTTTGATTCAGATACTTCAGATTCTGATCCAGGTAATGGAGAATTAAAATATAATAGTGCAGTTATTGCAACAACTTCATTTATCTATATAGATAATTTAGATCAAAAAGGGGTAGATCAAACTGCATGGTATGCTACTTGGGATGATTCAACAAATACTACTAATTATGGTCAACTTATTATATCTAGTAGAGACAGTGGAACCATTGTAAATTCTTTTAATATAACAGGTGCTGTAACAGCTACGTCTGGTTATTATAAAATACCCGTAAGTTATATAACAGGGGTTTTACCAAGTGCAGGAAATAAATTAGTAGCATTATTTTCAAGAACAGGTAATGTTGGTACATCTGGTACAAGTGGTACATCCGGTGCACAACCTTTTCCATTTACTGGATCAGCTGATATTTCAGGTTCTTTAATATTAACAGGTAGTGAAGCTTTAGCATTAAGAATAAGTGGTAGTACAACATTAACAGGTAGTCTGTTTGTAAGTGGGACGTTAAGTGGTTCATTTATAGGAAATGGGTCAGGGTTAACAGGAATAGTTTCAGCATCTCATACTACGGCAACAGCATCTTTTGCAAATAGAGCTACTTCAGCTTCAATAGCAGATACTGCTTCTTATGCTTTAACAGGTGATGGTATTTTTAGTGGATCCTTTAGTGGATCATACCAGGGAGATGGAACTAATTTAACAGGTGTAGCTTCACCAACAGGTTCATATACAGGATCTTTTAGTGGTAGTATGTTAGTAGATGATGGTTCAGGTTCATTTAGTGGATCTTTCCAGGGTGATGGTTCTGAACTATCAGGAGTAGGAGCATTCCCATTCTCAGGTTCTGCACAAATCACAGGTTCTTTATCTGTTACCGGTTCAGCATTTGTAACTTCATTAACAGAAACATCTGCTTTAAGGTATAAAAAGGATATAGAATCCATGGATAATGAGTTAAATACTGTTTATAGTTTAAGACCTGTTGATTTTATTTGGAAAGAAACAAATGAAGAAGATAAAGGATTAATAGCAGAAGAAGTTCAAATGGTATACCCAGAGTTTGTAACATTAAATGAAGATGGTACAACTCAAGGTATTAAATATAGTAAATTAGTATCAGTTTTAATAAAAAGTGTACAAGAATTAAAAGACGAAGTAGATTTACTTAAGAAAAAAATAAATGGCTAAGAATGTAAGAATAGTTCCGGCTTCTGGTTCTATTTACCTTACAGCTGATGGAAAGGATATAACAGGATCAGTAGTATTAAGAACAGTAAACAACACAGAAGATGTAGAATTTGCTATTACTGGTAGTGAAGAAACTATCCTTCTTATTTCTAAAGAATCAGGTAGAGTAGGTGTAGGAACAGTTTCAGCATCAGCTAAATTAGAAATTTCTTCATCATTAGATGAAGATCTTTTATTAGTAAAAAACGCCAGCGGTAGTATAAAAGTTAATCAAGGAGGACTTTTAGTTTTATCACCCTATCAAGGAGATGCAACAGCAGTAAGTGGAGCACTTATTTATAGTGCTTCATCTCTTTTTGTAGGAAGTTAAATATTTATTAATAGATAAAATATATCAAAATAACCCTAAAATAAAGAATTACAATGGCAGAATGGAAAAAGATAATTGTATCAGGATCCAATATATCCCAATTAGATAATGACAGTGGATATTTAAAGAATACCGGTACAATAGCGTCAGCCTCGACAGCTATATTAGCACAAACAGCTTCCGTTGCTTTAAGAGCAAATAGTTTAGCACCCACAGTAACTGCTGCTTCAGCCTCAACTGCTATATTAGCACAAACAGCTTCCGTTGCAGCTATAGCAAATAGTTTATCACCCACAGTAACTGCAACTTCAGCTTCTGTAGCCGCAAGAGCTACAACATTAAGTGCAGCCGCAACAGCAAGTTTCGCAGATTTAGCCTCAGATGCTAGAACAGCTACAAGTGCTTCAGTTGCTACAACAGCTCAAACAGCTTCAGTAGCTGGTAGAGCAAACTCATTAGCACCTACTGTAACTGCTACTTCAGCTTCTGTAGCTGCAAGAGCAACTACTTTAAGTGCACAAGCTACAGCTTCATTCGCTGATTTAGCTAGTAGTGCTAGAGCTGCAGATTCAGCTTCAGTCGCTGTCAGAGCAACAACATTAAGTGCAGCTGCTACAGCATCATTTGCTGATTTAGCAGGTACTGTACACGATGGTAATATTACCAATGCCAAAATTGCAGCAGGAACTATTGCAAATGATAGATTAGTAAATGATAGTGTAACAATTGGTACAACAGAAGTAGATTTAGGGGCTACAGTAGCATCACTTACAGGGTTAACAGCTATTAGTGCAACTACAGGTACATTTGTATTACAAGTATATGAATCATCTTCTACAATAATTACCTCAGGATCAAATATCTTTGGTAATGACCAAGCAGATATTCAACAAATAACAGGTTCATTGAAACAATCTGGAAGTTTTACACTTTCAGGAAGTTTAAAACAATCAAATGGAACAATAAGTGGTTCATTTGAAGGTGATGGTTCAAATTTAACAGGAATTGCTACTTCATTAACAGTAGATGGTGATTCAGGTACAGGAAATGTAGATTTAACAGCGGATGATTTACAGATTATTGGAACTGCAAATGAATTAGAGACAGCTGTAACAAAAGTAGGTACTGACGTAAAAGTAACATTAGGTTTACCAAATACAGTTGCTGTAACAGCATCAGTTGCCACAAGAGCAAATAGTTTAGCACCAACCGTAACAGCTTCACAAGCAGATAGCGCTACAACAGCATCACATGCTATAACAGCAGTATCAGCTTCAGCAATTATAGCAGGTGCTTCTTTTCCAACTTCACAAGGTTTAGAAGGACAAGCATTAATATTAAATGCATCTAAGAACTTTATATTTGGTGATGGATTTGGAACAGGTTCAACTAAAAAATTAAACCAATCCGTAGCAGCTGCTACATGGTCATTTGAACATAATTTAAATGAAGTATACCCGATTGTTCAAGCTTATGATTCAGGTGGTGATCAATTAATCCCGGAAAGAATTGAAAGTATAGATGCTAATAATGTAAAATTATATTTTGGTGCAAATACTGCAGGGGTCGCGGCCGCAATGGTAGGTGGAATGGGGGTAAGTGCTTCCAATGCAACAACAGCAGATACTGCTACTACAGCGGGTACTGCATCAGTTGCTTTAAGAGCAAATAGTTTAGCACCTACTGTAACTGCTACTTCAGCTTCTGTAGCTGCAAGAGCAACTACTTTAAGTGCACAAGCTACAGCTTCATTTGCAGATGTTGCAACATTATCTAGAGGAGGTTCAGGTTCATTTAGTGGGTCATATCAGGGTGATGGTTCAGATTTAACAGGAATTGCTACTACTTTAACAGTAGATGGTGATACTGGAACACAAAATGTTAGTTTAACAGCAGACGATCTACAAATAATTGGTACTGCACAAGAAATTGAAACAGCAGTTACAAAAGTAGGGACTGATGTTAAAGTAACAGTTGGATTACCACAAGATATAACAATTGGAAGAAATTTAACAGTTACCAATAACGCAACAATTGCCGGTGATTTAGTAGTAGATGGATCAATAGTTAGTGCCTCTAGTTTGGCAGTTGAAGATCAATTTATTATATTGGCATCAGGTTCAAACGGTGCGATTGATGGTGGTATAATTGTTAATCAAATAGATGATGATCCAGATGGTAAAGGTAAAGCATTTGCTTATGATTCAAGCGCAAATAGATGGGCATTCGAATCAAACTTAAATGATACTGCTTCAGTAATAACACCAGACGCATTTGTAGGAGTTATCCAAGAAAATGCAGGAGCTCCAAGTACGGCACCAACATATGGTGGAACATCAGGTAAAGGTACAATATTAGTTGATACCAGCAATGATGAAGCGTACATTTATGTATAAAAAATGTTTAAAAAAGTTATGGGTTTAATTGATAAATTAAAAAACAGAGAAGCTGCCCAAAAGGCAGCTTTATCTAGTAATACTAAACTTAAAACTTCAAATAAAGATTTATCTTTAAATGAAGAAGAAACTAAAGTTTTATTACATTTAATTAAAAATTCTAATTTTAAAGGAGATAGTGTAGAATTAGTATATAATCTAACTTTAAAACTACAAAAGGTGCTAAGCATCTTGTCTTAATTCTTATATATTTATATTAGAGTATTATTGGCCTGAAAAGGAAGTGGGCTCATTGAGTAACCAACCATAATAACGAGTATATGCCAAATTGGAAAAAAATAATCGTCAGTGGATCTGACGCATCTTTATCATCTGCCTATATAGAAGGTAATTTAACTGCATCTGCAGCATTCCTTACATCGGCTTCCATAGGACATTTAGAAACAATATATGAAACTGCTTCAGTAATTTACTCAAGTGGTTCAACTAAATTTGGTGATACTTCAGATGATACTCATGAAAGAACAGGTTCATTATTAGTAAGTGGTAATATAACACTTAGTGAAGGAACTCAATTAACAGGTACTTCAAGTTTTGCTATAACATCCTCACACACAGCAGGTACTGCCTCATTTTCAAATATATCTACTTTATCAAGAGGTGGTTCAGGTTCATTTAGTGGTTCATTTCAAGGAGATGGTAGTGGATTAACAGGAGTATCTGTAACAGCTGATCCAGGATATAGTAATGATATTACTTTAACTAGTGATTTTACTACTAATGTAAACACTTATAATTCACTTTATGGTCCTTTAACAGTTGGAGCTGGTACTACTGTTACAGTAAGTGTAGGATCATTTTTAAAAGTAGAAGATTTTTGATAAAAAATAAATATTTATATACATGAGTACATTAAAAGTAGGATCAATACAACCAAATTCCGGAACTAAAGTAAATATTACTGGTAGTACTTTACTAGTGACAACTGCAAGTGGTCATTTTAGTGGCTCATATGAGGGAGATGGATCAAGATTAGATGGAGTAAATGGACTTCCATTTACTGGTTCAGGTCAAATTTCAGGTTCATTATTAGTAACAGGGAGTTCAACTTTAGCATTAAGAGTAACTGGAAGTTCAGCATTAACAGGTAGTTTACTTCAAAGTGGTAGTAGTCAAATAACAGGATCTAGTACTGTTTCAGGATCATTATTAGTAACGGGTAGTAGTGCTTTAGCATTAAGAGTTAGTGGTAGTACAGCATTAACAGGTAGTTTATTTGTAAGTGGTACTGTGAGTGGCTCATTTGTAGGAGATGGTTCAGGTCTAACAGGTATTGATGGATATGCAGTAGCAAATTCTTCAAATAATAGAGTAATTACATCTGTAGATTCTACTAATGGGAATGCTGAAGCAAATTTAACATTTGATGGTAGTACCTTAGGTATTACAGGTGATGCTACATTAACAGGAACTATAACTGCTGCAACAGGTACCTTTGTATACCAATATTTTGAATCATCATCTACTATAATAACATCTGGATCAAATATATTTGGTAATGATGCTAATGATATTCAACGAATAACAGGTAGCTTAAAACAATCAGGTAGTGCTACTATTTCAGGTAGTTTAGATGTAGCTGTAGGAACCATTAGTGGTTCATTCCGTGGAGATGGTAGTAATTTAACAGGTGTAGGAGGATTCCCACATACAGGATCCGCAGATATTACAGGATCTTTAATAGTGACAGGTTCAGCATTTGTAACTTCATTAACAGAAACTTCAGCTGAAAGATTTAAAACAAATGTTATAGCTTTAGATTCTCAAATTGAGAATATTTCTTTACTTAAACCTGTAAGTTTTAATTGGAAAGAAGATAATAGAGAAGATATTGGATTAATAGCTGAACAAATTCATGATGTATATCCTGAATTTATAGGAAAAAATCCAAACGGAGAAATACAAGGTGTTAAATATAGTAAATTAACAGCTGTGTTAGTTAAAAGTATACAAGAGTTAAATGATAAAAATAAAGAATTAGAGTTACGTATAAACGAATTAGAAAATAAATAATACTAATATTTATTATTGAATAACCCCTTATAATAAAAAAATAGAATGAGAATAGATAACCCAACAATAAACACTACCGGTTCTGGACACTTTAGTGGATCATTTGAAGGAGATGGTGGACAATTAACCAATGTAGCACCTATTGGAGGAACAAATATTACAGTAGCAGGAACTACAGTTAATCTTGATGATAGTATTACATTAACAGGAACAGTAACAGCCGCTACGGGTACATTTGTATACCAATATTTTGAATCATCTTCAACAATCATTACTTCAGGATCAAATGTATTTGGTAATGATGCAGCAGATATTCAACAAATAACAGGATCTATTTTCAATACAGGATCATTTAATGTTTCTGGTAGTAGTATGCTATCTGGATCTTTAAGTATTACTGGTAGTACAAATGTAATTGGTGCTGTAAGTGCTAGTACAACTGGTAGATTTAGTAGTTTAGGTATTAATACTGCTCCTTCAGGAGTTGCTGGAGCTATATTAGCAACAAATGATGTAGTAGCATTTGCAACTTCAGATGAAAGATTAAAAGAAAACTTAGAACCAATTGGAAGTGCAGTTGAGAAAGTAGAACAAATGACAGGTTACACATATAATTGGATTCCTATGGAAGATATTCACGTATATGGTGATATGAAAGATATAGGTGTAATTGCACAAGAAGTTGAAAAAATATTACCTGAACTAGTTTCAGATAGAGAAAATGGATATAAAGCTGTAAAATATGATAAATTAACAGCAGTATTAATTCAAGCAGTAAAAGAATTATCAAAAAGAGTTAAACAATTAGAAAATAAGTAAAAATGGCTATACAAGGAACATATAAACATATAACACATAGTAACCATCCAACTAATACTAGTATGGTAAAAATTACAAGGCCTGATGGAACAGAAATAAATGAAGAGCAACCTGATATAGTAGAAACTATAGTAACACATGAAAATGCTTATGTAATGATCCAGGATTTTCACTTAGAAAAAAGATCAAATCCACCATCTTCAGAAATGTTTTATTATTTCTCATTTGACTTTGCCGTTTATGAATCAAAAGCAGCAAGAGATAATCATTACCAAGATTGGATATATAGACATAAAGGATTTGGTACAGCTGATTTTGAATGGGATCCTAGTATTAGTATATATGATCATTGTTATAATAAGTTAAAAGCAATGAGAGAATGTGATGAAATGATAGATGCATAACCTAAAAAAAATATAAAAAATGGGAGTACCAAGTAGTGGACAACTTAAATTAAGAGGAAACGGTGACGGAACCGGAATTAATGAAGAAGTATTCGGAAATGTAACTGCAACTAATGTATCTTTAGGTGCTCTTGCAACTGAAGCAGGTTTTGATACACCGCCAGATACAATGAGAGAATTCTATGGATATGTCTCAGCAGTAGTTCCTTCAGTAACAACTAATTCAGCAACTTCAGTAACATTTAGTGGTTTTACAGCTAATGGTAATGTTACAAGTGATGGAGATGCTACTATAAGTGAAAGAGGATTTTATATGGGAACTGATTCTGGAACTTCTACAAATAATACAAAATACACAGTAAGTGGTACAACAGGAACATTTACAAGAGCATTTACAGGATTATCTGCAGGTACAACTTATTATTTCTGGGCTTTTGCTACAAATGAGATAGGTACCACAATTGCAAGCAGAGTATCAGTAACAGTATTATTAGATCCAAATTTAAGTATATCTATAAGTAGAGCTAGTGCACCTAGATTTGGTGGTATTAGTTGGACCTATTCTGATTCTTCACCAGCTACACCTACAACTGCTATAAATCAAATGGCATCATGGATTTCAGATTCTAGAGCTTGTTCTCTTTTTGGTGATTCATATATTGGTACTGGTGGATTTGGAGAGAATATGAATTTTAAGAAAGATGGCTCTGCACATTACCAAAATGGTGGAAATCAAGCTCCAAATATTGCATGCACTACTGGAGGTAATTTTAACGCATATTATTGTTCAATTGGAAACTTATCTGTTACAATACCTGCGGATGGAAGTTATGCTAGTGAGACTGTAAGTGCTCCTCAAACTCAATGGAGTGGATAGTTAATTAATTAAAAAATTAAAGAAAGAGAACATTTGTTCTCTTTTTTTGTTCTCGTATATATTTTAAATATTTATATTCAAATAAAAACGTTATGTCAATACAACAAACAAAGGTAACTGAGGAAGAGTTAAAGGAATTAGAAAACTTCCAACAAAATATTAGTGTTATAACCTATCAATTAGGACAATTAACATTAAGAAAATTAAATATTAACGAAGAAGAAGATGTTTTAAAAACAAGATATAAACAACTTCTCTTAGAAGAAAAAGAAATAGGAAATAAATTAAAAGAAAAATATGGTAATGCACAAATTGATTTAAAAACAGGTGCAATAACCAATAATGAATAGTATTTTTTAAAAATTTCTTATATATTTATTATTGATAAAATAAATTATTACAATGGCTGAAACATTATTATCCCCAGGAGTACTAACACGTGAAAACGATCAATCACTTGTTACACAAGGTCCTATAGTAGCAGGCTTAGCAGTGCTAGGTCCTACAGTAAAAGGCCCAGTAAATGTCCCAACAGTAGTTACTTCATACAGTGATTACGTAAATAGATTTGGTGGAGCATTTACAAGTGCAAGTATAAAATATGAATATCTAACTAACATTTCAGTTAATAATTACTTCCAACAAGGAGGTGAAACTGCAATTATTACTAGAATAGCATCAGGTGGGTTTGAACCTGCAAGTACAGATGTAAGAGCAATTATGCATGCTGATTCATCATCATTTACATTAGAAACTTTATCAGAAGGTGCTATAATGAATAACTCAGGTAGTGTATCTACAAGTGGTTCATTAGTAAGTGGTTCAACAGAAAATGTAAGGTATGAAATTGCAAATGTTGATTCAGGAAGTGGTACTTTCAATTTATTAATTAGAAGAGGAGATGATACTACAAGTAGAAAAACAATATTAGAATCTTGGACAGATTTATCATTAGATCCAAATTCACCAAATTATATTGAATCAATAATTGGTAATCAAAAAAGAAATTTTGATACTGATGGTGATGGAAATAGATTTATACAAGTTACTGGATCTTACATTAATAACAGCCGTTTTGTAAGAGTATCTTCAGTAGGTTTACCAACATTAGATTATTTAGATAATGACGGTAATTTTAAAGCAGAATATACGACATCATTACCTCAAATAGGTAGTGGTTCAAACCAAGGAGCAATGACAGGTGGTACAGGTAATGTATATGGATTAGGTGCTAATGGAAATACAAGATTAAAAATGTATGATGAAATAGATGTTTCTTCAATTCAAGGAGTAGAAGCATCATATTATACAGCATCATTAAACTTATTAGAGAATGCTGATGAGTATGATTTTGAAATATTAACTATCCCTGGTGTAACAATATACAATGGAGCTACTGCTACAAATGCAGCAATTAATTGTGTTACACAAAGAGGTGATGCTATAGCAGTAATTGATACATACAATTATGGTGCAACTTTAAACCAAGCAATAACACAAGCAACATCAATTGATTCAAGTTATGGTGCTACTTATTGGCCATGGGTTCAAGTATTAGGAAATGAAACTGGTAAATTAGTTTGGGTTCCTGCTTCAACAGTAATGCCAGGAGTTTACGCTACAAACGATAGATTAGGCGCTGAATGGTTCGCTCCAGCAGGGTTTAACAGAGGTGGAGTAGGTGGCGTAATTACAACTGAAAGAAAATTATCTCCGGCAGATAGAGATAAATTATATTTAGCAAAAGTTAATCCAATTGCTCAATTCCCAGGAAATGGAACAGTAGTATTTGGTCAGAAAACATTACAAACAGCAGCTACTGCTTTAGATAGAGTAAATGTTAGAAGATTACTAATAGAGTTAAAAAGAACAATTGGTAATATTGGAAATACATTATTATTTGAACAAAATACAGCAGCAACTAGAAATAGATTTGTAAATCAAGTAAACCCATACTTAGAATCAATACAACAAAGACAAGGATTATATTCTTATAGAGTAGTGATGGATGACACAAACAATACAGCTGAAGTAATTGATAGAAATCAAATGGTAGGACAAATATTTATTCAACCAACTAAAACAGCTGAATACATAGTATTAGACTTTAATGTAACACCAACAGGAGTTGAATTCTAAAAAATTAAAAAGGCAATATTTATAATAAACAATAGAAAATGGCAGTATTAGACCCTAACGAAATAATGTTCACCGCCTTTGAACCAAAAGTTCAAAATAGATTTATACTATACGTAGACGGTGTACCAGCATACTTAATTAAAAATGCTACAGCACCTGGATTTGAAGCAGGTGAAATCATTCTTGATCACATGAATGTGTATAGAAAAGTGAAAGGAAAAGTTAGATGGAATGATATGACTTTAGGTCTATATGATCCAGTAACTCCATCAGGAGCTCAAGCTATAATGGAATGGGCAAGATTAGCACACGAGAGTGTAACTGGTAGAGATGGATATTCAGATTTCTATAAAAAAGATTTAACATTAGATATATTAGGTCCAGTAGGAGACGTAGTAAGCGAATGGGTTATCAAAGGAGCTTACGTTAAAACTGCTACATTTGGTGAGTATGATTGGTCAGCTGATGCAGCTATCAATTTAGATATCACTATTGCAATGGATTATTGTATATTAAACTTTTAATTACCCAACCCTCCATACCTTTGAGAATGGTGCCTTTTTTGGCACCATTTTTGTTTTTTATATATTTATATCCGTAAAAAAATAAGTTTTAAAAGTATGGAAGAAAAAGTTACAGAATCAAAATTTAAGTTCCCAACCGAAGTTGTTGAATTACCATCTAAAGGATTAATCTATCCCAAGGATAATCCATTGTCTTCAGGCAAAGTAGAAATGAAATATATGACTGCTAAAGAAGAAGATATTTTAACTAATACTAACTATATTACTAAAGGTATTGTATTAGATAAATTATTAGAATCATTAATAGTCTCTAAAATAAATTACAATGATATAATTGTAGGAGATAAAAATGCATTATTAATAGCAGCTAGAGTATTAGGTTATGGTAAAGACTATTCATTTAAAATAAGAGGACAGGAATATAGTATTGATTTAACCACATTAAACGATAAAAATTTAAATCCTAAAGATTTAAAAGAAGAAGGAGTAAATGAGTTTGAATTTGAATTACCTTATTCAAAATCACTAATTACTTTTAAATTACTAAACCATAGTGATGAAAAATCAATCGATAGGGAACTTGAAGGATTAAAAAAGATTAATAAAAATCAATCTCCTGAAACAACTACAAGATTAAAATACATAATTACTTCAGTAGATGGAGATAGAGAGAAAAAAACTATTAGAGAATTTGTTGATAATTATTTATTAGCCAGAGATGCTAGATCACTTAGGGAAAAAATTAGATCAGTAGCTCCTGATGTAGAGTTAATATATAATGAAAATGATGTAGAGGAGGACATTAATATCCCAATTGATATTACCTTTTTTTGGCCTGACGCCCGAATATAGATCAAATTTATTTTCTCAAATACATGAAATTGTATTCCACGGACAAGGTGGTTATGATTGGGGTACTATATATGATATGCCTATTTGGCTTCGAAATTTTACTTTTAAAAAGTTAGAAGAATATTACAATAAACAAAACGAAGCACAAAATAAAACAAATAATCAATTAAAAAACGACCCTAAACAAATATCCCGACCTAATATAAACCCATCAAACGTTTATAATGCATCAGTGCCTACCAAAAAGTAGGCACTTTTTATATTTATATATGATAAATTTATTATATGGCAACCCAGGAAGAACTAGATAGAGCTAAAGAACTTTTAAAAATTAATGAAGCCTTAAAAAGTTTAAGAGATGAACAAATTTCTTTAAATTTTTCTGATGCTCAATCTATTTTAGAAATTGTAAAAGCAACTAAAGATAGAACTCTTTTTGAAAGTGAAATATTAAAATCTGCTAAATCTTTAAATAAAGCTTTTTTAGATAATGTTTCTAATTTAAATAGTATTAATAAATTAAATAATACTATAAAAACAACTGAGGCTAAAATAAGAAGAGCTAAACAAATAAGTGGCCAACTTGAACTCACATTAACTAAAAAGCAAAAGGATATTCGTGATTTAGTTTTATTAAAAGAAAGTGATATACTTAATTTAAGAGAAAAGGCTGCTGCTAAAATTGATAAAGTAAATAGAGGAGAAGATAAATCGATTAATGCTCTTTCTTTATCTAATAAATGGTTAGAAAAAGCAAATACTTTAGAGGAAGAGAAAGATGATATAATTAAAAATCAATTAAATAAAAATACTCAAATTTTTTTAGCCCAAACAAACCTAACCACTGCTACAGAAGCACAGTTAGAGACTTTAAGAGAAATTGATGAGGTGGTTGGTGGTAATACTAGAAATATTTTAAAATTAGTCTCTAAAATTCCTATTGTAGGGGATGTAGCTAAAAATGTTTTAGAAAGCATAGATGGTGAAATTACAGATATACTTAATGATCCTGAAAAAATAAAACAATTTAGGGAGCAATTTAATGTTAAATCAATAATAAAAGAAAATCTTGTAAATCCACTAAATGCAGCCTTATCATTAATTACTGGTATGGTAGTAGCTTTTGGGTCATTAAGTAAAGCCCAAACCAGTTTTAACAGATTAACTGGAGAAAATGCTAGAACTTTTCGACTTAATAATGATACTTTATCTACAACTGTAGAGTTAATTGAAACACAAGTTAGATTAACTGAACAATTTGGGTTAAATGCTGCAGTTTTATTCCCAGGATCAACTATAAAAGAAGCTAGTGATTTAACTAAAGCTGTAGGTTTAGGTGCTGAGGCCTCTGGTAGATTTGCTCAATTTTCTAAAATTACAGGCACTAACCTAAATGAATCATTAGATGCTTTAACAAAATCAGTACCAGAAGCATTTAGTCAACAGAAAATCTTAGAAGAAGTTGGTAGTGTATCTAGTGATATTGCAGTGTCTTTAGGAACTTCAACTAAAGAAATAGGAAAAGCTGTAATTAAAGCAAACCAATTAGGTTTAAGTTTACAACAAGTTAACGCTATTGCAGGAAGTTTATTAGATATTGAATCTTCTATTGCTGCTGAATTTGAAGCTGAAGTTATTACAGGTAAACAAATAAATTTAGAGAGAGCAAGATTTTTTGCTTTAACTAATGATTTAGCTGGGTTAACAGATGAAATAGCTAATAATGAAGAAATAATAAATTCATTTGCAGGTGCTAATAGAATTGAACAAGAAGCTATAGCAGGAGCATTGGGTATGAGCCGAGAGCAAATGTCCGATATGGTAATGAAATCTGATTTAATGGGTACTCTTACTGAGGAACAAAGAGCTAATGCTGCAGGTGTTAGTATAGAACAATTAAAACAATTAGATGCACAAACTGCACTAGCTGATTCTTTTGCTAAATTAACCCAAACATTAACCCCTTTTGTAACACTTTTAACAGAAGGATTAAATATATTACTAAAATCAGTTGATGCTGCTTTAGTATTTGCTGGGGCTTTTACTTTAATTAATAAAAGAGCAG
>Ga0209535_1001315_pt1 | contig 17040 bp, 7 predicted proteins | sample LinPmetageLP28_FD_184041 | JGI IMG/M metagenome (GOLD analysis project Ga0209535, IMG submission 184041) | Marine viral communities from the Pacific Ocean - LP-28 (SPAdes) (version 2) | ecosystem: Environmental > Aquatic > Marine > Oceanic | place: Pacific Ocean | collected 2009-08-22 | reverse complement strand
TCTACTACTGGGATGCTTCTGGAGGTCTTGAGACCCGCGCAGTAGAGCTATCTTCTCTATCGGGCGCTTCTAATACGCCAACAAAACAAAACTTTATACTTGTATCCGATGTAAGTCGTTTTGTGTTCTGTTTTGGAGCCAATACGCTAGGTTCTGCGGTACAAGACCCCATGCTTATTCGATGGTCAGACCAAGAAGACGTTACTAACTGGACTCCTAGTGCTACTAACCAAGCGGGTGATCTGCGTCTGTCTAAAGGTTCTGAAATAATAGGTGCGTTGCAGTCCCGCCAAGAAATACTGGTGTGGACAAACTCTGCGCTGTACGCATTGCAGTATCTAGGCGGTACGATTGTGTGGGGGTCTCAGCTTCTTGCAGATAACGTATCTATAGCTTCTCAAAACGCTGCTTCTTTCTCGGATGGAGTCACTTACTGGATGGGGCTTGATTCCTTCTACGTATACGACGGCACCGTCAAAAACTTACCATGTGATCTAAAACGTCATGTATTTAACGATATAAACTACGAACAGATAGAACAGGTATTTGCGGGTACAAACGAAGGGTTTGACGAAGTTTGGTGGTTTTATCCGTCAGCTAGTTCAACCACTGTAGACAAGTATGTTGTGTACAACCATGCACAAGGTATTTGGTATTTTGGCAGTTTGGCTCGTTCTGCGTGGCTTGATACAGGTATTAGGCAGTTCCCTGTTGCAGCTACATACAGCAACAACTTAGTCACACATGAAGACGGTGTAGACGACAACGAAAGCGGCACAAGAGCAGCTATTACTGCATTTATAACCTCTGGTGAGTTCGATATAGACGATGGTGACAGGTTCTCGTTTATACGCCGAGTGCTACCTGACTTGACGTTTGATGGATCTACTGCGGACAGCCCTACAGCTACGCTAGAACTTCTACCGCTACAGTCTTCAGGTTCGGGATACAACAGCCCTGCATCAGAGGGTGGAAGCAGTAGTGGCTCCGTCGTGAGATCTGCAACAGTACCTGTCGAAAAGTACACCACACAGATAAACACGCGAGTGCGGGGCAGGCAGTTATCCATAAAGGTGCAGTCAGCAGATTTAGGCGTGCAATGGCAGCTTGGAGCACCAAGGCTTGATATACGTCCTGATGGGAGGCGATAGTGACTACTTACAATTCCATAGCACCTCGGCTACCTACACCCCCAAAAGAATACACGCAGGTGTCGTTTGAGCAGTTTAATAACGTATTGCGTATATACTTTAATCAGCTAGATGAGAGCATAAAAGAAGCAGCCGTTTCTACTGAATCTCAAGCGCAGGTGTGGTTCCTTGGCTAATCAATACAAAAACGCAAAGGTAGATTTGACTACCACTAACGCAACTACGCTGTACACATGCCCAACAGCAAAGACTGCGATTGTTAAGTCTATACTCGTGTCAGAAGATTCTGGCAACGCTGATACTATAACGGTAACGCTTACCGATGCTGCTACTGCGGTGTTCAGTGTATTTAAGGTCAAGGCTGTTGGCGCTAACGCCACAGTAGAACTGCTTACTGCACCTATAGTGGTAGAAGAGTCGGAGATATTGAAAGTCACTGCCGCAACCGCTAACAGGTTACATGTTGTAGCCAGTTTACTGGAGGTTACGTAATGATAGGTAGTTTCGGCGGTTTTGGTGGTATGGGGCTGGGAGCACTTTCTGGGATAGGTGGGTTCGCCCCTACTCCCGAACAGATACAAGAACGCTTGGAGGCCGCTGGTATACCAAGCTATACCCCTCCCGCACCTGTTGTAACGCCTAGACCTACCCCTGTAGTGACCCCTAAACCCATGCCTGTTATGCCCATTGGGGGAGCTTACACCTCTATAGGCCCAAATCTTAGGTCTGCGTATACACCTACCGCACCTATTGCACCACCTGAACTTAAATCAAGGGCACCTAAACCTGCACCAGTAACACCACCAAACAGAGTAGGTCAGCCTGTAAGTGCCGGTGAGTTTATACCTGAGACTACAGCCGTAGCACCCAAGCCGGTAACACCACCAAAAAGGTCACCAGCGTTACAGGCGCGTTTAGACGAGATCAATGCAGCAGTAGAGCGTAAGCGCCAAGTAAAGACTAATCAGCCGACTCAAAATCAGTCGTTTGACCCAAGAGATGCAGTACCAAATATGACTGAGTTCAGAAAGGCACTACGTACGGGCTATACGGGGGGTGATGTTGACCGAGTGGACGATTTTTACAACACGACTTTCCAAGACACCATGCACGACCCAGAAGGAGACAATCTTTATTTAAGCGATGCTATGGATTTTGGAGAAAAGGGTGCGTACGGGATACCGATAACCAAAGAAGAGCAGATGCTTAACATCTCAGATAAGGCTTACTTTGGTCAAGACGAACTGCCGGGGTATAACAAAAGCCGTTTCTACACACCTCCCCCAGAAAAGTACACGTCAGACGAGCGTAAAGCTGAGTTGAGTGCAGTAACTGGAGCCATAGGGGACGCAACTAGTACAGACCAAGTAGTTAGCTCTTTGTCTAGTTACTACGGTGCTGATGTAAAACCTATCAAAGAAACTAGAAAGTTTGGTGGGGACATAGAAGGCTACACAAGCACTTCTCCAGAGCTAATGTCAGAGTTTCAGTCGGTCATTAGACCACTGATGGAGGAGAAGATTGCATACAGTATGAGTGTAGGCAAGAAGGACTACCATGAAGCTGTACTAGATGCTTACAACAATGACCCAGCTATCCGTGCGGTATATGACAAGTACGGAGTAAAAGCTACACGTACATCTGCAAGGGGGTCTGAGTACATATATGACCCGCTGGGTTACAGGGATTCCAGAGTAATTAAAAGAAGCCCTGCGCTCGGCAATGCTATAAAAATGGCAGCTACCCTAGCGTTCACCGCTGGTATAGGTGGAGCATTAGCTGGTACGGCTGCATTTGGTGGGGGTGCTTCCGCAGCAGGTACTGCGTTAGCAAAAGGACTAACATCTGCCGGTATAACTGCCGCTACAGGCGGTGACGGGAGTGACATCTTAAAAGCTGGGGTACTGGGCGGTGTAGGATCTTACGGGCAAGAATTAGCTAAGGCTTCAGAAGCAGCAAATTTAGCTGCAAAGGGTGCTTCAGCAGGTAGTGACCTAGCAAAAGCTGCGGAGTTAGCTAAAAAAACTTCAGATACGTTTAACAAGGTGGCTACAACAGTCAAGTTTGTAGACGCTGCGATAGATGGAAACATAGCAGGAGCCGCGATCTCTGTATTTGGCGATGACTTTACTGGAGCCGCACTAGACAAAATTGATCCAGAAAATAAATTTTTCGGTGGGTTAAACATAAACAAAGACGATTTAACAAAAGGTCTAGTCAAAACCCAACTAGAACTGGCTAAGGGCGAAAATTTCGGTGACGCCATGCTTAGAGGGTTTGGTGAATACATAAAAGAAGGTGGTGCACTCGGCCCTAACAACGTAAAGACCCCTGAGTTCATTAAGAAAATAGGCGATGTAATAAAAGAAAGCGGCAGTATGTTTGACGATGCGATCCTACAACCTGTTAAGGGCTTTGTAGAAGGCACCGTTGGGGTATTAGGCGATGTAGCAGAACCTGTGGTTGATGTGATCGAAGACGTGGCAGGTGCAGTGGTGGACAAAGCACCACTTATAGAAGACGCAGTTAAAGCCACAGGTTCAGCGATAGAAGATGTTGTTAAGCCCATAGTCGATCCGATAATAGATGCGGCACCTGTTGTAGAGGATGCAGTTAAAGCGGTGGGTTCTACTGTGGACGACGTAATCCTACAACCAGCAAAAGAGTTAGTAGAAGACGTGATAGAGGCTGCACCTAGTGTCGATGTTGACCTACCCAAGGTTGATGTTGACCTGCCCAAGGTTGATCTACCTAGACCTAGCGTATCTAGACCTAGACCTACACAAACACCGTCACGCACCCCTTCCATCGTGCGTACCCCCGGCATTATCGAAGAGCGTGGGGCTGAACTGTTTGATCTTGGTGAGCAGCGAGAAAGAGAAATAGATCCAATAGCCGCGTACCTAGCAAACATCACAGGTGGTGGTATGGCAAATGGTGGTGCGGTCAGAAGTTCTTATGGTAATCTTGAAGAGCTGCTACGTATAGTCGGAGGCAAGTGATGAGCAAATTTGATATTGATGCGTTTATGAGTTCGCTCGGCACACCCGACGTAGGGGCTACTACAGAATACGACTATGGATTCAATGCAGCCGATTATCGTGAAGATCCTGTAGACTTCGATTTTTCTAAAGATTTTGACGCAGATGAGTTTATGAGGCAGTTTGATTTGACTCCCTCTCCAGCTTTTGACGACAAAGGATTTAATTTGGATTTTCTTTCTGATTTAGAGTCGGGTGATTTATCTGACTACTCTAATGATTATGAAAGTATTTTTGATTCTCTGCCGGGACTTATTGGAGCCGCAGGTAAAGATGAAAAAGGTTTTTTAGAATCCGCAATAGGTAAAGCTCTATCAGACAAAGTTTTTGGTGAAGTTTTGCCCAGTGGCGGTAGAGGAAAACCCGGATTGTTGGAGATGTTAGGTCTTTTAGGTGCGACTAGCTTCGCAAAAGATAGAGGAATGTTAGATCCTGATAGAAACCCAGTTGGCTACCAAGGCAGCATTCCCGAATACACTGCAATACGAGAACAAGTTACAGGTAGAGACGATACAGACCGTCGCCCCGGCAGTGGTGGCAGACGCTATTTCTCTGACACCATGTACGCCAAAAAGCCCGAAGGCCAACAGCCTATGTCTGTTGAGGAAGCTCGTGCCAAAGCTAAGGCACAAGCAGGTGGATTTATGGAAGGCGGTTCAGTGCTACAAGGCGGTGGTTACTTAGAGGGTGCTTCTGACGGACAAGCAGACCTAGTTCCCGGCGATATAGATGGCGTACAAGAAGCACGATTAAGCCACGGTGAGTATGTGTTGCCTGCCGATTTGGTAGCCATACTAGGTAATGGTAACTCCGACGCAGGTGCCGCAGCACTAGACGATTTTATGTCTACAGTACGTAAGAAAGCCACAGGTACACCAAAACAACAGAAAAACATCGACGCAGATCAAGTGCTTGCGATGTTATCCAAGAGGATGTCATAAGCTATGCCTGACGATGAATTAGATCCCACTACCACTGTAGGGCAATCATCTGGTAGTTCACAAGGACTGACCGAATTTGCTGGCCCTTACGTTGGTGAGATGCTTGGTAAAGCACGCGCACTTGCCGACAAACCCTACGAAGCCTACGGTGGCCCACTCACTGCGGGTGCTAGCGGCCTACAAGATATGACCTTTGCTGGCTACGCAGGGTTAGATCCCTCTGCGGCTACTGGCATAGGTTCTTTCGGCGGTGACATGACCGCTGGTGGTATATTTGGTTTTGGTAGTGCAGCAGGTCAAGGCTACGAAGCAGGGTATACACCCGGATCGTTTACCGCTGGCTCCGCACAACAGTACATGAACCCCTACCTACAAGCCGCATTAGAGCCGCAACTACGCGAAGCCTCTAGGCAGGCAGAAATGCAACGTATTGCAGATGCAGGTCGATTGTCCCGTGCAGGTGCTTTTGGTGGATCTCGTCAAGCTATTATGGAAGCAGAGGGCGGGCGTAACTTAGGGCAACAACTTGCCGATATTACCGGCAGGGGCTATTCCGAAGCATTTAGTCAGGCACAACAACAATTCAATACTGAACAAGACATGCGGCGGTTAGCAGAAGATGCACGTCGTGGTCAGTTTAACGTAGAAGCTGGGCGACTCTCCGAGTTTGATGAACGTCGTAGGACACAGTTTAACGAAGAGCAACGTCGAGAGATAGAGCGACAAGAGCGAGAACGTGAGCAGTTCAACGAGCAGGAACGCCGCAGAATTAATGCAGAAGAGGCTGACCGTCGCTATGGCCTCAGTGCGCTGCGTGATATGGGTGCGGCAGGCGAACGCCAACGAGGTATTGAGCAAGAAGGTATTACCGCTGATTACTTGCAGTACCAACAAGAACAACAGTACCCATATGAGCAACTAGAATTTATGCGATCCATGCTTCAAGGACTGCCAATCACCGCCACATCTAAGCAGTATATCGAACCCGGTGGGTTTGAAGATTTTGGTTCTGGTCTAGCCAGTATCATGGAATTGCTCGGTTACAGATAGAGACACAGCTATGTTAGACAATCCTCTTAGTCGGATTGAGCGCACGAAAGACGCTTACATGGGTAGACCTCAAGAGCTACAAAAACGTGCCAACATGACCAAAGAACTGGTCGATTTGCTTGCTATGCAGCAACTCAAGAAAGACCTTGATGCGGTGAAACGCAACCAAGCCATGCAAGCGCAAGGCAACCCTGCGACGATCAAAGATCAAATGCAGCAGGGGCTTATGGGCGAGTACCGCCAACAAGCTGCCAAAGAAATGGGCGTAGGCCCAAGCGAAATGGATACTGTAAATCGTGCACAGCAGGGCATGCCTCAAGGTGGCCCACGTATGCCACAAGGCGCTCCACAACAGATGCCACAGCAGCCACAAGGTGTTATGAGCCAAGCACGTCCAGTGCAGTTAGCTGGCGGCGGTATTGTTGCATTTGCTAATGGGTCAGAAGATGAAGGGCCGGTAGACGGTCTGACCGACGACGAACGAGAGATGCAAGAGCTTATAGAAAGGCTTAGGGAACGCAGGGCCAATGCTCCACTACTCCCACTTCCTGAGTCTTTGCAGGGCACTAAGTCTGAAATACAAGCACGGCGCAGAGGAAGCCCTGTCTTAGACGACGTGGCAGAGCGAATAGCGGAAGCCAACGCAGCGGCACCAAGCGAGAACGCTGTTGCAGCCTTAGAAGGAACACCCCTTGAGGGTGCGCTTACCCGCACCGCCCTCCCAGCAGCGGAAAACACCCCTGCATCGGGGATTATGCTTGCTGGCGCACCCGATAGAGAGCTAAAGCCAAAAGTCGTACCCCCTGCCGGTGCTGACACTACTGCTGGAGGCATAGCTGGTGATGGCGGCAAAGATGCCCCACTTTCGCTCCGTGAACAACAGCAACGGGTGCTGGATCAAATAACTTCTATGGCAGAGATTGAGCCTTACCAACGGGATCAAGACCTAACAGCGATGCTTAAAAAGCAAATGGCTAGAGACCCCAGTGCAGAGGGCATAGCCGCAATAGAACGCATCAAAGAGCTATCGGGGCTAGAAGAAAGCCGACGTATGCTAGAAGCCCAGCGAGGCCGCTTGAGAGAAGACTATGAATCAGCTACTCCGTCAGGCACGGCACGATTTATGGACTTAATATCTACTCCGGGCGGACTACGCACTATAGGTAGGCGCGGTGCTCAGATGCGGCGACAAGAAGCTAAACGCCGACAAGAATTTACCGCTGGTTTAGCGAATATAGATAACACTGCTATAGAGCTACAAAAATCGGTAGGCACTTCAGCAGCCAATAACTATGAAACGGCTGCAAAGACCGCTCAAGGGGCAATAAACTCGGCAACGTCTACATTACAACAAGCTGATGCAGCGGGTAGAAGTGACTATGTAGAGCGCGTCAAGCTGAAAATGAGCAGTAAACAGAGTCTTATGTCTCACCTAGAAAACCTGAGTAGAGACGAACAGGCAGTGGCAAGAGCCGCGTTGGATAGGGAACAAATTACTTCTAATAACGCTCTTGGCGTATTAAGAGCCTCAGAAACATCTATAAGCCAAGCATCGGAGCGTATGAGAAGGCGCGAAGAAGACATAAAAGCTAAGTATGCAATGGCTATATTCGGCGCACAAGACGACCCTGTAAAACTTGCAGAGATAAACGAAAAGATTAGAGAAGAGGTAACTCTTACTAATGCAAACGATATTACCCTGATACGAGGCGCAAATAGTCGATTGCAAGAAGCGTCGGAAGTGCTTAGTGGACAACGGGCGAGTATGGAAGTCGCAGACTCAGAAGACTTTGCTACGTACGCACAGAAGTAATGCCTACTCTACAGCAAGCGCGTGAAGCTATAGCGAATGCAGAAGCGGCGGGAGATTTCGCAGCCGCTAGTCGTATGCGACAGGCAGTTCAAGCAGCGCAAGCTAGACCACCTAGCTTCTTAGATGAAGCAGAAGAAATACGTGCTGACATACGTAGGCGTAGAGAAGAGCGCCTAGCCGCACAAACTCCTGAACCCCGCGAAACCGGCATATTCGAGGACATTACCTCTGGATTCGGTGCAGGTGCTGTTGGTGTAGGTGAGATGGCTGCGCTTGGCCTTGCGGCACCGCTAGAAGAGCAAAGTGAACTTGCGGCGCGACAACGAATTCAGTCTATTGCCGAGTCCTTCCGTCCTGAAGGCGGCGACCCAGAGTCTGTTACCTACAAACTAAGCTCCGCACTTGGGTCTATAGCGGGCCTTGCTGCCGTGCCTGTTGCTGCGGGTCTAGCTGGTGCCCCCGGCGCTGTAGGTCTAGGTCTTGGTGCGCTCGCTGCTGGTGCTGCCGGTACTGGTGAAGCAAGTGAACGTGCCCGTGCGGCTGAAGCTACCGAAGAAGAACGTGGAAGCGCCGCCTTGCGGGGTACAGCAATCGGCCTGTTGGATATTCTACCCATTACGCGGGTAGTTAAGTTTGCCGACATGCCCAAGCTAGAAGCACTACTAGACAAGATACCGCCTGATAAGGTCGAGACCATAGGTGAACGCATTTACAGCGCGGGTATAACGGGTGGTGCAGAAGCCGCGCAGGAAGCTGCATCCAACATACTGCAAAACCTTAACGAACAAGAGTACAACGCTGCTGCTCAGACATTTGGTGGCACCGCAGAAGAAGCCGCACTGGGTGGTGGAGCAGGTGCCATCTTGCAGGGACTTGTTGATCTATTTGCTCCACGACGAGCAGGCAAAACCGTTGGTGATGCTGTTGAAGAGACTGATGTACCGGCAGGCACTCAACTTGAACTGTTCGATGACGCAGAAAGGCGCACTCCTGAGATAGATGAAGTCATAGACGACATAGATCAGGAAGAGCGAGACAGGCTATTTGAAGGGGAACGTGCCGCTGAAGCAAGTCCTGACCAGTTACCGCTGCCGGGGCTAGAGCCAGAACGTATTGGGCCACAGTTACAGGGGTTACCTGCGCCCGAAGGTGAGACCATTGCTGGTGAGACGTTAGCTGTAACACCAGAAGGTGAGGTGTTAGGTAGACAAGAAGCCTTAGATCGAACCAACTTACGTGACAGAGAACAACAGATTACTGAAGAGCCAGTATCTGACGAAGTGCGGACAGGTAGAGAACGTGCTGAGATTGCTCAACGAGAACAGCCTGACCTATTTCCGACTGAACTTGCTGTAGCAGAAGAAACCGCCGTAGAACCAGAAGTCGTACCCGCACCTGAAACACGTCCTGTCACAGAAGAAGACCTTACTACCGCCGGTTTCGCGCCGAATGCTGCCGTACGTAAACGTGTTATAGGTAAAGACTTAGACGACCCAGAAGTTCGGGTTGAGCTAACTAACGAAGCTAACCGGCTAAAATCTCAAAAGGTTCGGCGTGGTGTTACCCGATTGCTAGAAGGAGTGCCTAGTGAGCAACGTGATCTACCTACCCCACCCAAAAGAAAACCTGTTGCAGAAAGAGATCGAACAGGCGATGCGGTTGATTTACAAGGCGTGGGAATCCCAGCAAGCGGTCAAGATCCCGTGGCAACTGATGCACCTGACAGAACAGCAGTGGGAGATGTTGGAAGAAGCGTTGGACGACCTGTTTCTGGAACAAGAGCAGAGCCAACTGCATTAGCAGAGCCAACTACACCTCCTACTCGCGAACTAAGGGTCGAGATAGCTGATGCTAGACGTGCAGTAGTAGAAGCAGAGCAGGCGTTGGCGACAAGGCCAACACAAGCAAATCAGCGCAGCCTAAACAGAGCAGAAAAGCAGTTTCGGAACGTGCTTGCGGCAGGTATTAACGCCAACAAGCAACTCCCTGATGTAGACGTAGAAGTAGTACCTCAAGAAACTGTAGAGCTACAACGTCGCGCACAGCAGGTTATGCCAGCTACTGCCGAAACTACACCTACTGTAGAAGAAGTTTTAGCGAAGGAACCCACACCCGCCCCGGTAGAACCTGTCGTAGAAGAATCCACAGCGGATGTGGACACACGTACCCCTCAACAGGTCAAGGCGGACAACCAAAGTCTACTAGCAGAACGCCGTGCAGAAAGAGACAGGCTCGTAAAAGAAGAGGGTTTAAGCAAAGCAGAGGCAATGCGACTAGCGTCTGAGCAAATTCTTTATGCGCCGCCTAGCAGTTCTTCAGATGTGCTAACTGCACCACTACCTGATCCTGTGAAACGTGCCGTACGCAAAAACGAACTGCGGCGTGCCTTGCTAGAACTGTCTGACAGGTCAGGAGATAAGTTCATATCGCGCATAGCGAAGAAGCTATCCGAGTTTAGTGGTGACACTAGGATAATTACAGCCACAGCCGCTCAGTTAGGCACTCGTGGTGGGTTGCAGGTTGACGGATTGTTCTCTCCAAAAGACAACACGATAATACTGGATGGCGATTACGCTGACTCTTACGTCCTTCTGCATGAAATGGCGCACGCGGCAACAATAAATGCCTTACGTAACCCGTCCAACCCCACAGCTAAAAAGCTAACCAAGCTGTATGAAGGCAGTAAAGAGTTTTTATCTGGGCAGTACGGGGCTACAAACGTAGAAGAATTTGTAGCAGAAGCGTTCACTAACCCTACCTTTCAAAGCGAGCTAGCTCGAATCAACCCAAAGGGTAGGCCGCTTAGTGTCTGGCAAGAATTCGTCAGGGTTGTATCTAACTTCCTCGGCCTTGGTCAGCGGGGCACCGCGCAGCGTGAAGCAGAACTGCTAATCGAAGAGATACTGGCACCCGCCGCTAAACACCGTGGCGCACCCATGTTGGCATCTCTGTCCGATCCTGCTGGTGTGCGAAAAGTAGAGCAAGGAATAGAAGACTCATTACCTAAAGGGTCGATAGCTCGCGCCGTAGAGAAAGTATCTGACAATTATAGGGCGCTCACTGCTGGACAGACTGAAGTTGGGCTAAAACGTAAGATACTTGGTTTCTTACCTAACAACGCCGTCGAAGTAGAGCTTGAAAGGGCTGGAGTAGCGGGCGTAAATGAAGTTTTTGCTGCCATAGAGAATCAACGTGGTGGCTTAACTACCGCAGAACAATCGGTCAGGCAGAAGCTAAGTCCTATCCGAGAGTGGGCCGCTAAACAGTCTGAAAATACGATGAAAGCGTGGAACAACTTAATCTACGACAGCACCATTGACCAAGTAGACCCAGAGATTACGCTGCAAGAGGCGAAAGATCGTTATAAGCAGCAGACTATAGAACTCGAAGACGCCGCTGGTAATATCACGACGCAGCTAAAGATAGACCGCTACAAAGAGTTACGAGCCATCTACGATAGCCCCACTGTTGGCGCTGAAGGTAGAAGGGCGTATTCCAACTTACGTAAATTGTATAAAGATCAATATAACCAACTAACTGATACGTTACAAAATCGTATTGACGGTCTGCCGATTGAAGATCAACAGAAAGTCGCGCTTAAAAATAGCCTGTACGCTAAGATGTTAGAGGCAACTAAGTTGGAGCCATACTTCCCGTTGACTCGTACCGGCACGTATTTCTTGTCTGTAAAGAACCCCAAAGAAGGTGCCGACTCCGCTGTGTTCGCTTTTGAAAGTGCTGGAGAACGTCTAAGAGCAATGGAAGCGTATGAAGCAGAAGGCTATGACGCAAAGACGTTTAATCCTAACGACAAGACTTCCTACGAAAACGCACCTTCCGGCTCTTTTGTCTCTACGATATTAGGGATTATGGACGCTCAGAAAAAGGGGATGACGCAAGAGCAAAAAGAAAACTTCGACGAAGTTCAAGAGCAGATAACACGTCTGTTTATTGAGTACCTACCAGAGTCTTCTTTTGCTAAGTCATTGCTTCGACGTAAGGGCACTGAGGGTTATGACGTAGACGCTGTAGAAGCAGCCCGTACGAAGGCTTTTGATCTGGCACGTCAAGTGGAGCGCATCAAGAACTCGCGGTTAATCGACGACGCCGTGCAAAAAATGGTCGAAGCTAACCCCGAAATGAAAAATAGCCCAGAGATAGCGGAAGTGGTGGATCGCGCCAGATTTGCCGTTAATCCTCCACTCGATAGCCTAGCCAAGAATGCAAACCGTATGGCGTTTCTGTGGACAATCGGCTTCAACGCTTCGTCGGCATTGGTCAACTTATCTCAGATACCCCTGTTTGCGTACCCAATGCTGGCAGGCAAGTATGGGTTCGACGCTACGCGAACCGCTTTGGGTGGTGCTACTAAGTTGTTTATGGGTGCCCCAAGCAATAGAACCACTGAAAGCCTATTTGGAGATACACAAACACCAAGTTCGATAAAAGATGCCTTACGTGAAGGTGATTTAGAGTCGGCAAAAGTCGCTCTTACCGAAAAGTCGTTGCCTTCACTGGACAACTACTACACGTTTACTCGTGATGAAAAAGGTAATCTCGTCTATACGGTGCGTGAGGACTTAGACCTTGATAAAAAACGCGCCGATGAACTGAAAGAGCTTATACCGCTGATAGAACTTGCTGCTCGGCGGGGCCAACTCAACTCCTCGTTTATTGCCGACACACTCAGCACGAGTCAAGCAGGGCGTAGGATGTCTAAGTTCGATGCAGTGACGAACGCTTCCGCCCTTATGTTTCACGAAGCAGAGGTGATGAACCGACAAGTCACTATGGTGACAGCGTATAAACTAGCTCTTAAAAAGTTTGACGGTGATACACAGAAAGCTGCCGAAGAAGCCGTACGTGAGACACAGTTAATCAACGGCGGCGCTACGTTAGAAACCGGCCCTCGTTATGCACGCAGTAACATTGGACGTGTTGCCCTGATGTACAAAGCGTATGGCATTCAGATGTACTACACGATGTTTAAGTCTGGTAGACAAGCTGTAGAAAATTTCTTTCCGGGTGATGACGCTAAGAGCAAGACGTTACGTGACGAGGCTCTAAAACAGCTTGCTGGCGTACACCTATCCGCTTTGTTCTTTGCAGGAGCGCAGGGACTACCGTTGTACGGTGCAGTGGCTATGCTCTATGACATGTTCAAAGAAGACTACGAAGAAGATGCCGACACCGTGCTTCGGCAGTACCTAGACAGCGACGTGCTGTTTAAGGGCGCTCTGTCTGAGATAACTGGAGTCGATGTGTCGCAACGTGTCAAGCTGACCGACCTACTGTTTGAGGCTGACAGGTTTAACAGTGATCCATCGCCAGAAGAAGAGTTCGCTCACTTGTTCGGTGGGCCTGCGTGGAGCATCTATGCACGAGGTAGAGAGGGTATAGACAAACTGCGTAAGGGCGAGATAGAACGAGGCGCAGAAGATCTTATGCCGGGGGCAGTGCGTAACGCCTATAAAGCTGTTATCAGGTACCCAAGGGATGAAGGCATTTTGACTCGGCGTGGTGATCCTATCTACGACGACATCACAAGTGGCGAGTTATTAACGCAGTTGATGGGCTTTCCGCCTGTTGAGTACACCAGACAAGCAGACGAAACCTCTGCGGGCAAACGCATAGACGTGGCTGCAAGTGGTAAACGGCGAGACCTGCTAAGAAGTTACTACGTGGCGCTTAGGTTTGGTGACACTGAGGGTATGTCGGACGTGTTCAACGAGATCATGGAGTTCAACAAATCCAGTGCAGTGCAGCGTGACCCTAAAAAAGCGATAGGCCCAGATACCATAGAAAGATCTATGATAGGGCACATGACTCGCTCTGCTGAAATGCACAATGGGACGACGCTATCACCGTATATGAAAGCTGCGGTAGACGCGCAAGGGTTCTTATAAAAACCCCCCTACCGTAGGAAGGGGTGCTACGGCAGAGGGGCGGATGGAGATAAGACTCAACAGGAGGAGACCGACTGACCTTATCGGGGCGGATCGTATCACACCAATCTCCAAACACGAACACCTAAAAACGCACCTTCTAAGACGCCCTTAGCCCGTATATCCCACTCCATCTCGTCCACGCAGATGCGTTTGACCTGCTGCATAGCCTTATCTGTATCGACGCACGGTATGAACACCGAACTGCCTACCACCATAGCTCCCCAATCTACGACGATACGTACCCCATCAGGGTTTAAGTCGCGTGTCTTGAGGGCTATGTCTGCCACTGTGGCGCTGTTTTCTTTGCCTTGCCGTCTACTAAACGATAACGGTATGTGATGTTATACACAGCATGAGCTTTCAGGCCGGTGGTCTTAGCTATCTCTGCACGTTTCTTACCCTTGGCGTACAGAGCTAACACCTGCTCTATCTCGTACTGCGAGTACGTCGGCTTCTGCTTTAGGCTTCTGTTGTCGTGCGGAGAGGAAGTAACGTTCCTAAACTTCTTCCCCAGCTCCGCTGCTTTCTTCTGCGCCTGTATCGCCGCCATGAATGTTGTCGTCATATAGGTTGTCCTCGCTCACAGTAGTTTCTCCAAACAAGTTACAGTCAACAGCTATCACTCGCATGTTGGGTATCATTGACCCTGCATGAGTGCCCTTTCCAAGCCGCATCTGCACACGTTTCCCACCCATGTTCTTCATCATGCCTTCCACTAAGGCACTGTAGTTCACCTGATGTGTCGCACACCAAGACTTCAAGAACCTCGGTACGACGTACGCCTTCTTGGTGTCTGTCTCATACCGCGCCACTAGCTTACCCTTCGGCAGTGCGTCTGGTATGACGATAGAGTCCAGCCCATTGCCAGAGTTGCTACGTAAGTCATCCGTGCTCTTGAGTATCAGCACGTTGTTGTAGTTCTCGGTAAGGTAGTCGCTCAATGTCTGTTCGATAGACACGCCCATGTCACCCACCGACTCTAGGTTGTCCTTCAGTAGCTTCACAACCCACTTGCCAAGTGCTTTCATATCGTAATCAATAAGTCCTAGTTCATTCGCAATGTACGCACCAGCTAGTGTGGTAGCGGCTCCGGCAGACCAAAAGCGGTTCTCCGCTGTAAGCCCCGCTGCTTTGTCAATTTTACGCTGCATGTGGAAGACTAAGTTCCGCACGTCTTCTAGGTTCTGTATGACATATTGAATGTAGATCGGCCCCGCGTGCCCATAGTTTTCTGTTATGGATATATCGAACTTATCGGTCTCTCCTTTCTCCTCCGTGCTGTCGAATACACGTTGCGCTCTCCACTCCAATATCCTCTGCGCCTCTGCTTTCGGCGCTTGCTTGTCCGCTGAAATACGTTCAATGACGCTGGCATTACCTGTAGTTACACATGATAAGTGCCACGGTTCCCCACGAGTGCGTTCGAGGTTAGCCCCACCAGCCATACGCCCGCGCTGTTCGCCAGAAGATATTTGATATGCTAAGTCACTTAGCTGCTCACTTTTCTCATTGGTCAATTCGTCTATGTAGAACGGTAGATTGTGCAGCACCTCTGAACGGTTAAATTTTATCGCGTCGGTATCCTTTGCGGTTATCATCATGCCCTTCTCAGCACCCCACACCGAACCCGCTACCCGTATAGCTGCTGTTTTACCGCACCCGCTAAGTGGGCTGTGTATGTGTAACGCGCAAGCCTTTTGAGGCAAGAAGGCCATTAGCGGAGAGCCAAACGCTGTACATACAACGTACTGGTGCATCACAAGTTCAGGCCGCGTGTTGTAGAAATTAGCCATCTCTTTCCACGCCTCCAACGTACCCCTCGGCTTGAGGTATGGAATTAGTGCGGCGGTAGGTGTAGACGGTGGGTTATGTTCAATACGGTCTGCGTATATCTCTTTGTCCCCTATAACAAAGGCATCCATGTTCTCGTCTACCCAACCGAACTGGCGACGTGCCGTGGCTGCTGTAGAAGTTGCTTGTAATTCGTTTACCCAAGTAATCATATATTGCATCAAATCGTTTATTTGAGGGAGGGCGACACCTTGTACCGCCATTTTCTTTCTAAATTCTTCTCGTGAGGTTATCGCCGTAAGAGGCACTACAAACTCACGCACGCCGTCTTGCGGCAGGTGTATCTTACAAACTACGGACTCACCTTCTTCTACGTCTATCAACCGCTGCGTCACATACACGTCATGGTGGTAAATAACGTGCTCGTCAACTTCTCCGTCTGGACTTATGTCCCTGACGTACACACCGCCGTTCTGACCACGAAAGTACGGGCGTGGATAGATAGGTATAACGTGTTGTACAGAAAGATCTTGGTTTTCCAACTTTTCAAGTAGCGTACCTTCAACTGTTTGTAGTTGCTGATCCCGAAGATCATTTGCATATGTACCGTCTTCGGTGACCTCTGCCTCGGCAACCTTGCGCCCCAGCACAATCGGTGAACTGATCTTACCCCAGTGCGGACATTCTGTGCAGATGCTGCCCTCATTCTCGTCGAATGTTGTGCAACGGTACGGGCCTTTTATCAGGTCTAGTTTCTTGAGCGTTAGCTCTGGCGTGTACTCAGCGTGCTGTTCAGATATTTTTTGTGCGGCTTTCTCACCGTCCTCGCAGAACTTAGCGATGGACAGACCCGCCCTCCACATAGGCTCACTCGCCTCGGCTTGGCCTTTCACTATGCGACTTAACTGTTCGCAGCCAATCCCTTTCTGAGACTTCATAAGAATGTCTTTGAAGCTATGTTTATAGTTCTGAATTATCGCGTCACGCAGACTTGCTGGGCCTTCCGCGTTCGTACGCTTGTAGGGGACTGGTATCGTGTCTATGCCCAGCTTGCTGGCAAAGAAATCGAAATTAACCGTATCTGGCTTTTCACCTATGACCTTCACAGGTGCAGGTGTCTCAGGCTTGTGGTTGTGTGTGCCTACTATACGCAGCACTCGCGCTATGTCGGCGGGGACTGCGGGGTCTATCTCAAGACCAAACTCCTTGCACTTGCGCTTGAAGTGATCGGCTACCGGCTTCCACTGCTCTACAGGCACGGACTCAGACAAGACCCAGTAGACATGTATGCCACGCCCAGAGTTA
>Ga0209535_1001314_pt1 | contig 17057 bp, 15 predicted proteins | sample LinPmetageLP28_FD_184041 | JGI IMG/M metagenome (GOLD analysis project Ga0209535, IMG submission 184041) | Marine viral communities from the Pacific Ocean - LP-28 (SPAdes) (version 2) | ecosystem: Environmental > Aquatic > Marine > Oceanic | place: Pacific Ocean | collected 2009-08-22 | reverse complement strand
GGATTGAAGATTATGCACAAAGAATACAAGATACAAAACGAGTCTTAGAAGAAATAGACGCTAAGGGTAGTTTTGAAGCTGATGATGAAATTGGTGTAGTGTTTACATCAATCAAAGAAGCAGTAGACGAGATAAATCAAATAACAGAAAAGGAATTATAATGCCGAGGAAGAAATCACCAAAAGAACTATTGGATATTAAACATACTAATATGATTAAAAAGCAACTTGAACAACTACCAATAATAGAAAAACATCTTTTACGAATGAAAAAGCAAGTAAAAAAAGGTAATGACTTGACAACTCACCAACTTTGGAGTTTGTATAAACAAGAAAAGGATAGAATAGAATCGGTTTATTATAATAGTAGTTATAAAAACTATGATGAAAAAGACGAAAAACAAACTAGATTTGAAGATAAAAAAAGCTTCGACAATGAAATCAAACAAACCAAAGCTATAATGAACAAAATACAATTACTTTGGGGTAGCATAGATAGTGAAAATGTTTATGTTGACAGAAAAACAGGTGAAGAACATACTGAGGGTGATATGATAGGTATGACAGAATCTACGGATACATCTTTCATAGTAGGATATCCACCAAGAATAGATAGTGATAAATTAGTAGCAAGTGTAAAAAAATATGAAGGGAGAAAATTAAATGCCAAGAAAAGCTAAAAAGGGTTCACCAAGATATTACTTCCACCAAGGAACAGAAGACGCAATCGTTAGACATAATAAAGAAACTCGTCCACATATGAGAGAACGAATTTACAATGAACATATTAGACAACCCTTTGAGAAGTTGGCAGAAAATATGATTCATACATTTAAGTTTTATTACTTTGATGTTCCAAGTGTTGATGTAATGCACGAGGTTGTTAGTTTTCTATATATGAATATGCATAAGTTTACCGAAGGTAAAGGTAAAGCATTCTCATACTTTAGTATTGTTGCTAAGAACTATTTGATTCTACACAACAATAATAATTACAAAAAACTCAAACAGACTGACGGAGAGGAAGTTACTGATTACAAAAGAGATGCTTTAGGAGAAACATACAGAGCAGACATTTTGGAAGGTCAAAAAGAGTATATGGATTTATTCGTAGACTATTGGTCCAACAACTTAACTACCGTGTTTAAAAGAAAGCAAGATATTGATGTTGCTAATTCAGTATTGTATCTTATGGAACAAAGACAGAACATTGAGAACTTCAATAAGAAAGCTTTGTATATTCTGATTAGAGAGATGACAGGTAGTAATACTCAACATATCACTCGTGTAATTAATGTTCTGAAAAAACATCATTACAATCTACATAAAAATTATTTGATTACTGGTTCCATTGAAACTAAATGGACAGGTAGTTGGGATAATCTATAAAATAAAAAAGGGGAATATTTCTATTCCCCTTTTTAATTCCACCTTTATTTATTGAGTAATCCGAGTATCACAATTAGTGATATAAATCCGGCAAATCCCGCGTTAGCGAAAGTATTTACCAAACTAATCAAATTACCAACAATATCCATACCTAAGAATCCCCCTACAAATATTAACTGCACGAGAACACCTAAGCCGACTATGTGAAGCAATAGGTCTTTAATACCAGTTACGCCTTCCATAATCATTTTGATTGTGTCTTTCATTTTAGTTTCCCCCTATTAATGAACAAAAATCGGGTATTTCCCGACTTCGTATAATAATTATAGGTAATAATCAAAAAAATCATTTGATATATAAATATATATCCCTATTTTTTCAGATTTGTATATTTATTGTTAGGTAAAAACTATGTCAAACGATTACGAAATATTCAAGGGTAAAACCCTATCAGATGTCTTTAAGGACATATATGATAATTCCCACACCAACAAGAAGCAATTAGAAGTTCTAATGAAAGAGGTGGTAGGATTTATTAAGGACGGCGATACAGCCGTTCAGATTATCCCTATGCTAAAAGAGTATTTGGAAATCAATGTAAAGAACGATGAACAACTTGTCAAGTTAGCAACAATCGTTCAAAGAATTACAGCAGCTGAAAAACGAGCAACATCTGACGATAGCGAATTCGGTTTATCAGAAGCAGAAAAAGAACAACTGATGAGTGCAATAGAAACAGATGTTCAAGAGTTACAAATCAAAAAAGACGAAATAGAAAGTTCTATTAGTAAGGAAAGTTAATGTATACAAAAAAGATTAAAAGGGGTAGTTCTGAAAAGAGCACTTCAAGTAATCAATTGATTACCGCGAGAAACCTTCGTCTTAAAGTAAAGCAACTTGTTGACAAAGATGAAAACTTTGAGTTAGAACCAGTGCAAGTTTTAAAAGTTTATCCGACAGGTTCAGCTGATAAAGGATTTATAGACTATGGTCGTATTGTTGGTAGATATACAGTATCAGAACAAGGTAAACCATTTAACGAGTGTAAAGATTTTATACCATTAGACAATAATGTCTTACAATACCCATTAGAAAATGAAGTAGTAATCGGTATGGAGTTTAACGGAGAAAGATATTATTTTTCATCTTTAAATATAAATCCTAAAAAAGTAAACTTTACAAGAAAAATTTCTGATAACAGAGCTACACAAAGTATTGATTATAGAGATGAAGACTTAAAATATTTTGAGAACACTTCGGAATATAAAACACAAGTTAGACAAGGTGATACTTTAATCCAAGGTAGAAATAATAACTATGTAAAACTTAGTAGTGATGACGGAGAGAAAACAGGTAATATAGTTTTAAGCACAAATGATAAACAATCATCTAAGAGCATTACTGATGACAAATCTTTTATTCGTATGACATCAAAAGAAAGTGTAAACTATTCAGAACAAGTAAAAGACTATGGAATAGAAATGGCTAAGTGGTCGTGGAAAAAACCAAGTCCATATAGTAATCACTTTGAAACTACTGAATACAATGATGGACAAATTTATATTGGTTCAGATAGATTGACATTTAGTGCAGAAGAAGATGACATAGCAATATTTGCAAAAGGTAAAGTTCATATTAAAGCAGATAAAGTTCAGATAAAAAATGCTATGGGTGGTATGGAATTAGGAGCAAGTCAAATCATAACTGACGCAAAGACAAAGATTGATGTAAATAAGAAACTTGGAGAGAACGGAGTAATCTTAGCACCAGAGGGTATGGTAGAAATGGGAGCGGTTCTCGCTAAACAAGTTGAGTTTAATTTAGATTTTATTAAGGTTCAGATTGGTTCTTTGATACCAGCAGTTATTCCAGGAACACGAGGAGTAGTAAATCCTGCTTGGTTTGCAAGCATTAGAGCTAAAATTAAAAATGCAAAGAAACTATTAGAGTTTAATGATTTAGTATTGAAACTAAAATGGTTAGACAAATCAAGATTAAAAACTTATACAATGGACGAGTTGAAAGAAGCGCTAAAACCAATACCGGGGTTTGCTCAGATAATTCAAGGTGTATCATCACTAGCTCAACTCAAGGCTCAAGCTGATACAATCAAATCAACGATTGATGGTAAAGTAGATTTGACAAAAGCATTGAAAACAACAGCACTTACAACGGTAGCTGATACGGTAGATAGTGTTAAAGACTCACCGAATAAACAATTAACACAAGCACAAGTAGATGACTTAAAAGAAAAATTAGAAGATTTTGAACAAGAAGGTAATGACCTTAATACTTATAAGGGAGCGCCAGCACTTAAATCAAGAATTACAGAATATGAAGTAGCAAAGGAAAATCTTCAGAATAGCTTTGGAGATGACTTAGAAATGGCAAGACAGCAATTTCAAGATAAAGAAGAAAGTTTAAGAACCCTAATAGTTAATGGAGAAGTCAATTCGTTCAGTAATAGGATTATTGAAATAGACAATGAGGTAACTATATTAGAGGGTTCTAAAAATTTAGTTGATGGTATAGCAGATTTACAAACAGAAATAGAGGAATAAAATGAATAAAAGTAAGTTAAAAAATATAATTGAATTAGTTGTCCGTAAAGAAGTCAAAAAACAACTTAGCGAGATATTTATTAATGAGAATGAGGAAGTCAAATTATCAGAAGTGATTTCTAAACCCAAACCTAAAAAGGTAATTAAGAAAAAACCTACAAAAAAATACTCAAAAAACCCAGCGTTAAACGAAGTATTGAACAACACAAATCCATTAGGAGCATCAGGTCAAACTGACGAATATCCTTCATTGGGTGGTGGTGTATTAGGTAGTGACAATATGGCCGAAGTATTAGGGTATGGGGATTTAGGTCGTGGTGGTAATAAAGAAAAAGCACGAGAAATGGCAGCAGTTGACTCAATCAAGAAACAAGGTGTTTCAGTAGACGCAGTTCCTGAGGGAGTTCAAGACGCTTTAACTCGTGATTATTCTGGACTTATGAAAGCAATAAGTAAAAAGAAATCAGGCGAAGGTAATTTTAGACCATAATGGCAAGTGTAAGAGAAATAGATAAAAACAAAGATACTAATGTTGGTATTAGATTTCCATTGGATTATAGTCCAGATGGATTTTTCTACTCTACAAAAACTGTATTAGAACAATCCAAATCTAACATTATCAATTTACTCTTAACATCAAAGGGTGAACGAGTAATGCAACCAAATTTTGGTTCAAGACTTAGAGAACTTTTATTTGAGCAAATTACACCAAGCACTACAAGTGATATTGATAGTGAGATTAGGGAAACTATATCATCTCAATTACCACACATTGTTTTAAATGATGTGATTGTAGTTCCTAAAGCAGATGATAATATGATAAATATCCAAATAGAATATTCTACTAAGATAGAGCCAGATACCTTTGATACCATAACATTTAATTTTGAAGTTGGAGAATAGAAATGCCGAGTATTAATCCACAAGAAGTAGATTACGGAACAAATAAGAAAGTAGTAAAGAAAGAAGTAAATTATCTTGGAAGAGATTTTGCTAACATTAGACAGAACCTAATAGAGTTTGCAAAGTCATACTTCCCAAATCAATACAATGATTTTAATGAAGCATCACCAGGTATGATGTTTGTTGAAATGGCATCTTATGTCGGAGATGTATTGAACTATTATGTAGATAATCAATTCAGAGAAACACTTTTACATCACGCAGAAGAAAGAAAAAATATATATGAGATTGCACAATCATTTGGATATAAACCAAAACTATCTTGTCCTGCTACAGTAAAACTTACTTTTACAATTGATGTTCCTGCAAAAACAATTGGTAGTGGAGCAAGTGCAACTTACCAAGCAGATTTAGATTACGCCGGTAAGATAGAAGCAAACTCTACATTTACATCAACGAGTGGAGTAGAATTTAGTTTGTTAGATGATGTTAACTTTAAGACATCAGGTTCATTAGATAAAATGGACGTTGCTGCATTACAACCAGCTACAGGAAATGTCCCTACTAATTTTAGACTTACAAAAACAGGTTTAGCAAAATCAGGAACAAGAACTTCTGAAACCTTTACATTTGGAAACGCTGTTAAGTTTGACAAGGTTACATTGGGAAATGAAAGAGTAAATGAAGTTATTTCAATAACCGATAGTAATAGTAATACTTGGTATCAAGTTCCTTTCTTAGCACAAGATACTATATTTGAGTCAGAAGAAAATACATCACTCAATGACCCAACTCTTTCAACACACAAGAGCGATACACCTTATTTGTTAAAATTAATTAAATCATCAAGAAGATTTACAACAAGAGTTCGTGATGATAATCGTATGGAGATTAAATTTGGTTCAGGCGTTAGTGATAATGCAGATGAAGAAATAATTCCAAATCCAGATAATGTAGGTTCATCTTTAGGTATGGGCGTTTCAAGATTAGACGAGTCATTTGACCCAGCTAACTTTATGAAAACACAAACCTTTGGATTAGCACCAAGCAACACAACGCTCACGGTAAATTATAATTATGGTGGAGCTATGGAACATAATGTTGCACCAAGAACAATATCCGCACCTAAACGATTAACATTTACTAATTCCACAACAGGACTTGACTCAACTAAAACATCTAATGTTGAAAGTAGTATTTCAGTAACTAACTTAGGAAGAGCAACTGGTGGAGCAAGTGAAGAATCACTACAAGACATTAAGTTAAATGCCAGTGCTTTCTTTAATGCACAAAATCGTGCAGTAACAAGAGAAGACTATATAACAAGAGTTTATTCATTACCACAAAAATATGGTAATATTGCAAAAGCATTTATTGTTCAAGATGAACAATTGGAAAGTGAGGGTCAATTAGAAGTCATCAATGGGGAAGTAAAGAAAATAAAATCTATTGATGTTATTCCAAATCCATTAGCTATGAATATGTATGTGTTAGGATATACAGCAGACGGAAAACTAACACAGCTAAATGAAGCGGTAAAACAAAATTTAAAAATGTATCTTTCACAATACAGAATATTAACAGACGCTATAAACATTAAAGACGGATATATCATTAATGTTGGTGTAAGATTTAGTATAGTTGTTCGTAGAGGATACAATAAAAATGAAGTGTTGTTTAATGCTATACAGGCAGTTAAGAAACACTTTGATACACAAAAAAGGCAAATTAATCAACCAATCGTGTTGAACGACATTGCTTATGTTATCTCGTTGGTAGAGGGTGTGATATCAGTAGTTCCACCACAAGACAATAATCCTAATAAGAATATTGTAGTGATTGAAAATAAACATAAAGTAGCAGCAGGATATAGTGGTAATGTTTACGACTTAGACTCAGCTACAAGAGATGGAATTGTTTACACATCATTAGACCCAAGTATATTTGAACTTAAATACCCGAACTTAGATATCGAGGGTAGAGTAGTAGGAGACAAATAATGCATTATTTTGAATTCGGTAAAAGAGACGCAACCATATATTCAGGTGGAACAACAAGTTCTATCAATACAGGATTTGATGAAATATTAGAAATCAATAAGGTGGTTTCTGCTGGTGGAAGTGTCCAAAATGTTTCAAGAGTATTAATTGACTTTGATTATTCTTATATATCACAATCAATACAAGACGGAAAAATACCTTCTAACGCAAAATACTTTTTAAATTTATACGACGCAACTTCAGAAGAAGTTGAAGCAGAACAAAGTGTGTTTGCTCATATGGTTAGTGGAAGTGCTTGGAAACAAGGAACAGGAAAACTTGACCACGACCCAGTAACATCAGACGGAGTAAGTTATCAATACAGAGACCACGAGGCAAAAACACCTTGGGTATCAACATCAGTATTGACTGACGGTGGTGCTTGGTGGAGAACACAATCGGGTCAATATAAAGTTAGTTCATCATATGATTTAACCTTTGATAAAAAAGATTTAAGAATGAATGTAACTGATATGGTTAAAAATCATATTTATTCAAGTTCAGTTTACCCAAACCGAGGCTTTATCTTAAAACGAGAATCAATACTTCCAACTGATAATACATTTTCATTTAACTCAGGAAGTGATACTACAAAGGACGAAGCAAGCACAAGTAGATTAGGAAATCTAAAATATTTCTCAAGAGAAACACATACAATCTATCCACCCAAATTAGAAGTAGAGTGGAACGATTCTTCTTGGTCAACAGGAAGTTTATCTGCACTAAGTTCAACAGACTTAGAAAGATTAAAGGTATATTTTAAAAACCTAAGAACGGAATATAAAGAGGACTCTATTGTTAAGTTAAGATTGACTGGTAGAGAGTTATATCCAACAACTGCTTTTGCAACAACACCAGCCGAGTTGACTACAAAGTATTTACCAAGTGGTTCTATTTTTTATCAAGTTAAAGATGCCGATACCGAAGAAGTTATAGTTCCATTTGGGACAGGTTCAGCAATCTCTTGTGATAGCACAGGTAATTATTTTAATATTTGGATGAATGGATTTCAAGCAGAAAGAAATTATCGTTTTTGTGTCAAGGTCGTTAGTGGTAGTGGAACAACAGATGAGCAAGTTCATTATTATGATAATGACTATGAGTTCAGAGTGGTGAGATAATGCCTTACTTACCAAGTTCAGCTAGAAATAAATCACAATATTATCAGAAATTATTAGACTCTGATATTATAGAACAAGAAGATATATTCAGAGACTTGAAATTAAAACAAGAAGTTTCTGGTTCTATTGATGCGATTGAACCACTAAGAGATGAAAATGGAGACCTTATATCAATAGAATCACCAAGAGAATTAGGTAAATCTATTAATGAAAAGTTTGATATTGTTAGACTTGAAAACAGACAACAATACTTTGATGACAAAAACTCATCAAAGGTAGATAACCAATTTACATTTTTCACACCACCACAAGAATTTGCTAAGCCAGAAGAAGAGGCCGAAAAGGATATTATTAAAACGGAAATAAAAATTGAAGAAAAGAAAGTAAAGTCAGATTTACATTTGAAGAAGGCGATGATAAGATTTATCAATAGAGCGTTACGAGTAAATTATCCATTGAATATGAGTACAAACTTATTAAATGCAAAAATCCTACTTGTGATAAAACAAAATGTAAATCCAAATAGAAAAGTTATGGGTTCTACATTTCTATCATCATACTTAACAAGGCAAAAGAAAACTAATAAAAATCTAAATCAATTTATGGTTCCGATTATAATTCCTAAGTTTACATTTCTTTTTGGTTCTATTCTTGCATTAAAAAGATTACAAGGATATATAAAGAATTTACAATATCAAAAGGTTTATGATGAGTTCATTTTTACCAATAAAGAATTATTAAAGTTTTGGGGCCAGTCAAATGAAAAGGCACCGAGAGACGAATTTGATATGTTTAGTGTAAGTGGATTAGAAGATACGGTTGAGGTCAAATAATGGCATTAGAATACGGATTTACAGAAAAAGAAAAAGCAACTTACTATTTACCAAACAGAGTATATAGTAGTTTTGGTCGTGATGTAGATGATGACTTTATCGCACTCTATGTATATGATGAAGACAATGAAGAGTTACTAGATACTATTTTTTTAGAACCAGAAGAAATTGGATTAGATTCCGGTGAAAACTTCATAGACATTAATGTAGCACAACATTTAAGAGACGCTGGATTCGTAGAGGGTAATTACAATGTAACTTACAAGTTTTTAAGAAGATTAGCAGGTGTAGAAAGAGATATTTTTATTGACGATAAAGGTGTCATTTGGAATAGTAAAGTCCAAGAGAAAAAAATAAATGATGAGATACGATACTATACAGCAACACCAAATCCAAAAAATGATGAATTTGATAAACTACCAGAAAAAGAATTATTTAAAAGAGATTTAACTTATATCATTGATGATATATCGCCAGACAGAACAGAGCTGATTATTGAGAGAGATGAGATAATTAAAAACTCAGAATATATTGATGACTTCAAATCTATGTCTGAAATGATAGAGTATAAACCATTGAGAATAAATAACGCAGGAAAGGTCAAGTTTGACCAAACTGACCAGTATGTATTAGAGTTTGATATCAATGATATGGATAGAGGATTTACACAAAATATGGTAGGTGGTGAAGTCATTATACCAAAACTATATCAGATAGAAAACGAAACAACAACAAACGAAGATGTAATTGTAGAAGAAATCGTAGAAGTAGATTTCTTTGAGCCAGAGCCAGAAACAGAAACAGAATCCGAGGAAGTTGAAGAAAACTTCGGTTCAGACTTTTTAGGTGCTGATGTTGGATTGGGAGGATTTAGTTAATGGCAAGGTCAGATAGAGCTAAACAATTAGAACAACAACTTATCTCACAAGGTAAGATACTTCCACCAAGAAGACAAGGTGCTGCAAGAAATGCATACATTGACTTTGATGTAACGGGTAGAGCAGACTTAGGGGAAGAAGGTGGACCACTATCACCAGGAAATGGATTACCAATTGGTGGTTTGATTGAAGGTGGAGATGGTTATGGTTTGTATGGTGGTACCGTTTATCAAAAACAAAAAGAATTAGAGAAAGACCCCGTTGACCCAATTAGAAGAAAAGCGAAAACTAAAAAGATTGTCAAAGAAAAGGTTGTCAGTAGAAAAGTTGTCAAGATACAAAGAGAAGATAGAGATTATGTTGCACGAATAGATGAAGTATTAGATGCTAATCGTATCAGAGTTTCACTAAGTTATGAAGACGGAGTGAATAAAGCTAAACATAAAGGTCAAGACCAGAGAGCAGAAAAGTTTACCTATTGGAGAGTTAACTATGATAAAAGTAATGTAAATAGATACAAAACTTATATGGTTAAAGGTAATGAACATTATCTACTCGTAAATGATAAATTAGGAGCCGACAACTTATCAAGAAAAGTAAAGTTAAAACAACCATTAGAAAATACTAAAAAATTAGATAGAGTTTATTTTGTAGAAAAAAGATTGCCAGATTATAAGGATAAAATAAAATTAGTTCCATTTGTAGACAGACCAGATGACGGAATATTTTTAAGAATACCTAATCTGAACTCAGTTGACAATCCTATAAACTATGAGGGAACACAATTCCAAAATCACAATGATTTATTAGGTAGTAACACACTACTAAATTTTGATTTAGAAGAAAAACTTATATCTGGTAGTTTGTTAAACATACAACCTACTGTAGATTATCAAAAAACAACAACTGATGTCAATATTGAAGCAGATGACTTTGGTCTCGGAAACTTTGTAAACTTTGGTTCAGCTGAGTTTAGGGTAAAGAACTTTAAGAAAAAATTAGAACTGATTGAAGGATACAACTCTTCGAGTTCATCATTACTACCAATCAGTAGTTCAGCGGCCAGAATATCACATATAGAAAAACAAAGACAACGAGTAGTTAATTCATTTGACCCATTTGAACATTATATGTATTTTGAGAGTTCATCTTATTCAAGTGGTTCCAACGGATTATTCCACGATACAGCTTGGCCAAAGATGACATCAACTACACCATACAAATTAGAACATACTTCTGGTTCTACCGCTACAACCTGGTATGATAATAGAATCGCAAGTTCTTCAGCATATGACTTTAACAACCCAAACTCACTAAGAAATTCTTTACCAGAACATATTTACGCAGATACACAAAACAATGTATTCTTAGAATTTATGGATATGGTCGGACAACAATTTGATGAGATATGGGTTTATGTAAAACACTTAACTGATGTAAATAAACGAGTAGAAAATTTATCAGAAGGTATATCAAAAGATGTAGCAAAAGAGTTTGCTAAATCACTTGGATTACAATTATTTAGTGGTAATGACTTAGTGAATTTACCTGAATATTTATTGGGTAAGAATCCTGATGGAAGCACAAAATATGAATCATCAAAAGAACAACTAACAGAAGAAATATGGAAACGAATACTTGCTAATCTACCTTTCTTTATCAAAGCAAAAGGAACAGAACGAGCAGTAAAAGGATTATTAAGTTGTTACGGAATACCGAGTTCTATGTTAAGAGTTCGTGAGTTTGGTGGGCCAGATAAAGGAACACGAGTAAGTTATGAAATTAAAAGAAAATTTACAAGAGCATTAGATTTTAAAGGTTCACAATATATACAAGTTCCTTGGAGAAATGACTCAAATGGTGAGGTTCCACAAACAATAGAATTTAGATATAAAACACCATACAAAGCGAACCAAGTATTACTTAGAAAATCTGCAGGTTTTGGATTACAACTTATTAATAGTGGTTCTACTGAATATGGTAATATAAGATTTGCAGTAAGTAGTTCAACAGGTGTATCACACTTAGACACACCAAAATTAAAATTATTTAATGATGATTTCTGGTCAGTTATGTTGACAAGAGTATCGTCAAGTGGAGAACAATTAGTTGATAACAATGCGAGTAGAAGTGTTGACTATACATTAACAGCAAAACAATATGATTCTACAAGACAAAAGATTTTATATCAAGGTAGTTCAACTTTAACCGTAGACGGAGCGTCTTCTTTATCAGCATCTTACAATCAAAAGGTTGTAAATAACTCACCAAACGCAACTTACCTTGGTGGTAATGGTGCAAGTTTTGGTTCCCAACAATTTAGTGGTTCATTAATGGAATTTAGATTTTGGTCAGAACCATTGAGTTCAAGTATATTTGATAATCACGTCAGAACACCAAAAGCATACAACGGAAATAAATCAGGTTCTTCATATGATGATTTACTACTTAGATTACCATTAGACGATAATAAAAATTTCCAAACAAATCCAACAGCTTCTAATTTAGCATATATAGAAACTTATCAAGGAATTATATCAGGAAGTAATATCAATGGATTTACAGGAAACTTCTTCAAGACAGTAAATGACCAAGAAAAAATGAGAGTTCCAAATGTAGGCCCCTCTCGTAGAAATGCAACAAAGATTAGAATAGAAGACAACACACTAAAAGCTGGAACAGCATTATCACCAGAAGTTCGTAATGAAGTTTCATCACAAGACTTTGCACCAATAGATAGTAATAGACTTGGAATCTATTTCTCACCAGTTGATATTGTTAATGAGGATATCGTTTATAGTATTGCAGACTTATCATTTGATGATTTGATTGGAGACCCAAGAGATGAATTCAAGCAATCATACAGAACTTTAAATAAATTACAAAGAGATTACTTTAAAAGATATAATAGGTCAAACAATTTTTGGGACTACTTAAGAATATTAAGTTTTTATGATTCAAGTGTCTTTACACAAACAAGACAATTATTGCCAGCTCGTGCTAATTCAACATTAGGTGTATTGATTGAACCAAATATTTTAGAAAGAAGAAAAGAAATAATTGGTAAGAAACCAAGTTTCACAAATCGTTATTTTGAAAATGCACAACCATTTGATGACGGAATACTCGTAACTAAGATTAATATAGATAATCCAGATTCAAGATTTACAATGACAGGTAGTAGTTATGACACATATGAAGGAACATTTAATGTTGCATTTGAGAGTGGTTCTAATATCGGTTTCTTAGGTATGCCAACATTAACAAGTCAAATACTTGGACAAAACGATAGAACAAAAGGATTTGGAACAACATATTTGAGAGCAAGTTCATCAGTTCCTATGAACTTAAACTTAACAGACTTTATCGTTCCTATTATATCAGGTTCAAGAATTTCGGAACAAAATCAGGTTACCAAACTATTCTTCAATTCAGTATCAAACGCTAACAAAGCAAGAGAATCTGGTAATCCAATATTCTATGCCAATAGTAGTTCATTTGAACCTACTGATTTAGAAAGTATAGCAGTATCAACACAATTATTTAGAAGTTTTTACATAGGAACAAAACTAACAAAGAGCAACTCTTTTGACGGAAAAGACCCAATAGAGGTAACAATAGTTGCACCAACAAGAGTAATGACACAAGATTCAGATTTAAGTAAACTAAGAACAGAATAACATATGGAAAATTTAACTTTCTTATATTTATTACTGAATAAGAATAGTTATATAATTTCCACAGGAGCAAAATAAAATGGGATTTTTAGATAATACAAGTATAACGGTAGACGCCATCTTGACAAAAAAAGGTCGTGAACTTTTGGCAAGAGGACAGAACGAATTTAGAATAAGTAAATTTGCATTAGCAGATGATGAGATTGATTACAATCTTTACGATACAACACACCCAAACGGGTCAAACTTTTATGGGGCAGTGATTGAAAATATGCCTTTATTAGAAGCGTTCGTAGATGAAAATCAATTATTAAGATACAAATTAACAACACTTCCAAAGGAAACAGCAAAACTTCCTATCTTGGAAATGCCAAATCAATCTATGACATTTAATGGACCTGGTATTACACAGGCCATTACACCAAATACAAGAAATGGTGTTGATAGTGCATACACATTTGTTTTACAAGATGCTTCAATCGCAAACATTTCACCGATTGTAGCAAGAAGTGGAGACCCATTAGGTGAAAGACCATTAGAAAGAAGATTGCCAGACGGAAGTCTTGAAGAAGATTTCTTATCAAGAGCAACAACACCAGTGTTCTTGAACGAAGCAGAAAGAAAACGTTCAATTACAATTACTTCTAAAGCAGTAAACATTATAGCAAGGTCTATAACATCGCAACAATCAACCAATGTAACAATAGTCGGTTTAGATACAGGAGCAACTTATAACTTGCCAATCACTGTAAAAGCAGACGCAAGTAAAATATAAGGAGTAAATAATGTCATTTCAAAGATTTAACAGAGCGGACGACATAGTAGAAAACCAAAGAGCTACCGTTACAAGTGGATTATGGACAGGTGGTGGAACATCACTAACTACATTTTTTACAGCATCTTTACAAGGAGAACAAACAGGTTCTTACTTAAACATTTATAATGCAGACCCAGCAACTGATAGTTCAGCAGAGGTTCAATTCTCTTTAGGATATGCACACGTTGATGGTAAGGGTTCAGCAGGAAATTCAACTAAATCCACATTAGGTCGTAGACAATCAAAAGCATTGTATGGTCAGTTTAGAAACTTACTATTACCACCAAACACCGATGAATTTAATTTCGGTGGTAGTGATACTAACCCTAACGAAGACTTTTACTTTATTTCATTTAATAGAGCTCGTATGAGAGAAAAAGTCAATCCTGGAAATTGGCAACTTAGATTAGACGCCGGTGCTAACAAGATAGAACTTATTGATGATAGTTCCACAACATCAGGTGTTACAGTAGACCAAGGTGGTCGTGTATTCAATATTGTTAGTGGTTCTACAACAGGAGGAGTTGTTACCGAAGCATTAGCAGCAGATGCGGCAATCACTACGGTATCAGGTTCATATGGATTATTTTATCCTGACTTGGGAGTCATATTATTAAACGCAAAAAAACTTGACGCAAAAGTAGCAGACATTACAACAGCTCGTAGCGCAGATGCTTTTGATGATAATCCAAAAAAACTATTTAACTCAGCAGTTCAAGGAGCAAGTTTTACCGCTCGTAGAGAGGAAGAAATTAGTTCAACAAATTTCTTTTGTAGAGTAAACAACAAAAGATTTAACTTTAGTTCTAATCCAACATTTGCAACGGCATCTGATGGTTCGCTAACACAACCAACTTTCTTTAAAGACCCACAAACATTTATTACACAAGTAGGTCTTTACAATGATGATAACGAGTTGTTGGCAGTTGCTAAACTATCAAAACCATTATTAAATTCATATGCAAGGGAAGCTATTATTAAAGTGAAACTTGATTTTTAGGACAAACTAATGTTCAAGAATCTTGACCCACAAGACATTTCTAAAAAACCATTTAAGAGTTTTAAGAATTTTACATTTACTAACAACGATAGTGGTAGTGGTGTATGGTTAGTAAGAGCTCGTAGTGGTTCTCAATACAATTACACAAGCGGTTCAGACATTAGCACATCAATAGTTTCTGATTCATTAACTACTAATTACTTTGGACTACCTACTTGGCATTTCTTAAATAAGACATTTTATAAAGATGCGGATAAACCATATTTAACTTTCGGAAACAATGACCCAAACAAAGAGAACAGAGAACTAAATGTTAGTGCAAGTATTATATCAGTAGGTCGTGATATATATGGTGAACAGATAAAACCAAAGTCATTAGACTTAGATATTACCGTAGGTTCTAAAACATACACACTAAATGATGACGGAGATGGAAATGTATATGATAAAGCATTCTCTGCAAGTTTCGCAGCATTCAAGTCAAGTTCATTTGATAGAACACAAGGTGTTTCATCGGTAGCTGCAACTCGTGGTAGTGGTTCAGAGGTGGGTAACATATACTATTCACAAGGACTAATCGTATTAACAGACACAGGTTCATACACAGGCGATTCATCTGCTTACACATTAAAATATCAAGCTCAACAAACACATTACGAATACGAATATCGTGTAACAGCTAAACCATTTGAGTTCAACACATCAACAAATATTAGTCTGACACCAAATAGAGCAGGAACTTTAACCCTACCTACTGGCACGGTAAGTATGTCAAGGTTCTTACCACCAAGTGATAGACCAGATTCAGAGGGTCGTGGAACTTACGCAACATCTTATACTGCAGCAACATCATCATTAGGATTTGTAACTGGTTCAGAATTCCACCCATATGTAACGCAAGTAGGTTTATATACTGAAGACGGAGAACTTGCAGCAGTCGCTAAAATGGCTAAACCCATTAAACTATCAGATGAAATCTCAACTACTTTCGTAGTGCGATTTGATGTCTAATTTTTAACAATCTTATATTTATTATTGAATTAAACTCAATGGAGAAAACAATGTTTCATTTTATGAAAAAAATGGTTATGACAGCAGTTATGTTTGGAATGGTTTTTGCACAAAATCCAATCATAAGGGTAAAACAAATTGGTGAATGGAAAACACCAGAGTATTGGTGGAAAGCACAAGAAACTGTACAATTACAGACTTTCTTAGCAGATGATATAGCAACACCAGCTTTAAAAAATAATAATTTTGATTCTTGGAGAGATGACATTTTAGAAATAGAAATCACTCTTGATGACAACAATACAGGAACTAATTATATCACTGCATTTAGATTTGATATTGCATTTGACAACGATTTAATCACTTGGATTGAAAATGATGGAACTAATCAAGAAACATCAATCAATGCTTGGACTCAAGGAAACTCACGAGTAATTAAAGGTAGTCACATATCGGGTTGGACTGAAGGTGATGAAACATCAAACAATTCAACAGACTATTCTTTTGAAGTAGTTCACTTTTCTAATGTAGGATACACAGATAGTATTCAAAGTAATGGTAATGAACAATCAGCAGTCGATACAAGTTATGATTGGTTAAGAATTACTATGGTAAGTCACGGAGTTGATGCCGATAGTGATGGAATACCAGATAATCATTTTGGTGGTGGTAATGGAGTTCAAAAACAATTAATTAAATTAAAATTTAGAATTAATGATGTAGTAGATAATTATGAACCACACTCATTTAGAATACCAACATATTATAGTGGAAACACAGGATATTATACTTATGTATCTGATGATTATTTATTAGATTATAAAGTTTA
>Ga0209535_1001313_pt1 | contig 17058 bp, 9 predicted proteins | sample LinPmetageLP28_FD_184041 | JGI IMG/M metagenome (GOLD analysis project Ga0209535, IMG submission 184041) | Marine viral communities from the Pacific Ocean - LP-28 (SPAdes) (version 2) | ecosystem: Environmental > Aquatic > Marine > Oceanic | place: Pacific Ocean | collected 2009-08-22 | reverse complement strand
GTTTTCCTTGATAAATAGCTTGAGGAATTTTTGAAGTTAATAACCAGTTACCAAAAGTATTACCCATCATTCTCTTTCCAGTAGGACCAAGTGCTTCCATTATTGGACCACCCATTTTAGCAAATAGCGCATCAGATAAAAACTCTGTAGCAAAAACTGCACCACCTCCAAGTAAAGCAGAGCTCTGATCTCCTATAGCTTCATCTTTTAAAGACTCTATATATTGAGCTGTAGTAAAACCTTTTTGGCCATACTTTTCTCCCATTTGTCTTTCAACAGCGTCCATGTAAATATTACCATATGACATACCAGCTTGGTAAGCAGCACCTGCTGCGATAAGACCATAACCAACCGCAACCATTGGAACACCAGCTGCGCCACCTATACCACCACTACCAATAGTTACTCCACTACCACCAGCAACCATTGCGCCACCAACTAAAGAAGGTAGTAAATGAGGAGCTTGATCTACTGTGCCAGATAAAGCTTCCATAAAACCTAACACATTGTTATTACCAAAAGGATTAATTATTGAAGAGTTAGTATCAAAAGTAACAAACTTACCCATTTCCATGTTTGCTATTGCCATTTCCTCTATGTCTTCTGCAATACTTTGTTCTGTTATTCTTTCTCTTTTTTCTTTTCTTTTTAGATATTCACCTAGGTTATCACTATCTAACCAAGTAGTGTCATGCCAATAAAGTCTTTTGTCTAGTTTTTCATCTAATTTTCTAGCTTCACCAAGAGTCATGTTTTTATTAAGCTTTCCACTTTTTAATCCCTCTTCTATATTTGTAACTACATCTGCTCTGTTTTCAAGCTCTGAACCTTGTACAGCAACTTGAATTTTATTCCAGTTTTGTTTTATAGAAGTTGGTAATTTTCTAACAGATTCTTCAACCATAGCTCCACCAACAACAAACTCTTCAAACCAATTAAAATCTTTTGAACTTCCTTCTTGATCGTCTATGTCAAAACCAACCTTATCAAATATGTATTGAGAAAACGTACCTTTTCTTTCAAAGTCTCTGTTTATTTGACCAAAAGCATCACTAGCACCTAAACCATATTGTTGATATATTAATTTAGCTTGTGAGTTATCTTGCATTTGTTGATTGTAAGATTCATTCCACCACTTAGCATATTCTTCTTGTATTTTTTCTAAACCTTCTTTAGTTGTACCATCGTACATCTGACCTAGTTCTAAAAACTTTTCGTTACCTTGAGCATTTATATTATCTTTAATGTCTTTTTGTATAGCATCAAAACGAGGATCCATCTGCACAACTTCGTTTAACGTAGTGCTAAAAGCTTCGCTTAATTCATCTAAGTCATCAACGTCATTAACATCAGGCATTTTACCTTCAATTAAAGCTCTTAATTCAGGGTTTATTTGTACACCTAATTCTTTTAATTGATCATCATCTAATTCAATTTCACCTGCCATATAAGCATTAAACTGATCTTCCGCTTTTTGAAGTTCTTCAGCACTAGCACCTTCAGCATCTTCACCTTGACTTACAGCTTCAACTTTATTTTTAACATTAGAAAGCATGTCATCAATAAACTTGTTTCTTTTTTTGTTATATGAATTTTTGCTATTTACATCTTTACCACCACCATCAGCTCTATTAAGCTCGTTCCACATGGAGTCAAAGTTTTCAGGATTTTCCATTCCTCCTTGTTCAGCTAATTTTTTTAAAGCTTCGTAGTTTTCTTTCCAAGATGCTAAACTACCTTCTACATCAGTTTGCTCCCACTCTTTGGTATCCATGTTAAAGTCTGACTGAAGTCTTATTTCTTCTCTAATTCTTTCAAGATCTTTAGTTTGTTGATTAACCTCTAATCTAACTAATCTTTGAGCTTCTGTCTCTTCTTCAAACCTAGCATCTCTTTCTCTATTTTTTCTTTGTATTATACTATTTGTAGCATCTTCTGGATTAAAAGTTAACAAAGGCGGAGCTGTATTTTGTACTTCTTTTATAGCAGCATTTGTAGCTTCAACATCAACTTGACCAGCCATCTCATGACCTTCTGGATAAAGTAGTGGATTTTGTCTAAGGTTTTGAACTTCAGCTTCAATATTTTCTTGCTTGCTTAAAAAATCATCTGCTTCAAATGTTTGTAATGTATTTGCTCCTGACACGCTTACTTCCACACCGTTAACATCTAATCTTTTATCAAAACCTATTGGTACTTCTTCGTCAACATTATCTCCTTGTGGAGCTACTCCTGTAAATCCTTCTCTCCAAGTATTAAAATCTTGGTCTACTACTCCTCTGTCTCTTAAATAATTATGAGTCATTGTTTGAAACTCAGTATCGCTACCTATACCTTCTAACCATGTTTCAAGATCTTGATCTACAGTACCTTCTTTTGTTAAATATTCCCAAGTTTTTTTAGCATGAGTTCTATCACCTGGAAAAGGAATTCTTGCTTTTTGTTCTTTTGCTTCTTTATCTTTTTCAGCTATAAAAGCTTTCATTTTTTCTCTTGCAGCATCAAAGTTGTTTCCACGTACAGTAAACTTTTCTCCTCCTGCTTCTCTATATTTATCAACAAGGTCAACATACTCTTGTCCGTATACATTTGGATCTAATGATTCTTCTGCCATACTAATTTTTTACGAAATTCAGAGTATTCTTTCCACCACCTTGGTAACCTGCTGGAACAGCTTCGTTAGTTCTTAAGTTATCGTTTTGAGCAGACATATCTGCATAAATATTATCAACCATTTCTTCTTTAAATATATGACCAAAAATAGCTTTTTGCTCGTAAGTTAAAGGTTGATTATAACTCCATTTGCTCATAGTTTCTCCCCATTTAGTTTTTAATTCTTCATCGCTTATTTCTTCAGACATCCACTCTGCTTCTCTAAATACTGACTTAGCTAGTTCAGCGTCAAAATCTAAACCTTTAGTTCTTTTACTTAATACTTGGTTCCAATAACTTCTTGTTTGTCCGTCATCTCCACCTGGTCCAGTGTAATTAGCTATTTGTTCGTTAATAGCATTGTTTAAACCTGGGTTTTCTGATATTCTATCTCTATCAATACTAGCGTACATTGCGGTTTCTTTGTCTGCTCCACCTGTATACATTTTTACTAACTCAGGCTCACCGTTTTCTCCTAACATTTGAAATTGTGTAAGATCATATTCTCCACCTTGTCTTTTACCGTTTTTATCATAAGTTGCACCAGCGTATAAGTTACTTTCTTGCATTACACTATTAGCCATGTTACCACTTTGTGGAGTGTCTTGAAATATACTTCCATTACCGTTAGCCATAGATTTTAATCTTCCACTGCTTAACGAAAATGTTTTATCATATTCTCCAGTTTCAGGATTAAAAAAACCTTGATCTTCTTCTGATCCTGCATATGTTGCAACCATTTCAAATTCATTATTTCCTTTGTTTACAAATTCATAAGAATAATCTTTACCATTAGCATCGTTCATTATATTACCTGAAAGTATATTAGACATTATTTGAGCTCTTGAGTTTTGTCCTCTGTCAAAATTTTGTATACTAGCGTAGTCTAACTGATCACTTAAATTCATTATAAAAGTTTTCATTTCTGCTGGTCCTTGTTTTAAAGAAGCAAGTTCTTTATTAAGCTCGTCACAATTACCATCAGTCTTACACTGAGGGTTTGACCCTCTAGTAAGCATAGTTAATTCACCTACTCTAGCTCCACTACCTTCAAACATCTTAGTAACTGCGCCTTGTGTAACCTCAGTACCTTCGTCATTTCTAGATAAAGAATTTGTAATAAAATCTTGGCTAGCTCCTTGTGATAACTCCCATTGTTTTTCACCTTGCAATCTTTCTTTTTCTACTTTATCTGCTATAGTAGCAGTTGCTTGTACTACATCTCGTTGTAGTCTGTCGTAAGCTGGTTGCGGAGAAACGTATGTGTATTTTGGATTTGTATATGACATGTTTTATTATTTATTCGTAAGAGTTAGCTAAGCTACTAGTTATTCCACCGATCATTCCTGTTAATGCTGAAGTTCCATCTGCAGCTGCTTGCGCTTGCATCATTCTAGCGTTGTCAAGTTCTGCTGCTGTTCTATCTATTTTAGCGTTTTCTCTAGTCTCAGTTTGGTTAAATACAAATTGTTTTCCTTGAACATCTGCTGTTTGTACTTTTTCAGCTTGTGACATTTGTATACCTTCTATTCTTGATTGTTCAGCTATTTGTCTTTGCTCTAAGCTAGCTTCACCTTGTGCTCTTAGCTTTTCGTTTTGTGCCTCTTGACCTTCAATGCTAGCAGCAATTTCTTTTTTACTTTGTTTAGCAGCTTGCGCTAAAGCAGTTGCACCACCAGCTCCAGATCCTGTAGCCATTAAAGTATCTAAAGTATTTGCCAAGGCTATATCAGTTTGTTCAAATTGCATTTCAGCTGCTTGTGTTGCTACAGATAAATTATTATAAGCGTTACTCATTTGAGAAGATCTATCAGTAATCATACCAGACAAATCAGTAATACCTTCATAAGGATTAATGATAGCTTGTCTGTTGTTTTCTAAAAAATCTAATTTTCTTGATAATCTTTTAGCTTCTCTTGCAGCTTTTCTTTTTGCTCTTTTAGCAGCTGCGCCACCTAAAATTCCACTTAGAAGACTTCCTCCTATTCCTAGAGCAGCTGGTAACATTTGTATTGGCATAATTATTTCTGTATAAATTCACTGCTTACTGCAAATAAAGATTTGAGTCCGCCGTTGTTAGTTTGTGTATCTGTTTTCATTGTAACTGTAGCAAAAAAGGCTTTTATACCCATTGTTTGATTACCAAATATAACTTCACCTGCTTGAGGTGTTTGAGTGTTATTAGGTATTACAGCATAGTATTTGTTTTGTTTTCTATCAAAACCTGCTCTGTAAGTTATATTGTTTTCTGAATATACACCTTCATCATAACTGTATATTTTTGCATAACTAGTACCACTAAAAGTACCATCTGCTAATCTTACGTTTCCAGTTGCTACATCAAAATTACTTAAGTATCCACCTGCTGGTGTTACTGTAGGGTTTTGACCTGTAAGATCAGAAGTTATACTACTTACTTCCCAACCATTACTACCTTCGTAGTTTATGGTTTTAAATGTATTTATTACATTAGGCGCTGGGTTAAACACAAACTGTATAGAAGAAGGAGTTTTAGTTCCATAAAAATTATTTCTATCTTGATTTGTGTAATGTGTATAAAGAAATTTACCTTTAGTAGAATAAAAATCTCCTCTTACGCTAAAAATATTATCAGGTTTGTAAGTAAAGAAACTAGTCCAACCTGCATTTCTTTCGTCCCATGTTAATGTTTTAAAATTACCATCCTTAAATCTTCCACCAGGTTGAATAGACAATACGTAGTTTTGATTATAAACATCATAAGAACCTAATAAATCACTGTCGTTTCCTAAAGCTCCTAGTTGATCTCTAAAGAAATCACTCATACCAGCGTTTGATATTTCTTGTATTTGATTACCTTGAATTTTTAATACTGCGTTACGATCTCTATCAGTAAAATATTTTGTAAAACCATAAGTAGCAAAAGATTCTGGGTTTCTACTGATACCCCAGTTACCACCAATAGGTTGTATTGCTCCTATAACTTGTTTTCCTGTAGTTGTTATACCAACACCATCAGCAGTAAATATAGCATCTTTATCTATTAACGCAACGTTAACTTTACGTTCTTGAAATATAGTTAAATTTGTATCTTCAGCAAATAATTTTTGTATTGTTCCATTCACTGGATCAACACTTCTTGTTATTGAATCAGCTACACTAAACTCATTTGTGTTATTTATTCCTGTTCTAGAATTAAATATACCTGAATATATTAAAGAGTTGCCTAGACGCTGCTGAGAGTCATTGTCTTCAACTATATAAGCTTTGACACCATAATCCATTGAAGTATTATTATAACCTCCTCTAATTCTAGATTCTTCTACGTAATAATCTTGAGCAGGATTAGAAACAATAGGTGTTTCCCAAGTACCAGCTCTTTGTCCTTGATTAGTAGCGTAAGGTATATTTCCACCTGTAGCAGTGCCATAAACTCTTTTTAAGTAAAAGGAATTAAAATAATTTACATCTATAGTTATAGCCATTCTTATATTATTATCACTTGTTTTTTTATTTTATTACGGTGTACAAAGTCCAGCGCTAGTGTTATAAGTACCGTCTTTAAAATCAACAGTAAATTGTCCAACATTAGAATCGCCACCTAAAGCATTAGTTATAACTCTATACTCACCTAGTTCATCAAACTTATATTTAAAAGATGTTTCTTGATTAGCAACACTTGTGTTATGAGTTATTTGTTGTTGAGATTGAGTTGATGACCATGTTGCGTATCCTGCTCCCGCCGCTACACTGTTGATGTTTTCCCAACTTCCTCTAGCGCCAGTAACTAAGTTATATGTTCTATATTGTATTGAAAACAAAATTGTTGAATCACCAGTTGCTGTATTTGTATTAAATATTTTAGGTTTTATTTCTATAGTTCCTTGAAATAAATCAGATCTACCAGTACCACTACAAGAGTTTGGAGCACTAGGACCTGTTATATTATAAATTCTTTGTGCGCTATAAACAAAAGTAGGTTGAGAACCAAAAGGACTTCCAGTGGAACTTCCAAGATAGTTTGCGTTTGAATTTATCCAAGCAAACTCTACTATTTGACCATTTACTGCATTTTTTTGAGCACTTGAAGCTATAGCTAACCCTGTTCCAATTATCTTAGGAGCATTAGCTGTACCTGCTGTAAAAGTAATAGTAACTAAAGCTTGTATACTATTACTTCCGGTTGCATTAACATCTTGAGCTTTAACAAATATAGTATAAGCTTGTTCATTAGTTAGTGTTGTATCTGTAGTAATCAAACCAGTACTACTAATAGAAAAATCATTACTAGTAGCTCCAGTTATAGACCATACTATTTCTTTTGTTCTATTTTGCGTGCTGTCTTCTACAGTTTGATCTACACTTCCATTTAAAGCATATAGCTGAACAATGTTAGTATCATTAACTGCTGGATTAGGAATAGCATATGTTGCTCCTGCAGGAGTAGCAAAGTTTGCATCTTTATATATAACAGGTGCTTCGTTAGTTAATGTTAACGTAAAGCATGCTGGTAAAACGTCTGTAAACTCTGGATCTGCTTGACTTCCACTTCCTACCGTGCTAACTTGTAAATCAAAAATATAAACATCAGAAGATGGAATGTTGTTTGAATTAACAGAGTACCAAAAAGTTTTAGCTGTTTTTATTTGTGCAGCTGTTGCTGTGCCAGAATTTCCAACTAAAGCTACTGTAAAATAATCTGAAATATTTAAAGGAATACTTGGGTTATTTTGAGAAACAACTTTTGTTATAGACACAGCTACTATATCAGATGACTCAGAACCTGAACCATTTATAAATTTTATTTGTGATCCTACGTTAGCTAAGCTTGCTGTGTTTTCAGCAAAAGACCCAGAACTTATATTAGTAGCAATAACATTATTTACACTACTAGTTATGTAAGAGTTTAATGTTTCAAGTTTTCCACACATAGTACTTTCCCAGAATATATCTAACAAAGATGTTACTGGTTGTGTTTCAACAACACTAAGCATAGGTCTCATTGGAAACGTATCAGGGTCTTCGTTTGTTCCACCAACTATAGCGCCAATACTATTGTCATTACTTCCAACAGTACTAAATTTCATTATAAAAGGATTTTGATCTGCTCCATAAAAACTAGCCTCAGTACTTACATCACCCCAAGGTATAGATCCACTAGGAGTATTAGCAACAATATCATCAGAGCTTGAAGGTTGTAAACCTTGATTATTAATACCAATAACACTATCATAATCACCTTGTAAACCAAGAGCTGGATTACCAGCGTTAAAACTAACAAATGGAACCGGAGCTAATTGAGTTTCTCTTACCGTTGCTAAATTTAAAACGTTTTGAGATAAATTTCCAGGATAATATTGTGAGTTTAATGAAGATGGTATAGGACCAGGGTTTGTTTCAGTTGAATCAGTATTGTTAACTCTTACATAAAGTATTTCATCACTATTATATTCGTTATCTGTTGGTCCTACTTCTTTTAAGTTTCTAGGTATTTTATTTAAATTATCTCCTAATATAGTAGAAAAAGCTATTTTATTTCTTTGAGTGTCTACCTCTTCAAAGCCTAATGCACCGGTTACTGGTCTAGTTAAATTAGCTACTCTTTGATTTTGCACAGGTAAACCATTTACAAAACCTGGTAAATAAACATTGTAGTATTCTTGCTCTTGTTGTTTAACAACAATTTTATATGAATACCAACCTAAAGGATTTGCACTTCCTACTCCACCAGCTGAAATAGTTATTTGAGCAGTTCCAACACCTTGATTATCTTTTACTGTTAACACATCACCAGCAGTATAACCAGAGCCAGCTGTTACTATAGTACAAGAAGCAATTTTACCCGGAGGTCCTCCAGCTAAAGTTCCTACTCTTACAGTACAACCTGATCCAGTTCCTCCAGTTGTTGCGTATGTTTGATTTAATTCATAAGTGTTACCACCTGTGTTAGTTATTGTAAAAGCAGTAATATGTCCTTGTTCTTGATATAAACCTATATCTGTATTTGAACCTATAGCTTCTTGAATTGTCAATGCTAAATTTTGGCCTAACCAGTCTATAACAGGATAACTTGTAGCGTCTACAGCTGTTCTGTATGGAAGATAAATACTAGAACCTAAAGAATTTTCGTTACTGTCTTGTGAAGATAATATAACGTCTGATTGTCTACCATAGTAATCTGATAATACAAAACCAACTTGATATGTTCTGTTTTGTTTTATGTTTTGAAAAGGATATTGTGTACTAAAATCAGAAGTCTGAGCATCTCTATTAGTAACACTTACAGTATAGTCAATATTTTCAGGAGGATTTTGTCTTTGTAAAAAGTTTCCATATACAATTCTATTACCTACCATTTCTTGAGCTAAAGCTTTTACAGGTACTTTATCATAAACTCTAGTAGTTTGGTTTTCTGCTAAAGTTTTATATGGTTTATTTGATGTATAAGAATAATCATAAAAAATCTTGTTTTCTAAACCATTAACAAAATCATCATATGCAATAGTACTAGTTTGAGCTAAAGTAATATTGTCAACATCTATTGTATCTAACACTTTAATAGCTAAACCATCTGATTCTCTATATAATATATCTACTTCTTTTACATTGTATATTGTTTGTAATTCAGCAAGACTTGTTGGTAAAGGAATTTTTAAACCTACAGTATCTATATCATTTTCAAACCATTGTAGTATTGTACTAGTGTAAGCATCAACCTCATCTTGATAATAATTATTTATACCTGGAGTAGTGTTTGCATCATTACGTGTAGATTTTTGATCTATTTGACCTAATGAAAACTCTCCATATTGCTTTGGAACAAACATAGCTTGTGTAAACGGAGCTATCAAAGAATATTCGTTGTCATTGTATCTAAATCTATAGCTAAATCTGACAAACTTATCTTCTAATACTTTAGTGTCACCTGGAAAATTAGCGTCATATAAAGGATTTGATGCTATTAAAACTTGATCATTTGGAGAAAAACCTGTTACAGTTCCACCAGCTGTTTGATCACCATCAAATGTTATTGTCCATCTTCCAGTATTACCAAGAGGATTATCTACACTAGAAATAGCTATTTGAGTTATTCTTAAATTAAATTTAGCCGCCGCTGTTGGATTTGTAGGATTAGGAACATTGTTAGGGTTTGTTAAATTAGTAACTATATCTCCTACTCTAGGAACTCCACCTAAACTTGCATTAGCATCAATACGTATCATAGTGTTACCACCAAAATTAGCGCCATTAGTTTGTATAGAATAATTAGACAAGTATTGATCACTTCTGTTTTCCATGCTTGTTCTACTAAAATCTATTTTTAAACCAGTAGATAAAGCTCCGCCAGTTCCACCGCCATTACCTATTGCAGGTGCAACATCAAACTCAGTTGTACTTACAACTTTCACAACCTTAACTACAGGTGTATCATTGTTTATTTCTAAAGTAGAAAATGAAGTTTTATTATTATCTGTTACTACATCACCCACTCTTACATTAGGTAAAGCAACAGTTGTTGTTATTTTAGTTGTAGTGTTTCCAGCTCCTTGAGCAGCTACAAAAGCAGTTGTTCTTTCTAATGGAATTAAGGCATCATAAGGATAATATTTAGCAACAGATATTTGAGATTCTGTAGAATAAGCTGAAGCGCTGTTTCTAGCTGTAATTATGTTAATTCTTCTTGGTTGATTAAGATTATCAGTCCAAAACAACAAGTCTTCCATTATGTTTATACCATATATAGGAAAAGCTGAATTAAAATTTAACCAATACCCGCTAACTAATATAGTTGGTGTTGTTGGATTTGCTAAATCAAATTGTAATATAGTACATACACTAGTTGTAGGAGCTATTAATCCTTCATCGTTTTCGTAATTGGTTGTAAATAAATATACTAAATTATTAGTTTCATCTACAACATGACCTATAACAAAACCTAATGAATTGTTTAAAGAATAACCTGTATTACCTAAAACATTTTCAAACTCACCAACAGTAGAACCTTCTGATCTACTTATAAGTAAGTTTATAGCTTCTCTATATTCACCGTTAGGCAAGATACGAGAGTCAAGATCTTGGTTCATTCTACCTTTTAAAAAGGTATTTTTAGTTTCTGCCATGTATTAGTGTTTAATCCATTTAGACTTGTTTCTCATTACCTGAACAATCTCGTCTAACTTTATATTTGATAATCTTATTTTAGCGTTTCTCAACGCAGCATATCTTTGTCTTTTGTATTGTGGAGCTATTGCAGCTGTATCTCTTCTTGTAGATAATACACTATATAACAAGTGTTGATACATTGCTTCTTCTGCCATTTTTGGTACTTTAGAATCTAAATCATAAGCAAGTCCGTCTGATATATATTCTAACATTATTAACTTACCGTTTAAGTCACTAGAAAAATTAAAAGTTCCTCTAGCTTCATCGATGTTAAACCAACCGTTTACTTGCATGTTAACAGGATCACCTCCGTATCTTTGTCCATAACCTCCGTAACCTTGTCCCCATGATTCTCCCCACCAGTCCATAAATAAATCTGGATTATTAGTAGAGTTTATTGGAAAAAATCCTGTTATATTATTAGGATTATTACCTTGCCATCTTTCATTAGTTTGCGATGTACCTAGTACGTTGTCTTCAAAATTATCTTGAACTATATTACCTAGTTGATCTTGAACAGGAGAAGTAAATGGACTGCTAGTTAGTTGAGTTGGATATACAGTGTGTTTAACACCAGCGTTATCGACCCAAGAAAGTTTAACATAATTAACATAATCTTGAGGTATTGTAACTGATAAACTTGATGGAACTGTTAGTTCTTGAGACTTAATACTTTTTAATGTATCAAAGCTAAACTCTTGTAAACCTCGTTTAGCATGAAATATAACATCAGTTCTATTTACTCTAGGTATTAATTTATCTTGGCCAACATAACCTACTATAAAGTTATTTACAATATCATTAATAGATATATATTCATAACTTCCATAATTATTTTGTACTGCATCTTCTTTTAGTTGTACTTTAACATAAGTACCTATTGGTTGAACATTACCTAAAGTTATTCTACTGCCTGTAGAATTATTTAATAATACATAAGTAGTTGTATATTCAGTAAAGTTAGATATTCCATTTGGACTTGTAAATATTCTAAAATTATTTAAACCAAAATCAGCATCTGTAGGCGCAAAACTAGTAGAGCTACCTAAACTTAAAGGAGTATTAAAAGTAAATGTATAAACAGCAGTAGCTACTGGAGTGTATATAATCTGCGCACCAGCGTAATATTGTAAATTAGTTTCTTGGATTAGTCCACCATCAGGTCTTGCCATTTTTTATATTTTAGAGTTTTGTTCTTCTTGTTGTATTTCCCCTTGAGCAACTTGTATTATAGTTGGATCGTTAATTATAACCCCCGCGTAAGATAGTATTCTCATTATAACATTACTTTGCTCTGACACATTTAATTCAAAGTTAACAGATAGACCAGCATTATATTCAAACTGACCTAATGATCCTACACCAAAACCCCACACAACATCAGCTGGAGTTTTTAAATAAGAAAATGTAATTAATTCTCCTGCACTATTAATAATAGTAGTAGGATAAACATACACTAGGTTATTCTCATATAGATATATAGGAAAAGATTTTGTGGGTTGTGTTAAAGGAGATTTTAATATTTGTAGTATTTCATTTCTTTGAGCATATTGAGATAGCTCAGCATCTTGATAAATTATAGATCCTAAACGATAAACAGTGTCTGTAACATTAGCAGCTCCAGGTTGATCATTAAAAGGAGTAGTTCCAGGGACTAAAGTGAACGGGTTTGTTCCAGTTGTAGTACCTGTTCTTTGAAAGTATTGTAAATTATCTTCAATATTTTTTACGCGATTAGCGTATTCTGTATCATTTTGTGGCACTCTGTACATTTGGTTTAAGTCATCTTCATACCTTTCAAAAATATTTAACTGAACCTGAGTAGCAACTTTGTTGAACTCGTCAGGTGTCATGTATCCTCTTTGTTGTTGATTAAGTATTAATAAGACTGTTTTATATACAGCGTTTACATTTATTGCCATTCTATTATATTTTTAAAATAAAAAGGCGGCGCGTAGCCGCCTAGTTATTAGTATTACATGTTATGAGAGTTTTTTCTCTATAGTTTTATAAACTTCAACACCTTCGTCTGTTTTAAACCATGCAGCTAATGCTGAGTATGGGTTTTCATCAAATGGTATTGTCATTATTTTACGTTTATTAGAACCAAAAGTAAATGTTCTTTGGTCTCCAGATAAATTTAAAATACCAGCTTCTACTGCTTTAATTCCAAAGTTTCTTAGCATAACGTTTTCGTCTTTTGCTAATTCAATAAATAACCTTGGGTTACGCTTTGCAAATAATAGTAAGTCTCTTTTTAGTTCTTTAGAACTTAAATCATTAACTTTACTACCTTGCTCTACTCTCATTATTGCTTCTGCTTGTTCAATGTCTATATCTCTAGCTGCTGTTAAAGCTATTATTTCTAATTCTAGATCTACTAATTCATTTGAAGCAATTGCTACTGGTTTTAACTCAGCATATCTTCCGTTTAAATCCGGATGATATAATGATAAAAGTTTTTGTAAGTTTTGATATTCTTTAGGAACGTGTAATGTTCCGTCTTTGAATATTATATGTTGTAATGTACACTCACCTTTTTGTTCATCTACAAATGGTGATGTTTGATTTGTAGCATATCTTAACGCTCTTTGAGTATTTGTCTCAGGATCAAAATACAACAACGGGTATTTTTCCGTATGTCTTGATTTTAATGTAAACGTTAATGGCTCTCTATCACTTGTTAAAAAGTAATTTCTATCTTTTATTTCCCAACCTTCTTCAAGTGGAGATATTGTTTTTTTTGTTTTTGACATAATATAATATAATTAAATAGTTTGTAAAAGTAATAATTACCCCCGTTGATATAACGAGGGTAACAATTACATAAATATTAAGCTGTAAATAATACGAAATTATTTCTTGCTTGTACACATAAACATCTTTCAGATAAGAAGTTTACTTCCATTGCATCTAAAGTAGAAGTTGCAGCACCGCCAACAGAACCTGTTAACCATGATTTCATTCTTCTATCATCTGCTTGAGAAGCTCTATATCTTACATGTAAGAAAGGACGTCTAATGTTTGTTCCAAGTAACTGATCGTATACTGTAGAAGTTCCAGCTGGAATTAATACACCATCGATATTGTCACCGTTAACAAAGTTAGTAGAACCACCTCTTGTAGATGCGTCGTTTAAATATTTCCACGATGTTTTGTAGAAATCATAAGAACCTCTTCTAAATCCAGAGAATCCTAAGTTAAGCGCCATATCTTCAGAGTTTTCAAATACACCGTAAGATGTACCTCCAGCTCCGTAAGAGTTTTGTTGTGCTAACATGTTATCAAATAGTAACTCAGTTCTTCTATCTAAGAAAAGCATGTTTTCTTCAATAGCTCCTTGAGAATCTAAATTTTCTAATACAGAATCAAAATCCTGTAAAGAACCAGCGTAACCAGAAAGTACATTACCACCATTATTAATAGCAGAGAATAAACCTTCAGTACCTATTGATCCTGCAACACCTACACCAGGTAATCCACCAAATGATGGAACCGCAGCGATAATTGCTCCAGCTTGAACAGCAGAAGCTAACTCACCTTCAATCATACTCATTTCTAAGTAATCTTCGAATCTCATTCTAGTTTCTCCTTCAGCTTTTAAATACCATAAGTATCCAGAAGTTCCGTCTTCACCAGCAACTTCAACCCAACCTATCTGAGCAGTATCAGATCCCGCAACAGCGTATCTGTCTCTAATGATAATTGGTTTGTTACTAAATGTAGTTAAAACTGGTTGAATAGATTGCCCTGAAGCATTGTTTAACTGTGAACCTTTTTGAAATTCAGAACCGTATACAAATATTTTAATTCCACCTGGAATTGCAGCACCAGCGTTAACTGAAGCTCTTGTGTAAGGTATAACAGTTATTACTCCTGTAGCAGGAACAGCTGTTGCACCAGACGTAGCTACGATAGCTTTTACTGTAAATGCTGGATTTGTAGGATCCATTATTACTACTGTTTGGTTAGGGAAAATTGTGTTAACAATTCCTGCTCCAATTGGAATAGTAATTGTATTACCTAATCCTGCTCCTACTGCACTAACAGCACAGTTGTCGTAAGATATATGTAATCTATTTTGCTCAGACCAAATTACTTGATCAGACATCATTGGCATTTCAGCGCCAACCATTCTTAAGAAGCCAGCTAACGTTCTGTTACCATAACGCTCTACCTCAGCTTCATAAATTTCCGGTAGATATTGTTGTGCGAAATCATTTGCTCCAGCTCCACCACTATTAAAGTTTAAGTAATTGCTTACTAAAGTTTGAGTAGTTGAAGATGGTACTAATGATCCGAATTGAGGACTTAATACACCCATTGTTTTTTGTTTTTAATTGTTAAATTTACTTCGTTTAATTTTAAGTTTTGAACTATCAACGCCGTCTATAGCACGAACCTTTAAACCTCCAATATAAATATCACCTTGTGTTTGGCGCACAGCAGAATCTGGATTTTTTGATCCTTCAACTACATTTTTTATACCATCTGATTTACCTTGTTCGTAAAAATGATTTACTATTTTATCTATATTTTGAGCAGCGTACATAGCTTTATGATAACCTTTCGTATCTTTAACATTACCTTCTGTATCTAGGAACTTCCCGACAAAGTTGTTTAAATTAGATTGATTTTCTGCAACTGCAACTGGATCTTTGATACCATACTTAAATTTCTTTTCACCAACTTCGAAATCAAAACCTTTGAATTCATTAGTAAAAAGTTGTTTAGTGTTATCAATAAACTGCTCGTGCTTTTGCGAAGCTACTTGTTGTTCGTCATTGTAGCGGTTAAAAAAATCCATAGCTTTTTGTTGTTCTTGATTTACGCCCGGTCTTAACTTAATCTCGTCGTAATATTTATCTTTCAAGTCTTCTAAATAGTTTTTGGCTTTTGCAACCTCTTCTTTTTTAGCGAGTTTTTTTCTTCTGATGTCACGCTCTTCATCAATATCTTTATCATATGAGAAATTTTCTTCCATTACAAATGTAAGATCTTCTGGGCTCAAATGAGGTTTAGAATTTTTATAATATTCTTGTAATAATGTATCTTCATCAACTGATGAATAATCAGCATTTAATCTTACGTAATCTTGTAAGTTACCACCTGTTTCATGCATAAACTCTACTAGTTTTTCTACATTATCTGGTAGCACAACTTGTTGTTGTTGTTTAACTACTGGCTCTTGTACCGGTTCTTTTTCCACCTCGGTAACTTCTTTAATAGGCGAGCTGGACTCTTCAACGGTTGTTGTTCCTCCAGTGTCCACGACTTGGCCATCTCCGGCTTGTTCGCCCACATCCACCGTCTTTGTTTCTCCGATTTGAATGGCATCTGTTTCTTTTTTTTCTGTTAAGTCTACTTTAATAGGTGCTTCAACTTTAGCGTTAGCTTCTAATGAAGTGTCTACTTTTGAAAGATCAACCTTTATTGGTTCTTCTTTTTTATTAAACTTTTTTGGTGATTTAGGTTTGGATTTCATTTTCATATCCCCACCCTCTGAAGCAACTGGCTCAGTTACCTCAGCGTTGATTTTTGTTTCTTCTGACATAATATAATATAATTAAATAATTAATAATAATCTATGACTGTGGCATAGACTCATTCTCAAAGTTTATAGGCATCAAATCATTATTTCTTTGATCAATCATTTGACTTTGTTGAGTGCCTTCAATTTTTGTTCTTGTATCTTTACGATCTTCTATCAAAGCTTCTTTTGCTTTCATAGCTTCTACTTCTAATCTTTTAAGCTCCATGTCATACTGATGTCTAATCTGCATTTCTTGTTGCTTGATTTGAAAAGCTGTTTGCATTCTTTGGATTTCCATTTGATTTTTTGATTGTTCAATTTGGATATCTGTTTGAGCTAAAGCTTGAGCTTTTTGCATTTCAGCGGCAGCTGCTCTTTCTGAAGCTGCTGCGTTAGCGTCTGCTTGAGCTTTAATATTTTGCTGTTGCATTGCTTGCGCTGCTTTTTCTCTTTTCTTACGTTTTTGCTTTAAAACATCATTAGCAAGTTTAAGATTTTTTATTCTTCTAATATCAATAGCATCTTCTAAATCAATACCTCCTTTTTGTAAAGCTATTTGAATGTTTTGTTCTAGTTGTGCTTTTTCTTCTTCTTCAGGTTCTAAATCTAAATAAATACCAAAGTCATGTAAACTTAAGTTTTGTATTTCTGATAAAGTACCTACGTTGTAAGTAGATATAGAATTTTTTAAAGAGTTTAAAGTTAATGGATATTTTAAAGAATCAGCAATT
>Ga0209535_1001312_pt1 | contig 17074 bp, 16 predicted proteins | sample LinPmetageLP28_FD_184041 | JGI IMG/M metagenome (GOLD analysis project Ga0209535, IMG submission 184041) | Marine viral communities from the Pacific Ocean - LP-28 (SPAdes) (version 2) | ecosystem: Environmental > Aquatic > Marine > Oceanic | place: Pacific Ocean | collected 2009-08-22 | reverse complement strand
CATTATTTAAATCTGTCAGCAAAGTTTTTACTGGACGTTCAGGCAATCTAAATACTGCAAGATTTTTATCTGAATCTATTAATCTTGCTTCCAATTGTCCTTCAAGAGCAATTTTTGTTGTTCCATCCGTATCTTCAAGAACATTATCACCAGCATCAACAGAGTTTGCATCAGTACCATCTAGAAGTATATTGGCGTCTTCACTTGCTGATGAAAGAACACAATCAGCGGTAAAATCTTCACCAGAGTCGTTATCATCCATGAATAGTGATCTAGTTTCTCTAATTTCATGTTTTATAATGGCATCTATTTCTTCAGTTGCTGCAATCGTAAGATCGGCATTAGCTGCATTTTCTAATATTGTATCTGTCTCTGTTGAATTAGATACTAGAAGTTTTTCACCAGCAACAAAATTACCAACAACATTTGTTAAAGCAATTCTATCATTAGTAGAACTACTTGTATTAATACTATATGTAAATCCAGTTGCTCCAGATGTATTACCAGTAATTTTCACACCACTTATACCATTTAATGATGTACTACCCAATCCACTAAGATTAAGAAATGTAAATAGTCTTATGTCAAATAGATGGACTTTGTAATTTGCTGTTGTTGATCCAACAGTACCAGACACATATTCCATTGCTCGAGATCGGGCAACCCCAATTTGGTATCCAGAAGAACTACCTCTTGTTGTAGTAAAATCAGTAAATAATTTTATTTCTTTATATGGTGTTGTTTCACCAGTAATATTACCAATGTCTGGTGTTCCATAAACATTTGTTATGTTTAAAAAGTTACCCATTTCAAATGTAGTAATACCAGTATTTACGTTTTTAACTTCCCTTGCTTTTTTAAGGTCTAATCTAGTATTAGCAAATTTTTCAACTTCATACCCTTTAATATAAGCTTTGCCAGGCGAAACTTTTATTGTTAATAAATCTTCAGCCGCAGTGTTACCATCGTCTGTGGTGCTTCCAGAAACATATGTTCCCAAAGTAGTAGAACCTTGATAATCATTATCTATAGATTCTTTTAATTCAAAACTAAAAGGTCTAACAGTATAATCACCAGATTCATCGTATGTTCTTCTTGCAAGTGTATCTCCAAGAACAGAATAATCTGTACCTCTTGCTAATTCTGATATAACTCCTGAGTTTATTCTAATTAGTTCAACAAAAGATTGATCAGATACAGAATCAAGTCCTAACTGAGAAAGAGTTAATGTTATTTTTAATCTATGAGCACCTTTTGCAGCATAATTAGATGACCCTGTGGCATTATCAGTTAGAGTTGCGTCTGACTCTGGTGTAATTAAAGTTTCTGAAATAAGAAACCCAACTCTAGAAGTAATATTACTTAAAGTATTACTTAAAATAACAGTTTGTTTTGCACACCTAACAAAGTTTCCTCTAATAAAGTAGACTCCCTCTTCAACTGTAACAGCAGAACCTTTATTAGCAGCAGAGGTTGCAAATGTAGTTAAACAAGCTGTTCCTATTGAATATGTTGTGGTGTGTGTTATTTCAATATCAGCAGTTAAATTTTCACCATCACTAAATTTATCTGTTGTTAAATCATTACCTGTCTGAATATACTGTAAATACAAATATGGTTGAGTTGTTGCAGTACCTTCTGCGTAGTTAATAACTTGAGCTTTAACACCACTTGTCGCACCAGTAATAATTACTGGAGTTGTATCATTATAAAATTGAGCAACATTAACACTTTCTCCACCAAAGGATGCATCAACAGCTAAAGAGTAGTAATCTGCTGAATATGACACTTGGCCAGGAATTACAACTGTACCTTCCTTAAATATATGTTCACCCTGTTTCTCAATTTGATTTTGGAGAATAGATTGTAAAGTTGTTAACTCTCTAGCTTGAATTGAAAACCCAGGCCGAAATAAAACTTTATGAAAGTTATCTTCATCATCGAAATCGTCATAGTATGGTGATATGTTTAGATTTGTAAGTTGCGACATATTTAAAACTCAATTATAATTTTAATATCTTCAGTCTGATCTGAAGCTCGTTGTATTGGTTTTCGATTTTCTAGATATATTATATCTCCACTATCAGCAGCAAGTTCTGGATTTGCATAACCAGAAGTTAATGAAATAGTGTTGTTATTTAATAATGTTACTGTTTCTGTATCAGAAGATGGTGTACCAGAAGCACTAGATGTTCCACCACTTATAACAGCTGTTGTGCTAAATGCAACATAACCACCACTAGTAGAATTTGTACCATAACCTTTAAAATTTTCTTGTTGATAATAAAGAAGACCTAATGTTGAATCCCATTCAACAACTTTTCCGACTGCTCCAGTTGTTGCTTGAGTAATAGTTTCATCTGGTTCAAATGTACCACTCACCGAACCAAGTTTAACAACATATGTTTGTCTACGTGTAGTTGCTGTTGCAACAGTTGATGTTCCAAAATTTGTTGGATCAACTACTATACCAACTTGTCTAAAGTCATTTGCAGTAGAGAAGTCATCTCCTTCTGCTTGAGTTAATGTAACAGCAGCCATTACATAGTGTCCACCAAGTTCTGTTACTGCATTATTACCATGACCATCGTTTGGAGAAATAATAACTTCAACAGCTCCACCAGTTCCGCTTCCCATAGAAGAGGTAGTAGTTAGAGCAGCATCAGAGAATGTAAAAGTAGAACCAAGATTTACATAACCAAAAGTATATCCACTTCCACCAGATTCTATTGTTGTGTCTGTTCCTGCTGTTAAACCAAATGAAACAATTGCACCACTTGAAACTGTAATACGAACAATAGCACCAGAAGATGTTCCTTGACTTGTTCCATCTCCATATACTGCGGCGTAATAAGTTCCATCTGTATATCCAGAACCAGCAGTAATAGATAAAGATTCAATTTTACCAGATGTTGCAGCTGCTGCAACTGTACTATCTGTTGCGACTGAAACGAAATCTGTAGTTCCATACTTTGAAAAATCAGATGCTGAAATTTTGTACATATATTTTAAGACATAACCACCGATTGCAAATGGTGATGATGATTCAGATGTTGGTTCTGAACCAGAATATGCAGTTCCACCATTATTATCCAAAACTTTGTATATTCTATAATCTGATGTGACAAAATAAAATGTTGAATCGTAAAGATTTGAAGTACCAGATGTTGAAGTATTTGATGCAGAATAATCGTGACGATACATATCATAGATAGTTCCATTTGCCCAATTCCTACGTGGGATTGAAAACGATACATCACTGGATGAAATAAGTTTTGCACCTAACATTGAATCCCAAGCAAAATGTTCTGATTTTGAACCATCATTTGGAGTAGGTGGAGAACTATCGTTTCCACCAGATGTTGCTGAAGTGAATGGAGTTGATTTACCTAAGAATAGGTAATATGTAGAAGCTGAAGCTTCTGTAAAAGACTCGACAAACTGGTTTGCATTGTGAGCCCTAAATTTTTCTGTAATGATTGCCGACATTTTGATTACACCTTTAGTTTTATTTATACAAATAGTATCAGTGAGTTATACCTGTTGCACCCTCTAAATCTATATTATCTCCATTAGTTTCTTCAAGTAAGAAACCATGAGTAGAGTCTGTAGCATCCTCTAATGATAAGTCACCTGTGTCTCTTACTAATATTTCTGCTGATCGAACATGACCCTTTGTAATTACGTTACTACTATTTAGTGTGTAATTAGATAAAGGTATTTCACCAATAGAAGAAAATATATTATGATCCTCATAAACTAGCCTCATAGGATTACTAATACCATCAACTATTGTGAATCCTTCTAACTCTATATTATCTCCACTATTTGAACCTAAACTATCTGTTCCATCTAAAATAATTAAACCTTCACCATTTTCATTTCCCTCAAGTTTTATTTGAGGTATAATATCAAAAGTAAATTCTTCTAATATTATAATATCGTTATTAGTTTCTTCAATTATCATTCTGGATAAATTTGAGTTTGTAGAATAATTTTCTACAATCAAGTTACCAGAAGCTTCAGTAATAAAATAATTTCTCTGTGATGTTTCTTGTAACAATTTATCTCCAGCATCATCAGGAATATCTGTTGATATATCATCAGGTGGTTCTCTGGTACGATCAAGAAGTATGTTACCAAAGTTTTCTAATACAATATCATCTTCATCTGTAACACCACCATAATGAGTTTCATCATCATTAGGCCCTGATAGAGATATTTTTTGTCTTCTACGAATATCTTCAAAAGTAAATGTTGATATATCTGATAGAGGAATTGTTTCATCATTGTGATTTGTATCAAACAAAATTCTATCATTATCATCTACAACAAAACCAGCAGGATAACTAATAATATCAGCTTCAACTTGTATTTTATAATTTGATCCCTCAAATTCGTCTTCAGCTAAAATGTTAAATGTCTCACCCTGATTTATAAGAGACTGATGTTCATCTTCTACCTGTAGTAAGAATCCTGTTTCAAGTAAAACTGCATCACCAGAATTAGTTCCTAATGAATCAGTACCATTCAACAAAATAGTATCAACTATTGTATCTCGTTCTAGTTCAAAAAATGCAATACCTTCGTTAAGTGGTATTGTACCATCTAAAACTAAATTGTCTGTGAGATTGCCCGAACCACTTTCTAGAACTATACCACACTGTCCATTGGTTGTTCCAAAAGGAGTCTCTGCAAGATATAGAAGAATGTTTCTAGAATTTAATCTACTTAATTTAGGAGTAGTTTTAATAATTTTTTCTGTAGTAAGTAGTCTATCTGAATTTCCAGATGGAGCATAAGATGTTTCAGACATAATTCTGCCACCACCATCTCCTACACCATGAGTTTCATCATCACCGTGAGTTATTGTTTTCTCTTCATATAAAAGCGAATCACCAGAAACAGTTAAACCAGATTCTAAATCAAAGCCAGTGCCAAGATTTATTCTTATATTATCTCCAGCATTTGAACTATCTGAATCTGTTCCGTTTAATACAATTTTTCCACTTCCTAATTCTAGTTCTAAATTTTCATCTTCAAAAATTAGGTTTGATCCAACATCTGTATCTGTGGCACTAGCATCAAGGATAAGATTTTCGCCTGGCAGAACACCAGTTTCTTGTACGATTTGATCAAACTGACTACCAACCGCAACTTGACCATCATGGGTAGATACAGAAGGAGCTTGTAGTCTACTCTGTAGAACCTGACTGAATATAGTTTCAAGAACAGAACCAAGTATTGGTGAGAATGTTCTTTCATCACCCACATAACCAGACACACCAGCAGCAGTATTCGTAACTGCTGCGGATACAAGAGTAGCAAGAGTTACTTTACCGAATAGTTGGAAACCAGCTGGATGTACAGCCTTTTTGATATCATTAATATATGTTGCAAGTGATTGACCAACTCTAATTTCATATGAATAGTCTTGGTAATAATATGAGTCTTGAATACGATTCAAGTCTTCACCAATAATGCTGTTTATACCCCGATATCTACCAATATCTGTAGCTGTTGTTGCTACTGCAGTTGTAACAGTAGATATATCTTCTAAAACAACTGTGGCAGTGGCACCACCCGAATCTGTTATGGTAACATTTTTATTAGTAAAATCAATTCCACTTTCATTTATAATATCATCACCAGCATCATTGAGACTACTATCTGTATTATCTAAAACTATGTTACCGTCACCAGTTTCATCAGTTTCAAATACTAATCTATCTCTTGCATCCGTACCATCTGTATCCGTTCCTTCTAAAACAAGAGTATTTCCAAAGTCCTCATTTGCAACCCTTGATCCATCATCCGACCCAGATGCATCTGTTGCATTAAGTAAAAGAAACTGAGCACTATTTGCATTTGAAGTTAAGTTTTCACGAAATCTGTCAAGTAATATTTTTCCTTCAGAATTTAAATTAGCAACTGCTTGTGCTGAAGTAGCAGGCAATGCATCTTCATTTATTAAGAATGTTTTTGCACCCCCTGAGTCATCGTCTTCAAGTTGTAACTTATCTGTATTACCAGACTGATCTTGGTTTTCATCTTCTAATAAAAAGTTAAAGTCAAACCTATCAGTTCCATTCAGAACGATATTACTTCCTTCATCCAAAACTGTTGTTGGGTATGTACTAGTATATGCAGTATTTCCCATGGCAGAATGATTGACGCAATAATAGTATAATGTGGGTGAACCAGTTGGAACTACAATTTGAATATATGCTCCTTCTGTTCCTATTTCAACTGAAACAGCTGAAGTAGTAACACCAGAAGTATACGCAGTTCCACTACCATGTGTACCATTAGGAGTTTCGGAAAATCTTAATTGGTGGTTTGCTGAACTTACAACATTGTAAAGAGAACTATCCGACAAATCAAAATAATATGTATTACCCTCATACAAAGTTAATATTGGAGCTCTAACACTATTTAATTCAAAATAATTTGCACCTTCATATGCAACTATTTTTACTTTGTAGTTTTGAAAAGACGGTGATGGAGTAAATGTTCCAGAACCGTTTAAGATTATGCTATCACCATCAACATCAAAATCTTGTTCATCTTCTAGTAAAATACCTTCCGGCGTAAGAAGTTCAGTTCCTTGTTCTAATTGTATACCTTCATTAAATGTACCTTCTTGTTCTTGAACTAATCTAACTACATTTTCAAAAGTTGTTTCAAGAATGTTCTTTGTAGAATCCCAAGATTTAATAGTACCAGTGTGTGTCGTTAAAGTATTGTTTGCAGCAAAAGTTCCTGTTACATCTTTGACAATAAAGTGTGCATTCAAAGTTGCTTCTGGTGGGTTTTCAATTTTATATCTAAATCCAGAATTGTTAATTTTAATATCGCTTACAGCACCAATATCATTAGTTAATGCAAGAAGTTTAGAAGAAGAACCACCAATGGTTGTAACACCAACTGTTGGTAGTGTAGAATATCCATTACCAGAATTACTAATATAGATTTTTCTTATTGAAGATGCTTGTGATGTAGTGAGTGTATCATATTCTAAAACAATTTGATCTGAACTTGTGGTATAAGTATCAGACTCCTCTACAACTGTATTACTTTCTAATTTGTATCCAGAATCATTACCACCAACTGCTGTTGTTCCCGATCCAGTAACACCACCAACGGTATCTGTTCTGTCTAGTAATAAGTAATCATCTCCAGCCTGAACAACTATATGTTGACCATCAACTGGTGCATCAGTAAAAGTTAAAGTACTACCAGATGCAATCCAAACAGTTAGTCCTGTTATGTCATTAACAGCGGATATATTTACACTTCCATAAAAAATAGTAATTTCATCGGCACTGGCATTAGTGTTTACCAAAGTAAATACTTTTGTTTCCCCATCACCTCTAAAAAAATCTTTTTGAGTTTGTTCTAATTGAAAATTAAATGCATTCAGGCCTGTATTAGTATTATTTTCAGTAACAATCAAATCTGTAGTGATCGTGGAATCATCTAATGTTCCACTTTCTAGTTGAATACCACCACCAACAACACTTACAAATCCAGTAGCAGCATCTATGTCAGTATCAGCAGTGGCTGCGGTAAACGTAAGTTTATCACCAGCCTCATATCCTGACCCAACATCATCAACAAGTACCTCGCTGACCCCGCCAGTTTTTATTCCTTCAACAACTAACTCAGCAACATTATTACCAACTGCCTCCATTGACAAATCTTCTTTATCTGTATGAAGAATACCATCATTAACAACAGTTGCGTCAGACACAATTCCAAGAACAGTAAATTTAACATCAATATCTTTTGTACTTGAAACGGCTGTAATAGTTTCACCATCCGTAAATGTTCCCACTACGTTTGCAATATCAAATTCAGTTACCGCATCATTATAATTGGTACTACCAACTGTACCCGATTGTTGAGAAACAACAGAACTTAAAACAATTGCTGTAGCACCAGAACTTGAACCAGTTAATAATTGATTGATAACCTCTTGACCCTCAACACCAGCCTGAGCTAAACACCTTAATGTTATTTTGTTTTCCCAATCACCAGCAGATGTACGCATAACATATTCAGTAGGATAAAATACATCAGAACTTTCATCTAGCAACATACGGATAAAAAGTTTGTGACCTTCAGATGTACCCTTTGCTGAATATAGGTCTTTAATATTTTTTATGAGTTTACGTTTATCAATACTAGATACTAAATTATCTGGTATTGAAACCATAAACTGATCTCTCATTTGATCTAAGAAATCATACAGCGTATTATCTACGTTTGCATATTCCAACATTTGTTGAATATTTTGAATTGGGTTTGCACGATACTCTGAAATTGTTGCAGTAGAACCAGACGTTCCACCTGTTATTGTCTCACCATTTACAAATTTTTGTTGACCACTAACATACAAAAATGCATTCCTAGAATCATCAACAAGAATGGTTGCAGTTGCATTTGATGTTCCACCAGTTATTGTTTCTCCATTAGTAAACTGACCAGTAGTACCATCACCAGTTTCAGTGACAATCCTATCACCCTCTTCATTCAATATATAATTTGTTGTGTTTGTTTCTTCTCTTACATAGAAGACTACATTTTCAACTGTGAGTCTACCAGCTTCTAAAAATTCAAAATAGTCTTTTACAAAATCAACAAATACTGGATGATCCGATTGAACAAAATCAGGCACCTGTCCTTCAATGAGAGGAGAAACTTTATTAGTGAATGTTATATTTTTTGACATTTATTAATAGGCCGATGAACTAGGAGTTGACGATGTAGTTGCAACTGTCGTTGTTGTGGTGGTAGTAGAAGTTCCTGTCGTTGTTGTGGAACTTGTTCCAGTTTGTGTAGTTGTGTATCCTTTTCCTGTGGATGCAGTTAAATCGACCGCAGCTATAATACTTGTATTAACTAAATCAATCTCTATTATTTGATTTCTTACTGGTACAACATCATTTGAAGATGGAAGTACAGTAACACGAATTTGTGTGGATGTAGAACCATCCACATTTGAAATTGATGTTATGTTGAGTGAACCGATAGTAATTTTTCCGTTTGTGTAATCTACTGTTCCAGCAAAATTATTAAAATATACTCTTGTTAATCCTGATAAACTATAAATTCTAAGATTACCACTGCCATCATCATCAAAGAAGTATTCTGTTGTTCCATCATCATTAAGACTAAATCCTGTTGATGAAATAATCCCACCAGCAGCACTATTGTGCCCATCATGTGGATTATAAAAAGGATTTGCAAAATTTAAGATAAACGATGCAGATGTTCCTAATGTGGGAGTAAAATATTGAGCCATAGTAACAGTAGTTACATTACTTAATATAGAACTGTCAGATGAATCAATTAATCCTAAAACCTCAGAGTGTCTAAATGGATTATTAAACAATTGTAAATTATTAGTATTGTAAGATGTAATAGTATTACTTACTTTAGATGCTAAATCACTTGACGCTAAAGTTGTAGAAGTAGAATCATATCTAAAGGTTATTCCCAAAATAAGAGAAATAGTTTCTGCATCAACAATCACAGGAGTAATTGAAGCAACTTTATATGGAGCTAGTGAAGATACAAGATTTGTCTTTTGAACTGAAGTTAATTTTTGACCAGTGCTGTTTTTAATTGATATAAAAACTTTACCATATTCTGCAACAGAACTAGAACCAGTGCTGCTGTCATAACTACCATCTTCTCCACCCCAAACAGAAACTGCTTGAGCTGTTGGAAATAATTGTTTAGTATAAACTTCATAATCTTTCGTAGAAACTGCTCTACCTTGAGAAGCAAAATCTAAAGGAGCTTTTAATTTAATTGAATTTATAGATTCTGGTTCTGCGCCACCACCAGCACTTGAGGCTGTCGTTACAACTATTGATGTTTCTCCACTAATAGAAGATGGTGCTGTAAATGTAGAAACACCATTTGCAGCGGTTTTATTTGTAACAACATATTTTAAAGAAACAATATTGCTATCAGTTAATGATTTACTTAAAACACCATCACCAAAGTATACTTCAAATTTACCACCATCCACCTCTTGTAAAAAGTAAACTGAACTTGAACTTGTCAATTGTGAAATGTCAGTTGCTTTAGTATATGTTGTTGTTTCTGTATCTGTAGCTGAATTTTGAACTGACACAGTAAGTGTATTAACATCTGCTCGATCATCTGTCAACAAAAATCTTTGAGTTACATCTGAACTATCAACTGTATAATTTGCAGTTACATATGTTCCTTCATATACAAGAGTATTATCAAAACTTATAACTCCAGCTGATTTTGTTCCAGTAACATCAGATATAGTAACAAAAGAATAAGATTGTCCATCTGCTGAAGCAGAAAACTTAGTTCCTGCCGACATTGTTAATGAATCAGAACTAGTTGTAACTACTACATTTATTGTTGCAACTGGAGCTTTGGCTGAAGATACTTCATATCCTAATTGTTTTGCATGAGAGACTACACTTGATCTTAATGACGCAGAATCTAAGAACATTTCATTAGCAACCATATTTGCATTGAAAGCCAAGTAGTGAGTATTGTATGCAAGAGTATCAAGAAGAACATTCATACCAGAACCTTCAAAATCATAATCTTTAAATTTTGTTTGAGCCCTTAGATATGTTTTTAAGTTTTCTTTTATGTCATCAAAATCTAATTCTGTTACTTGTAATTTTGCCATTATCGTAATCTCTCTAAGAATATTGTTAAGTCAACTAATTCAGTAGGAGTATTAACAACATAAAATTCTATTGATACTGAATATGAGTTTCTATCATAATCTGGAATAGACCTAACACCAACAAGTCTTGCTCTTGGTTCAAAGTTTTCAATTACATCCTGTATTTTTCTTGCAAGAATTGCTGCACTTACTGGAGTCATAAGTTCAAACAACATATCCCTAACACCAGAAGAAATTTCTGGATGAAAAGGTTTCTCATAAGTATTCAATAAAACTAAATTACGAATAGACCTTTTGACAGCTTGAATATCTGTCACTTCACTTACGTCACTGTTAGAAGATTTTTTTCCAAAGAATAAATCTAAGTCTGCATACTGTCTAACATTACGATCTGAACTGTTATTTAATTGTGCGTCATAAGCGGACATTTATGTAGACTCCTAGTTTAGTTTTATTTATAAGTTTAATACAACACTACAAGATAAAGTTATCCATTCTTATATGGTGAAATTTTATATTTTCTTAATGTGGGAATCAAATAACTAGGAATTGAACCCCAATTACGTTTTCTGTAAATGTCCATATGAATAAACCGACCATAAAAACCAAATGCTAATGCGCCATGTGATGCTGCAGAATCTACAAATTGTATTCTTTCTTTTTTAGTCATCTCTTGAACACGAATATCCATAGCTTCTCCAAACATGTGTCTTGAGGATTTAGCACCACCTACACCTTTATTTGATGAAGAACTACGATATGCAGAATTTATAATTAATTGTTTACCCATATCAAAAGCAACCTTTTCTGCTATTGCAATAATTTGTGATTTTAATCCTGTCATTGTAACACCAGCATTAAGTTTAATTTTAAGTCTTGGGCGACCTCTAAGTTGCACTACAGAATAATCACTTGGAAAATATTTGTTAGAATATCTTTTTCTTATGTCATCTGTAATTTCACTTTCATCAAATATATCACCAAACTTTTTACCAGCAGTTGGTACACCTAAGTATGATCTATATTGATTTTGATTTGAAGCATCTGATCCAGCAGTTATAGGTGGAAGCTTTTCACCACTTTCAAAACTTGTAGGATCATTACCAAGATTAATTTGTTCTTGTCCTTTAGGATCAGCTGGTTCATACTGATCTGGATAATATTTAGCAAGTGTGTCTGTTACTGTATCTTTGTGTGCTTGTCTTTGTTGAGCAACACTTAGATTAGTAGTATCAATTCCTGCTGTCTCTACCTCTGATGCAATTTCTTCTTTTGTTGGTCTTACTGGTATCGCTGGTATAGGAACACCTCCACCTTCTGGTGGTGGATTGTATCCACCTGTACCAGATTCTTCAGTATTTTCAGACCCTTGAGTATTTGTTCTTTCATCTACTGGAACATCTTCATCTGGTATTTCTGTAAGCACCAGATCAGATTCATCAACAGGATTACCACCAGTTCCTGCTTTAACAGATGTAGAAGCAGATTCAATTTTATTGGTGCCAGCTGAGTTTGAATCTATATCACTACCAGTTCCCTGATCACCAGTGTCAGCAGTATCATCTAATCGAGCAACACCTTTTGAACCGTTGTTAAGATTAATCTCTGCTGCATCAATTAATATATTATTACCAGAGGTTGCACCAAGATTATAATTTGCTGCATGTATATCAGTTTGAAGACCAAGAATAGAACGATTTATTGTAGAACCATACACCTCTCTCACAGCACCAGTAATAGAAAGATCATATGTTCCTCCTAGTGTCTCTGTTACGTTTCCTTTAAAAACAAAATCGGATGTATCATTATATCTTTGAGACACAGCTCCTAGTGCTGTAGTTTTAAGTATCTTCTCATATCTCTGTGTAGTATCACCTTTTACAAATGTATCAAAGTTTTCTTCAACTTCGATATTTAAATTTTTACATCTTATATTATAATTTTCTTTAACATAGGTTTCTGCGTTACCATCTATGGTTAAGTTTACATCACCTTTTACATTTATGAAATCAGAACCAGCAATGAACTCATAGTTGTCACCTACAACATGAACTACTCTGTTTCCCCCAGCATCAATTTCATAATAAGTTCCTGCTCTGTGATACTCTTGTATTCTTTCTTCGTTTGTCGTATCATCATATTCTCTTACATGACCAGACTCAGATTCAAAAACATGGTTGTATGGATACCGTGTAAAGTTAGTACTATTCTCATACGGCATATTAAAGTTGCCAGATTGAGCTGTTTCTATTTCAGAAAACTCTTCTGAAGCAGCCTGCTTCTCTTCTAATATCCTATGGATATAATTACCATCACCTCTGGCCAGACGATTTACATCACTTTCACCTAAGTCATGTCCAGACTTTGGATTTGGATTTTGTGGATAAGTACCACTAGGATCACAAAACCCTTTTGTTGTATCTGCAATTTCTCCAGCATAGCCTGGCAGTGTTCCCATCACAACAGGTTGCTGCATTTCTGTAGCATCACGAAAGAAACCTATGACCCAAGTTCCTTCAACAAGAAATGATGGAGTTGTTCCCATACCTTGCATAGAAGGATCATGTATCGGATGCATGACATGAGCCCAAGGTAAAGACTCTGTAGGAATTTCTATTTTATCTTCAGTATGTAAACCAAGACAACGTATACGAACTCTTCCCAATTTAGCTGGATCATTTCGGTCTTCCACAACAGCAGTAAACCAAACGAAACCATCCATCCCCATATGATAATTAGACATAAAAAAAACTCCTTATAAAGTATTTATAAGGAGCAATTAGATGTTAAGAATTGTTTATATCACTTGACTTTAAATGCACCCTCTGGTGAATTGAACGCAAGAATTAATTGATTCCACATATCAGGACTCATTGCAATTACTTGTGGGATTGGGCCGCAATCATAATCAAACTGTCGTATGTAAACAATGTCTTCAAAGATATGAACTTTAATATCATCATGTTCAGCTGTATCGTCCAGTATATTGATCTCAATTTCATCAAAATTCATTTCAACAGTAAACATAATATTCCTTTTTGTTTTTGGCGATTTCTACAGGACTCGAACCTGTAACCTACTGCTTAGAAGGCAGTTGCTCTATCCAGTTGAGCTAAGAAACCAATTGGTATATTTATCTAAGCATGGAATAAGAATAGATTGTTTACATTGATCTGGATAAGCAATCGCTGACCCAAGAATAGGAAAACCAACCATTACAAAAATAATTATTAGGAAAGCCCAACCTAGACCTCTGGTTGTACAATAATTTTCACTCATAGATAACTTCCTCTTGATGTCATTTGCATTTGCATAACAGTTTCATCTTCCCAACTGTCATCTAGTTCTCTCGCAAACTTTAGATCACAATATCCACATACTACATAGCCTTCGCCTACTTCTGGTACAGTATACCAAACTTTAGGATGATCATTATTTTCACCACTACAAGCTACCCTTGGAGTTTTTACATAAATTATTGTTTCATCACTCATTCTTTCAATTCTTTTCTTAATTCTGCACCCTCAAAGTTTTGCATAGCAAGATATTTTGCAAGTACAGGATTATCTGGTTCTACTCTCTTTACTTCCTTTGCAAGAGAATAGATCATCTCGTAGTCTAATTTTGTTTTCAAATGTTTACCCATATTTTATACTCTCCGTTTTCCTGTATCTTCATCAGCAACTTCCTGACTACTAAGAACCTGATAGTTACCTTTATTATATGCTTGACCGACAACGTAATCACCACTGAGCGTGGGTACGTTTCTTTTTGGACATGGACTCCAATCCATTTCCTGTATACTCTTTTGGGGTAACTGTTTTGATGGCCGATCCAGTTTTAGGGGGGCGGGCTCTCGTACAATCGGGTTAGAGGAAACACCCATCTTCTTGAGAAACTTTTCGTGTTCCTTCAGAGCAGCTTCCATCTTTTTCGATTTTTTTCGCGGTTTTTTTTGACCTGTCTTATGGTTCGTAGTCGTATAGTAGACAGGTAACAGATGCATTCCACTCATGTTTCTTTTACTGCTTGCTCACAAATTATGTTTATCATCTTACGATACTCACTTCTTTCCATATTCTCTTTATACATTCTTACACCATTCGCACACAAAACACCAGCAACCATCAATGGACTAATACCACTGAGAATTAACTCTGCACTAAGTCTAGTGTACATTTTCTGTACTTTTTCTATTTCTGATTCCATTTCTTCGTTATTCATCTCTTAATACCTGTTTGATTATACACCATCTCTGCCAACACTCTAAGCAATGGTCATCACCTAGTATGTAGTCTATACTATAACACATATTCTTTTGACTGTCAAGTTTTCTTTGATAATTACGTGCAGAAAATGTTTGATTGTTTCTTCCACCAATCAGAACATTAAAGAATATAGATGTAGCGATAGCTAACTTGTAACAGTATACATGCATGTCAATTCAGTTGCAACTGACCAGATTCAAGTTTCTCTTTGAAACTCTGTAACCAAGAAACTGCCATCCGTTTTTCATCAGACGCACCTTCTGTGATACTTACAATTACATCCTCAATTGAAATTGCAACTTGATTAGATGTTTCATTACAGAACAAGTCTAACTGAGTCATATGAGCAGTCCTTCTATATGAGATTTGAAACCATCAATCATACCTTGAGTGGCAATCACTGCCCGTTCATCAATAACGTCTTGTGCAAGTATATCTGCAAGGTTACTCTCACACGCAGCAATGTATCTTTGTAGTATTTCAATCATTCCGAATCATCCTCTCTTGTTACTCTTACATATTAACAGATGTTCACACATATGTCAAGTATTAATTTCTAGGGTAGTTCATTTGAATTGCTGTCAGTTTTGGGGGGTAGGGGCAAAAGCTCTCTGAGAAATATTGCTTTGGATACTTATTACATTTATAGATTAGGATTGGCCTGCCAGTTTTAAGGCCGGCCCTTTACTGAGATTACTATAGGACTATCTGCCCTCATCTCTGAGTGGCATCTGATGCTTAAAGCATTACCCATCTTCATCATATAAAAGAGAGAGAAGACCAACTTCACCGTGCACTCATATATCGAGAACTTCACTGCACGCCAACCAACCTTAATGGTAATCTCTCCAAGTTATACTTAACTATAACACGATTCGTTTATAATGTCAAGTGCTAAAGGTGGGAGCACATGCAGTAGACTATTGTGTCTCTAGCTAGTATTACTAGCGCCAGTCGTGCGCCCTGCACTCCACCCCATACATCCCCCAGCCATTATTGTGTAGCCAGACTCTCATCACACTAGGGGGGGATTAACTCTGATCTGGGTCAGTTCCCTAGTGCGTTCCTAATCTCCCTGCGGGACATAGCTTTCAATTCATTAGGAAGAACCTACTAGCGCTGTTAGTGTCCTTAGAGTTTCGTCATGCCATCTGATTCGTTCCTTCTCTCAACTTACATATACACTATAACACATAGTAGCTGCAATGTCAAGTGCATTCGTAAGCCATTGTTTCAATTGAATTAATCTGATCAGCTGTATAGCCCGCAGCTGCATATGAAGCAAGTGCATGCGTTACTGATTCGTTTTCTGTATCGTGAAACACTCTATACTCAACTGTTTCGTGATCCATATTAATAGTTGTTTGATACTGCATTTAAATGATTCTCTTTCTTATTACAATACTAGTATAACACTAACTGTAGCAGCTGTCAAGGGCCATTCTTTGCATTTCTGTAAATAATTCTGAGGCGTCAGTGATTCTCAGCCGATTCGGCTCAGGTTCTAATCGCAACTGTTCTATGTTTATTTTAGCCTTTATTTAAAGTGTCCGATATTCCCATGAAATACCATCGCTACCCTAATACTATCCGTAGCTACTTTTTATCATCAAAATATACACTCAACAGTATAACTAGGAATAGTCCACCCACTACTATAGCCTCTATAGTAATACTAGACATTTGCATAATGCTCTTCAAATATACCATACAATCTTAACTTTACATTCTTTATATGATTACATGATACTCTAGGTTTCTTCTTACATGTACAAGAGAAGCCTTCTTCATGCATTGTTACTACACCCTTAGCGTAAGACCATTGTGTTCCTACTAAGAAATGATTATTTGTCTTTATTATGTGTGTCGGAAATATTGTCAAGAAGTTTATACCCTAATTTATATCCTAGTTTTTGATAATTGATTGTTGTACTAGTGGAATCCAGCATGTTTATATACTCTTTGATATATCTGTTCCAGTTTGTTCTTCTCTGGATGTTTGTGTATCCATGAACCAGTAGATGGATCAAAGTAATTCTTAAAGAAGTTGTCCAGTTTTCTATTACCTGTAGTTTGTGATATATCTACTAGTAAGCATTCTTTGTCAAATTCTCCA
>Ga0209535_1001311_pt1 | contig 17079 bp, 33 predicted proteins | sample LinPmetageLP28_FD_184041 | JGI IMG/M metagenome (GOLD analysis project Ga0209535, IMG submission 184041) | Marine viral communities from the Pacific Ocean - LP-28 (SPAdes) (version 2) | ecosystem: Environmental > Aquatic > Marine > Oceanic | place: Pacific Ocean | collected 2009-08-22 | reverse complement strand
ACCTAACAAAAGAAGCCGAAGCTATTGCAGCAGTAAACAGACAACAAGCATCTAGGGCAAACACAGCACGACAAGTTCAAAGAGAAGTAAATACTATAAGCAAACAAATAGAAGCTGAAAATAAACGAATAGCTAATGAAGAAGCAGCTCGAAAAAAAGAGGAAGAAACAATAGAACTTACACGTTTACAAGCAATACAAAAAATTAAAGACGATTTCAAAATAAAACAACAAGATTTAGATGCACAGAACGAAGAACAAAAAATTAATTTAGAAGAACTAAGAACATTATCAGAATTAGATAGGCTTAATGCAACCGAAGAACAAAAAACACAAATAATTCAATTTTATGAAAAAAAGAGATTAAGTAATGCTAAATTAATTAATGAAGCTAAATTAAAATCTCAATTAGAGTTTGTTTCTGCAATGGGTAACGCTATTGGTGCTTTGGGTAGTTTGTTCGATGAAGGTACAGCAGCTTCTAAGGGTGCAGCATTAATGGAAATAATTATTAAAACTGGAGTTGGATTTGCACAGGGTTTAGATATAGCTCAAAAATCTGCTGCTGCTACTGGTCCAGCAGCTGCCTTTGCTTTTCCTATATTTTATGCTCAACAAATAGCATCTGTTTTAGGTGCAGTAGGTCAAGCTAGAACTATATTAAAAAAGGTAAAAACAAAAGGTGGTGGAGGTGCATCGGCATCTACAAGCTCTGGAGGTGCAGTACCAACACCACCACCAGCACCCCCATCATTTAATATAGTAGGTGCAAGTGATACTAACCAACTAGCAGATGCAATAGGAGGGCAGACACAACAACCTGTACAAGCATTTGTAGTAGCTAATGATGTAACAACAGCACAGAGCTTAGAGAATAACATTGTAGAGGGTGCGACACTAGGATAAATACAAAATAAATTAAAAACTATTATATATTAATATGCGAATAGTAGAACTAATTTTAGACGAAGACCAAGAAATAGGAATAGAAGCTATTAGCGTAGTGGAAAACCCAGCAATAGAAGAAGATTTTATAGCTCTTAAATCACAAGAGTTTAAACTTGCAGAGGTAGATGCAGAGAAGCGAATCCTTATGGGTGCTTTACTTATTCCAAATAAGCCTATATACAGACGTAGTGGAGAAGATGAGTACTATATCTATTTCTCAAAAGATACTGTCTTAAAAGCCTCGCAAATGTACTTAATGCAAGGCAAACAAAACAACTCAACCTTAGAACACCAATACGAATTAAACGGACTTAGTTTAGTAGAGAGTTGGATTGTAGAAGACAAGGTACACGACAAGAGTGTAAAGTATGGTATGGATTTGCCTTTAGGTACTTGGGTAGGTGCTGTAAAAGTAAACAATGATAAAATCTGGACTGAGTTTGTAAAGACAGGTAAGGTAAAAGGCTTTTCAATAGAAGGTTACTTTGCTGATAAAATGGAACGTCCTAAAGAAAGCATAAAAGACGAACTTGCTAAGATAGAACAAGAAGAGGCTGAGTATTTACTAAGTCAAGTAAAGGCTATCATTAAAAACGACAAGCGTGTTAAGGGTGGTAAGAAGATGATTCTAGAAAGCTATAAAGATTACCCTAGTGGTGTAAAGAACAACGCTAAGAGAGGCTTAGAATTAAACAAGAAAGTTAATAATAAGTGTGCTACACAAGTTGGTAAAGTTCGTGCTACACAATTAGCACAAGGAAAGCCAATCTCTAAAGAAACTATAAAACGTATGTATTCGTATTTGTCAAGAGCTGAGGAGTATTACGATGAAGGCGATACAAAAGCGTGTGGTACTATTTCATATTTACTATGGGGTGGTTTAGCTGGTAAGCGTTGGGCAGAGAGTAAACTAAAAGAACTTGGAGAGTTAAGTTTAGCTTCTATGGTAATTAATGAAGACTTTGCTATTATAGATGACCGACTTGCGTATGCAACTCAAGAAAAAGCCGAAGAAATGGCTAAGAATATAGGATGTGATAAATACCACATCCACGAATTTGAGGGCAAGACTTGGTATATGCCTTGTGAACAGCACAGCGTAGATATGTATGGCAAATGTCCTAAGGGATTTAAAAAGAAAAACGGAAAATGCGTAAGGTAATATGCTAAGAAGAATTAAAAGATTTATAACACCAAGTAAAACAAGTCCTAAAGGTGGTCGCAGAGGATGTCTATGTGAAGATAACACTTACAAGATAAAATGTTGTGATGGTAGCCTTAGAGCGCAAGGAATAGGAAAAACATCAGAGTAAAAATGCAAAATTAATTTTTAAACATTATATATTAATATGAATACAAATGATATGATTAGTAAAATCAAAGAAGTTGTAGGCTTATCCGAAGAAGTTAAGCTAGAACAACAGACGTTAGAAAACGGAACTGTATTAGAAGCAGAATCGTTTGAAGCTGGTAAAGAGATATTTATCGTTACAGAAAACCAAAAAAATAAAATAGCTGTACCAGTAGGAGAGTACGAAATGGAAGATGGTCGTATTTTAGTAGTAGCAGAAGAAGGTCTTATTGCTGAGATTAAAGCTGAGGAAGAAGAAGAAATTGAAGAAGTAGAAGCAAAAGACGAAGAAGAAGAAATGTATGCTACAAAAAGAGAACTAGCTGAGGTTAAAGAAATGATTGAAGAAATCAAAGCTATGTTAGAGCCTAAAGAAGAAATGAACGCTGATGATATGGGTAATCTTATGACTGAGGAACTTGCTAAACACGAGAAGTTAAGCGAAGTACCAGAAGAAGTACAACAAGAACTTAATCAACCATCTGCTGAGCCAATCGTTGCAAACCCAGAAGCTGAAACAAAAAACAATCAAGGCTATCAATTTGGCAAAAACAGAAAGCCATCCGTAGCTGATAGAGTAATGCAAAGAATAATTAATATTAATAACTAAAAATAAAATAAAATGAGTGTAACAATTACAAGTTCGTATGCTGGAGAATTTGCTGGAAAATATCTAGCTGCAAGTTTATTAGCTGCGAAAACAATCGATGATGCTGCTATTACAGTATTACCTAACATCAAATACAAGGCTGCTATGAAGGTAGGGGCTTTCTCAAACTTAATTAAAGGAGCTAGTTGTGATTTTGATACAACTACTTCAAGTTTGGCTTTAACTGAAAAGGTACTTACTCCAAAAGAGTTACAAGTAAACCTTGACATCTGTAAGAAAACTCTACATTCTGACTGGGAAGCTGCTCAAATGGGATATTCTGCTTTTGACAACTTACCTCCACTATTTAGTGATTTCGTTATTGCTCGTGTGGCTGCTGAGGTTGCATCTGGAACAGAAACTTCAATTTGGGATGGTGCTAGTGGTGCTGACAACTTTGATGGATTCAGAGCTTTAGCTTTAGCTGATGGAACAGTAAATGATGTAACAGGAACTACTGTAACTTCTTCAAATGTTGTTGCTGAGCTTGGAAAAATAGTTGATGCTATTCCAAGTGGAGTTTACGGAGCTGAGGATTTGAAAATATATGTATCACAAAATATGTTTAAGGCTTATGTAAGAGCTTTAGGTGGATTCGCTGCTACTAATAGTGGTGTAGATGCACAATCACATATGTGGTATCAAGGTGGGTCAACATCTTTTGATGGCGTTAATTTATACCCAACAAGTGGTTTAAGAGATAACTGTGCAATGGCTGCAAGAAGCTCTAACTTATTCTTTGGAACTGGTCTACTAGATGACAGAAACGAAGTAAGAGTTATTGATATGGCAGAGAACGATGGAAGCCAGAACGTACGTATCGTTATGCGATATACTGCTGGTGTACAAATCGGAGTAGGTGCTGACGTAGTACTTTACGATTAATAACAACAATTAACTAACGTAAAAGGGGTGGGCAAAAACTGCCTACCCTTTTTTATTAAATCATAAAATATGGCTTGTGCAATAACAAAAGGTAGAGGGGTAGGATGTAAGACCGCCTTTGCTGGAATTAAAAATATTTACATCTTAGACTTTGGAACAGAGGTTGCAAATGCAACTCCTTCTGGTGGTACTGTTGATTTAGGAGCTCTTTCTAGTTCTGACTTTTTTAAGTTTGAAATAAAAGGAGGGCAAACATCTTTAGAAACAACAGTAACAAGTTCTAGAGAAAACGGAACTACATTCTATGAAAGTACACTAAATATTACTTTTCAAGTTTTAGATGTAGCAACTCAAGAAGAGATAAAACTTCTAAATAGAGGTAGAGCTCACTATGTAGCTGAACTATATCCTAATGGTGCTGGAGTAACTAAATTTTTACTAATAGGTAAAGCGAACGGAGCTGAAATTACTGGCGGTACTATCGTTACTGGTGCAGCTGCTGGAGATTTACAAGGATTTACATTAACAGCTGTTGCTACAGAGGTAGACCCTCCGTTTTTCGCAACTGCTCCAGATGTAGCTAGTGCAACTCCAATCACACCAGCGTAGGTTTAAATATATTTTTGTATATTTGTCCTATGTCTGTTTTGGTTGACGACATAAATAGAATTAGCCTTTCCTTTGCGAGAGGCTTTTTTTATGCAAAATAATTTATATTTGTTTATATATTAGTATGAAGTTAATAGGAACAAATGGGAATAAGACTTTTAAGGTAATTCCTAGACAATTTATTAATGGTGCAATAACTGTAAATCTTACAAGTGAAAGCACAGGTACAATAATAAATAAAACACCTACTGCCTCAACAGACGGCAACTATATGTCATTTGCTGGAGTTTTTGGAACATTAACAGAAGGCGATTTTTATACGCTTGACATAAAAAATGGTACTGCGGTTATATATAAAGACAGGGTGTTTTGTACAGACCAAACAGTAAACCAAACAAACAACGATTACTATTCTGTAAATGATGGAGAATATACCACAGAGAATAGCTTTGATAACGATTATATTATTTTATGAACGATTTAAGAATAGTTAATTTAAGCACCTATACAAGTCCAGAGATTGTAGAGAAGTCTAACAAGCAATGGGTGGCTTATGGTAGTGATAATAATTACTTTGGTTACTTAATAGACCGCTATAACGGAAGTCCTACAAACAACGCTATTATTAATGGTGTTAGTCAAATGATTTACGGAAAAGGATTAGATGCTTTAGATTCTAATAAAAAGCCAGAAGCATACGCTAAGATGATTACTCTGTTCCACAAGGACTGCGTTAGAAAGCTATGCTATGACCTTAAACTTATGGGTCAATGTGCTATGCAAGTAATTTACTCAAAGGACAGAAAAACTATTGCAAGAGTTGAGCATATTCCAGTAGAGAATTTAAGAGCTGAAAAGTGTAACGACAAAGGCGAAATAGCTGGGTATTTTTATTCAGACGATTGGTCTAAGGTAAAGCAAAGAACAGAACTACAAAGAATACCAGCTTTTGGTTTCTCTAAAGAAAACATTGAGATTATCTATGTTAAGCCTTACAGAGCTGGGTACAAATATTATAGTAGTCCAGACTATCAAGGTGGTTTACAATACGCAGAGTTAGAAGAAGAAATATCTAACTACCACTTAAACAACATTCTTAATGGTCTTGCACCATCAATGCTTATTAACTTTAATAACGGAACTCCAAACGCAGAGGAACGTCAAATGTTAGAGAATCGTATCTACTCTAAGTTTTCTGGAAGTTCTAATGCTGGTAAGTTTATACTTGCATTTAATGATAACGCAGAGAGCCAAGCTACAATAGAGCCGATACAATTAAGCGATGCACATAACCAATATCAATTCTTATCAGACGAGAGTGGTAAAAAGATAATGGTGGCTCATAGAATTGTATCGCCTATGTTATTAGGGATAAAAGATAGTACAGGATTAGGAAACAACGCAGACGAGTTGCAGACCGCATCTATCCTTATGGATAACACAGTTATTAGACCATTTCAGCACCTTTTAATAGATGCCTTTGATTCTATACTAGCTTACAATAATATTGCCTTAAAACTATACTTTAAGACCTTACAACCACTAGAGTTTACAGACCTTGAAAACGTAGAGGACGAAGAAACAAAAGAGGAAGAAACTGGTGTAAAGCTAGGTAAGGAATTACCAGACGAAATAGGAAGCACAATAGCAGATGCCTTAATTGACTTAGGAGAGGACGAATCAGAGCTTTTAAAAAACTTTAACGTAATAGACGAGCGTGAGGTTGATTATGAGCAAGAAGATGGATTAGACGAGGTTATAACAGACCTCAACAAACCTAAAGATAAAAGCACACTTGCTAAAATATGGGAGTTTGTAAGTACAGGAAGTGCAAAACCTTACGGAGAAAGTGAGCAAGATGGCACAAGCAAACAAGAAGAAGGTAAAGAGTTTTTAGTAAGGTATATGTATAACCCAGCTAGAACAAAAGCTACATCAAGACAATTCTGTTCTAAAATGGTAAGTGCTAAAAAGGTATATCGTAAAGAGGACATAGTAGCTATGGAAAACAAAGCAGTCAATGCTGGTTTTGGTAAAGGTGGTAGTGATACATATTCTATATGGTTGTACAAAGGAGGAGCTAGATGCTCACATAAATGGTTTAGAAAGACCTACGTACGTAAAGAAGGTGGGAAAGGCTTAGGAGAAGCTATAAGCACAACAGAGGCAAGGTCTAGGGGTTTTAAGCCAGAGGCAAACGCACAGAAAGTGCCAGTAGCTCCAAAGGATATGAAGTATAAAGGTTATACTGCTGAGTATTGGAATAAAATAGGATTTAAGAATTAGTATGGCAACAGCATTATTTATATCACGAACAGACCTAGTAAAAAACTCTATTATTGATGGCAATGTAGATACGGATAAGTTTATACAATTTATTAAGGTCGCCCAACAAATCGACATCCAGAATTTGTTAGGAACTGACCTTTACAATAAGATAGGTGCAGATATAGCTTCTGGTGCTGGTGGCGGTGCTGGGTTATCTGGTAATTATTTAACTCTAACGAATTCATATATTCAACCCTGTTTAATTTGGTTCGCGCAGATGAATTATATCCCATTCGCGGCTTATCAAATAAAAAACGGAGGTGTATTTAAGCATAGTAGCGAAACAGCACAGAACGTAGATAAGAACGAAGTAGATTACTTAGTTAGTAAAGCTAGAGAATACGCTAACTATTACTCTACAAGATTAGTAGATTACCTTAGTTTTAACGACAACTTGTTTCCAGAATATAATAGCAACACAAACGAAGATATTGACCCAGACACAGGAAGCACAAATTTTAAAGGCTGGGTTTTATGAAATATAAAGTAAAAGAAACAAACATAACAAAACTAAAAAAGTACATAGATGCCGATACCGAAACCAAAAGCGAACGAGAAGCAAAAAGATTTTATGATTCGGTGTGTGGCACAAATGACAAAGGAATACAATAGAGAACAATCAGTAGCAATATGCTACCAAACTTATAAAGACAAATAAATGGCATTTGGAAAAATATACGATACTACATACTGGGGAAATGGTGCAATAGACAACACTATTGGATGGGGTATTGTTTATAGGGATTTTATAGACCCTACAACAGCTTTTGAAATATTAGCTGAAAATGGGGATTACTTACAAACGGAAAACAACGAATTTATAACAATAGAATAAAAATAAAAAAATGGCAAATAAAAAATTTAGTGAATTTACAGTAAAAACCTCGACTTCTGATGTAGATTTCGTTGTAGGTTATGACGGAACTGACAACGTCAGAATAACACCAGCTAACTTAACTGGTGGTGGTGGTGCATCAAGTTTAAATGGTCTTACAGATTGTTTAATTGACACAGATTCTGTGTATTTAGCAGAAGTACCAGCTAGTTTAAGTGGTAATCCTCAAGGCAATTTAGTTGTGGGTGTAGATGCTGGAAATGCTTTAACATCTGGAGCTAATAATACTTTATTAGGGAATGATGCTGGAAAGAATTTAACTACAACTGCATCAAATGTTATAATTGGTAAAAATGCTGGTCTTGCTAAAACTTCTGGTGGTAATACAGTTATTATAGGAACGGCTGCTGGTCGAGATACTGCGAGTGGAGATTACTTTGTTTTGATAGGGTCAGAAGCTGGAATTTCTAATACTGGCTCAAATGCAATAGCTATCGGTTTTGAAGCTGGTAGAGTAAATACTGCAACCAGTACAATTTCAATAGGCTATCATTCTGGTTACTCACAAACTTCTGGAGGAAGTAACACAAATTTAGGTTATCAAGCTGGATATAACAATACAACTGGAGGAGAGAATGTTAATGTAGGCAACAGTGCTGGTAAAACAGCTACTGGCTCACAAAATGTCGCTGTCGGTCGTAATGCTTTTGGTGATGGCTTTGGTCATAGTGGAATTGGCAACGTAGCAATGGGTTATTTAGCGTTATCAGCTCCTAGTGGTGCAAGCAATAATAACGTCGCTATTGGGTCTCAAGCATTAAAAGGAAATGGAACAAAAAGTAACAATGTCGCAGTAGGTTATAAATCTGGATTTGCGGCAACAACTGGCGGAAATAATGTTTTTGTAGGTTATGAGGCTGGTGTAACACTTACAACTGGAGATAATAACTTAATTTTAGGTAATACTGCTACGCCAAGTGCAATAACAGTAGATAATGAGATTACTTTAGGCAATTCAAGTATTACTGCTTTAAGATGTCAGATACAAACAATAGCAGCCTTATCAGACAGTAGAGATAAGACGAACATACAACCATCAACTTATGGATTAGATTTTATTAACAAACTCAATCCAGTAACTTTTGATTGGAATATGCGTGATGGAGCAAAAGTAGGCGATAAAGATTTAGGTTTTATTGCACAAGAATTACAACAAATTGATGATGAAAACTTACAACTTGTTTACGCTAATAACCCAGACAGACTTGAGGCAAGTTACGGAAGATTAATACCTGTATTAGTACAAGCAATAAAAGAATTAAAAGAAGAAGTTGAATTATTAAAATCATAAATAATGTTTAGAAACGTAGTAACAACAGAAAACACACCAGATAGCCACAAAGAGGTAATTACTTTACAGATACCAGACCAATTAAGTCAAATAGGTGCTGATGATAACACAGATGCAATTAAAGACCATTTTAAATGGATTTTAGCAAATGACTTTTATAAAGATGAGTTAAGTGCAGAGCAGATTACAGAAATGGAATCTTATTTACCTAGCGACTATGCAGATTCGTTTGTAGATTTGCCAGAATAAGTAGTATATTTACATAAAAAACTATTATGGAAATTACTAAAGAACAAATTACAAGAGTGAATCAAGTTATTAATACATTACCTATTGCTGTGTTAGCACAAGCACAAGAGATTGTAAAAATACTTAACGAATTAATCCCTAAAGAAGAAAATGAGTAAACCAATTTTAGCACTTATACCAAGTGGATATAAAACAGATAAAGTATATTCTGTATTGCCTAATGATGGTACAGGAGATTTTACTTTTTCCAGAGCATCTAAAGGTACAAGAGTGCGAGAAGATGGTTTATTAGAGGAAATAGCAACAAATAATGTACCACGACTTGACTGGTACAATGACCAATGCCCTAGCTTATTGTTAGAGCCACAAAGGACTAACCACGCTATTAATAATACTGCTATGAACACTTATAGCGCTTTAAGTGGTAGTAGTCCAAATCCTACATTAACTGCTAATTATATTATAGCACCAGATGGAACTAAAACAGCTACTAGATTACAAGCAAGTGTAACAGGGTCAAACTATTCATTGATAGAATTTCCAACAACAACAACTGGCGATGGTACTTATTTTGGTAGCGTTTGGGTTAAAAGTAATACAGGTGTAAATCAAGACATAAGTTTTTATGGTAATGGAAGTACTACAACAAAGCACACTATAACTCCTCAATGGACTATAATAAATGTAGTAGCATCAAGAGGAAGTGGATTAACAAAATATATTTATTTAGGCACTTGGGCAAGTCAGCACTCAACAAATGCAGATATTGATATTTCTGTGTGGGGTGGTCAAGTAGAAATAGATTGTTTATATGCTAGTAGTACAATTATAACCGATGGTAGTGCAACAACAAGGGAAGTAGATAAGTGTACAGATGCTGGAGATGTTAATTTATTTAATATAACAGAAGGTACTATTTATCTATATGTAAACAACTACGGACAACCTTTAAACGCTTATAACAATATAACGTTATCAGACAACTCAACTAGTGATTTTATTAGGTTTCAATTTCAAGCAAGTACAGCTACTGTTGGAACTATAAAAGTAACTATATTTGATGGCAGTAGTACATTTGAATACACAATCCAAGACGTTACAGAAAACCAAAAAAATAAAATAGCTGTATCATTTAATGATAATAGGTTTAATGTTTATTTTAATGGTGTATTAAAAAAATCACAAACAAGTGGATATTTTCCGACTGGATTATTGGAGTTTAATTTTGCTGATGAAGGTGGCACATCTAGATTTTTTGAGGGCAAAGTATATGATGCTAGGATTTATGATACAACATTATCACAAAGCGAATTAGAAACACTTACAACATTATGAGAATAGCTAAATATGAATTTGTTGATGAGGCACAAGCTAACACTAAAATCGAAGGTTTGCCAGAGAATCACGCACACGCTATTGTAAGGCTTGGTCATATTACAATGGAACAAGGACAAGAAGATGCAGAAGGAAACGAAATAACTCCTAATATATTAAGCGAAAAATATCATATTGATGTAATGTGGAAAGGATTAGAAGACCATCCTTATGGTTGGAAATCCTACGCAGTAGCAATAGCAGATGGAAACGGAGTACACAGTTTTTACGGAATAGATTATCAAACACATAAATTATGATTACAGGACTAAGATACATAGCAGACAAACTAGAGCAGTTTAAGTTTTATTTAATTTATAAGTGGAACAAACTTTTAAAATTACTAATGCTATGAACACAAACGATATAAAACTATATTTTTTTAATGCTTTTTCTTTAGGTATGACTTTTACAGCAGTCGAAAACGGACTAAAACTTTTTCTTTTATTAGCATCTATTGTGTACACTTTACAAAAGATATACCAAACACATAGAACAAAAAAAAATGACAAAAAACTTTAGCTTAAAAGAATTTCAATGTAAGGGTAGTTGTAGCGATTGTGATAATTGTGAGATGCCACAAGAAGTTTACGAGAATATAATAAAACTATCACAGCAGTTACAATTACTAAGAGATTATACTGGCAGACCTATTACTATAAATAGTGCATATAGAAGTCCAGAACACAATACAAAAGTAGGTGGTGCGCATAAGATAGTTGATGGTAAAAGAATTGAAACATCACAGCACGTTTTTGGCAAAGCAGCAGACATTACAATACAAAGTTTAAAGCCAGCAGAGGTTTATAGAATCATAGAGGACTTAATAGAAATGGGAGAAATGCTACAAGGTGGATTAGGTCTTTACGATACATTTGTACACTACGACATAAGAAAAACTAAAGCACGTTGGAACTATGCCAAATAAAAAAAAGTTTAGTGAAACTAAAGTAGGTAAATTTCTTACTAATAAAGTACCAGCTATTGTTGGACTAGTGGGCGATGTGTTACCAGATGCTGGTGTGTTAGGGGTTGTTAAAAAACTAATACAAAAAGAGCCAGACATTGTTCTCCCACCAGAAGATAAAGAGAAAGCCTTAAAACTTTTAGAGCAAGATATGGTAGAAATGCAAGAAGTAAGCAAACGTTGGGAGTCAGATATGAAGTCTGATTCTTGGCTTAGCAAAAATACTAGACCAATGAGTTTAATATTTCTCACTTGTTCATTAGTTATATTTATACTATTAGATGGATTTGAAATAGATTTCTCTATTGATGATGCTTGGGTAGATTTACTTAAATCACTCCTTATTACTGTTTACGTAGCATACTTTGGCTCTCGTGGTGCAGAGAAGTTTAAAGCTATAAGTAAAAAATAAATTTTTTTATTTAAAATATAATATATAACTTACAGCCATTTATTATAAAAATATATTTAGGTCTAAATAAATAGATAAATATAAGTATAAATAAAAATCTAAAATAAGTTATAAATAAATATAAGACATCTGAAATCTATTCAAATGCCAAAAAAACCATCTAGAAAAAATCTTATAAAAAAGCTTGATAGTGTGTTTAGTGAGTATATTAGAAGAAAATACGCTGATAAGGATGGAATTGTTAAGTGTTTTACTTGTAACAAGAGTGCATACTGGAAAGGTCAAGGAATGCAGAACGGACACTTTATAAGTAGAGCTTCTAGAATATTAAGATGGAACGAAGATAATTGCAGACCACAATGCTATGGTTGTAATTGTATGAGATACGGACAGCAGTATGTGTTTGCACAGAATCTCAACAAAGAGTTTGGGTATGATAAGGCAGACGAGTTGCTACAAAAGTCTAGACAAACTATAAAGCAGTTAGATTTTGAGCTTATAGAACTTATAGATAAGTATAAATCTTTAGTAAAAAAATTACCTAATTAAATAAGTATTTAGTATATTTGTGTAAGATGAGAAATTGTCTTTGTTTTTGTTTTAAGGCTAACCAGCCCATAAGAGCCACTCTTGATTGAGTGGTTTTTTTGTTTGTATTTTGTTTATTAAATTATTTTTTGTAGCTTTGGGTATAACAATAAAACAAAGATAATGACTTATAGAATAATTAGCCTTTACGATAGGCTCAAACCACACTACATAGAACAACTACACAAAACTAATATTAAATACCCAGAGCTAACTGGTAAGATAGTTGATACTTTACACGACCAAAGTATAGTAACAGAATTGAAGTATAGTAGTATTTTAGATTTTAAATTTTTACTAGGGGTAGATAATCCCTTTGAAATGTTTAAAGATTTGTAATATGACCTATACAGAAAATTATATAAATTACCTAGAGATGAGGATTGATTCTATGGGTAGAAGGATAGAAAATTTAGAAGCAATAATAGAAGTAGAAATTTTAAACAAAGAACAATGAACAAAGAAAAATTAAAAGAACTATACGAGAAGTACAATTTACAAAAATCAGACTTCTTTAAACACCAACACTATACAATCATTACAAGACAAGGTATTGACAAGATACAAGCCTTAGAGCAAATGAGTGTAAACTATGAAGTAATTAAGTGTGAGCCAAACTTTTCAGTATTTAAAGCACTTGCAAGTAAAAATGGTAAAAGCATTGAAACCTTTGGTAGTGCCTTAAAAGGCGAAAACTATAAAGATGGTAATACTAATAGCTGGTACGTTGCTGAGATGGCAGAGAAAAGAGCTATGAGTAGAGCCGTGTTAAAACTTACAGGATTCTACGAGTTAGGAGTCTTTGGAGAAGATGAATCCGAATCATTTAAAAAACCTAAAACAGAATATAAAACCCTATAAATAAATAAACTATGAGTGCAATAATAAATTTTAGTCTAGACGTTAAATCATTACCTAAAGAAAAATTTCAACAACATTCAAATGGTAAAGTTTACATTAATCTTACAATGTCAGTAAATGACGAAACAAGATATGGAAATAATACTGGTATCTATGTAAGTCAAACCAAAGAGGAAAGAGAAGCAAAAAAGAAAAAAACTTACTTAGGAAATGGTAAGGTCGCTTGGATTTCCGATAATGGTATTGTCTTAGCAGAAAGAGAGCAACAAGCACAAGAAGTGCCACACCAATCAAAAGAGGTAGCAGACCTACCATTTTAATTTTTTCATAATCAAAGGGGGTTTTTTAACCCCTTTTTTTTATACCTTTATCTAAACAAAAACAAAATTAATAAATGACTGAAGAAGAAACAACTCATAATATGCTGATGCAACTCATAAAAGAGGAATGTCAAATAGACACTTCTATTGATATTGAGTACCCAGAGTTAGCTTTGAGTTACGGAGAAAAAACAATAGAAACAAAAAATGGAAAAAAAACATATCCAACAATAATATCAAGTTTAGGCAATATAAGTTACGTTACAGCTCCTCCAAAAAGTAAAAAGAGTTTTTTTATATCATTACTCGCATCTGTTTATTTAAGTGATGGTAATAACTTTGGGGGTAATCTTAGAGGTCATAGAGATAATAAATGTTTAATTCACATAGATACAGAGCAAGGAAAGTTTCACGCAGCTCGTTGTTTTAGACGTTGTGAGCAAATGGCTAATATTAATGACGTAGGTTGTTATCAAACTTATGCTCTAAGAACTTTAACTTATAAACAAAGGTTACAATTTTTAGAATGGACTTTACAACAAAATAAAGAAAATGGTAAAGAAACTGGTTTAGTTTTTGTAGATGGTGCAGCCGATATGGTCGCTGACGTGAATGATTTATTAAGTTCTAATGAAATGGTGTCTAAGTTAATGCAATTATCAACTAAGTACAACACACATATAATGGTTGTTATGCATCAAAACTATGGTAGCAAAAAACTAGGAACAGGACATTTAGGTAGCTTTTTAGAGAAAAAATCAGAGTGTGTTATAGAATTAGAATTAAACACAACTAACAAAGATTGGGTTACAGTTATGTGCAAAAGGTCTAGAGGTTTTCCTTTTGAAACTTTTAGCTTTAGTATAAACGAGTTTGGACTGCCATTTGTAGTTGGAGATATATACGACCCTTTAGAATATTATGTACCAAAAAAATTATGAAATCACTTGTTGAACTAGCATATAATAAACACAAGACTTGGGTAAAAATAGTTAAAAGTTTCGGAACAAACAAAAGTTATGCCGAAGACATTGTGATGGAAATGTATTTACAGATTTCATTAGATGTCAGTAAAGGATTAGATTTGTGGTATAATGACGACATAAATACTTACTACTGTTATAAAGTTTTGCGAGGCATATATTTAAACACTCACAAGAAAGAGGCACGAATGATAAAAACATACATAGAGGACATAGACGGAAAAATAAAACAAATAGATGACTTAGGAATAGATGAGGTACAATATGCTAAACGAAAAGAAAAAATAGATAATATATTAAACGATATGTACTGGTATGATAGTAAAGTTTTTACTCTTGTTGCTAGTGGTAAGTCGGTAGCATCATTAAGTCGAGATACTAAAATAAGCTATTATAGTTTATATAATACATATAGGACAGCATTAAAACACATAAAAGAACAGCTTTGACTCTAAAAGTTAGTAATAAAAGATACACACAATGTAAAAAAGATGGAGATTATTTTGAAAATCTTTTTAAACAAAAAGTTTTATATCTTGGCTTTAACTATAAAAAAGGTACAAAAAAAGATGATTGGTATAAGCACATAGATTGTTTTGTAAATGGTTTTGGTGTTGATGTAAAAGGCAACAGACATTTAGAAACTATATGGCTTGAAGTAAAAAACGTAAATGGAAATAAAGGATGGTTGCAAGGGGATGCGTTTTATGTTGCTATGTACATAGTAGAATTAAAAAAGTTTAGCATATACAAAAGATTAGATTTATTGAATTACATAAAAGACAACGCTAAAGATTACACAGATAGTAAAAAAGAATATAATAAATTTTATACTAGAAAAAAATGGGGTAAAAAAGATGTATTAGTAAAATACAGATATGACCATATAAAACACTTAGAAATAAAAAAAATATGAAGCTAGGCGATTTAGTTTATCACATTACTTACTACACAGGCATAAGGTGGATAGTAAAAAAAATATGGGGAGAAGATTGTGGGTGTGATAAAAGACAAGAGGAATGGAACGACATTGAGCTATGGAAATAGAACACAAACAAGAATGGGAAGTATTTAAGGCTGAACTTACAAACACCTTAACACAAAACCAATATAAACTATTGTGTCGTTTACATTCCATTTACTATAACCATAAGTATCACGAGCCTTGTTCTTGTAATCCAGCTCGACTATTACAATGGATTGAGGACATAGATAAAATATATGATAAAGAACGTACATAAGTGGGAGAAAGCTGTTATAATGTTACTTAACTTAGACGGCTGGAACTTAACACACACAGGAGAAGGATTCGAGCATTACGATGCCATTGGAAAATCTCAAAAAGGAACAGACGTTGTAATAGAATTTAAGTTTAGAAACAAATACTACAAAGATAAACTACTAGAGGTTTACAAGTACGACAAGCTAATAGAAACAGGAAAGATAGCTTTATACTTTGTTAATGACCCTAAAGGTAATTATATGTTTTGGCTAAACAACCTTACTGACTTAAAAGCTGTTGATATGTACTGCCCAGACACTACACTATGGACTAAAAAGAAAGTTTTAAAGCCTTGTTATTTGATAGATGAGAGCCTTGCATCTATAATAAACCTCAACGATTTTAAGAAGTAAAGTAAAAAAAAGTTTGTTTATAATTTGTTTATAATAATTATATTATTTAATATTGTAGTATAAAACAAAAACAAATGAAAACACAACTACACGATTTAAAAAAAGATTTGCACACTAAAGAGATGCAACTACACCACGCTAGAATAACTGCTGCACCAGACTTTATAGTTAAAGAGATACAAGAGCAGATACACAATATAAAAAGCACAATCTATAATATACAATAAAATGAAAAAGACAAAGACAGGATTACATATAGAAACACGCAAGAATAGAATAGAAGTCTATACAGAAAAAGAACTTCAAGAAAAATCAATAAAAGAAAAGCAACAAATCATAAACACAATAGGTATAGCTATTCTTATAGCTTCATTGTTATTTTTTGGATTTATATATTCTTCTTTATTTATATATGCTTAATGGATTTACTACAAAAACAATCCTATAACCTTTGGTATTCTTTTCTAATGCAAAAGATTATTGAGTGGCAAGAACAAAAGCCAAACAACAAAGACATAAATAATTGTGTAAAAGCAATAGCTGAGGTCGGTATATATGCTAACTCTTTATACACAGAGCTAGAGATAGTAAAGAAAAGAGAAAGCCTAATAAGAAACGAGAAAAATAAAGAGATACTAAAACTAAAAGAAGAACTAAAACAATATGAACTCTAAGATAAAACTATTAGATAATAAATACTACGACAAAGCAGAACTGCTTAAACGTATGGAAGAT